>JAEEGL016391159.1_pt1 | contig 13720 bp, 14 predicted proteins | sample 9134231 | NCBI WGS metagenome assembly JAEEGL01 (sample SAMN16246548, study PRJNA631951) | gut metagenome | biome: gut microbiome; feature: rumen; material: fiber-attached | host: Bos | place: Iran: Karaj | collected 2018-10 | reverse complement strand
CTCACATGGTAAGCATTGAGTACAAAAATTACAAGAAATTATAAGGAGGTAAATTGTAATGTCTACAAGAGCTTCAAAAGCCGAGATTGCTACAATCGATTGTGAGTTAGTCACAATTCAGGTTGGAACAGATGAATTCGGATTTGATACTGCCAATCAGATTGAAGTTGAGCCTCAGGTTGAAGAAGAGGATGCAGTTAAGCTTGTTGTTAAGGGCCGTTTAAGAGCTCAGAAGAAAGCAATCAGAACTGTAACTGGTAATCAGATCACACTTCATGACAATGTATTCAATCCGGAGTTAGTACTGATTCTTCAGGGTGGATCTATTCTGTATGATTCTGTTGATACTTCAAAGATCATCGGATATAATCCTCCGGCTGCTGGATCTGCTGATAAGGGGTCATCCTTTACTTTGAATGCTTATTCTGCACAGTATAATGCAGCAGGTCAGATTGTTCAGTATGAGAAGATCAGTTATCCGAACTGTACAGGACAGCCGGTTGCATTTGGTGCTGAGGATGGTGCATTCAGAGCTCCTGAGTATACCATTGATTCTGCTCCGAACACTGGTGAATATCCTTACCAGATCAGTTATGTTGATGCACTTCCTACATTAGTAGGACCGGGTACATATTCTGTAACTCAGAATCTTACTCATGTGACATCTAACTATACTGCAGCAACAGTTTACACCAATGATCAGTTAAGTGTTACTCTGACAGCAGATGACACCTATACTCTTGGTGATGTAACTGTTACGATGGGTGGAGTTGATATTACTGCTACTGCTTATGCAGGTGGTGTTGTTTCTATTGCTGAGGTAACAGGCAATGTTGTTATCACGGCAGCAGCTACAGCTTAATTAAAAAGGTAAATGAAACAAGAGCTGACCTGAGTGTCAATAACAATTGCACACTTGGGTTGGCTATTCTTGTTTATTAAGATTGAGAAAGGAAAACATTATGGACAATAATAACTTAGTTGCTATGAACGCAAGAATTACTACAGTTGCAGATTTGCAGTCTTATAAAAATGGAAAGGTTGTACAGCTTCCTGATTTTGCTGAGGGACAGCCTTTGATTGCTCGTGTAAGAAGACCAAGTATGTTGGTTCTTGCTAAGCAGGGAAAGATTCCCAATACGCTTATGGGTGCAGCAGCAAACCTCTTCACAAAAGGTGGAGAAGGAATGGATGCTGACAATACAAAGATGCTTGCTGATATGTATGATGTATGTCATATCATTGCAGAAAGTACTTTGATGGAGCCTACACTTGCTGATATTGAAGGGGCAGGTCTTGAACTTACAGATGATCAGATGATGGCAATCTTCAACTATACACAGGTAGGTACAAAAGCGTTAGAATCCTTTCGTGTCGTCGAGACAAATCCTAACGCTACTCAGCCTCAGGAACATGTACAAATGCCGTCCTTCGGAGCTAATGGATATTGATGATCCGTATACGGCTTATTGTTTAGATGAGGCATGTGGATATATAATCCAAAAGATAGAATCTGGTGAAGAACCAAGGTTCAGTCAAAAATACAAATCATTCAGAGATATGTATAAGCAGTATGAGTAAAGTATGTCTGGCTGTTATCATTGTTTTCTGCCATGGCTTTGGTAATGGCTGGACATTCTTTGTATAAACCAGAAAGGAGGTAAAGGAATGGCCGTTGATATTGGAACTGCCCAAGGTCACTTAGATCTTGACATATCGAAATTTACAAGTGCTTTACAGCAGGCTAATGCAGCTGCTTCTACACAAATGAATAGTATGTCTTCCAACTTCCAGTCTGGTTTACAGGGTGTTGGAAGTGTAATGACCAGTGCAGGTAAAACGTTGACAACAGCAGTTACTGCTCCTGTAGTAGCATTGGGAACTGCAGCAGTAAATACAACTGCTAACTTTGATAAGAGCATGTCAAAAGTTCAGGCATTATCTGGTGCAACAGGAAAGGACTTCCAAGCATTAAGACAAAAGGCACAGGATATGGGTGCTACTACTCGTTATTCTGCTTCTGAGGCTGCTGATGCTTTGGGTTATATGGCATTGGCTGGTTGGGATACGAATCAGATGGTATCTGGTCTTGATGGCGTATTGAATCTTGCTGCTGCTTCTGATATGGATTTAGCAAAAGCTTCAGATATGGTAACTGACTACTTATCTGCATTTGGTTTAGAGGCTAAGGATGCCGGTAAAATGGCTGACCAGATGGCTTATGCTCAGGCACATTCAAATACATCAACTCAGCAGTTAGGAGATGCATTTGGAAACTGTGCTGCTACGATGGCTTCTGGTGGTCAGACAATGGAAACAACAACTGCATTACTTGAGGCAATGGCAAACCAGGGAACAAAAGGTTCTGAGGCTGGTACACAGCTTTCTGCTATTATGAGAGATCTTACTCATAAGATGAAAGATGGTGCTATTCAGATTGGTGATACATCAGTTGCAGTACAGGATCAGAATGGTAACTTCCGTTCATTGATTGATATTATGGCTGATGTTGAATCGGCTACAGATGGTATGGGTTCTGCTGAAAGAGCTGCAGCATTATCTTCTGTATTTACAGCACATTCAATCAAGGGTGTAAATCAGATCTTGAACGAAGGTGTTGATACAATTGCTGGTTATGAAGATGCACTTTATAATTGTGATGGCACAGCAAAAGAAATGGCTGATACATTGCTCAATAATTTAAGTGGTCAGTTGACAATTCTGAAATCTGCCCTTGAAGGCTTGGCAATTCAGATAGGTGATATTCTGATGCCATACATTCAGAAGTTTGTTGGTTGGGTACAGCAGTTAGTTGAGAAGTTTAGTAATCTGAGTAAAGAGGAAAAGGAACACATCATTAAGATTGCAGCTATTGCAGCAGCCATTGGCCCTTTACTTCTTGTAGGTGGAAAGCTTCTTACTGGCTTAGCTACGATGATAAAGACATTCAATACACTCAAAACAAGTTTTGCTGCATTAAAAACTGGATTCACAGGTTTATCTGCTGCTATTGGTGGAATATCTGCTCCGGTAGTTGCTGTTATTGCAGTGATTGCAGCATTGATTGCTATGTTTGCACATCTGTGGAAAACGAATGAAGATTTTAGAAATAAGATAACGGGTATCTGGGATGGAATAAAATCTAAGTTTGAAGAAGCAGGCAAAAAGATAACTACAGCAATCAATTCACTTGGATTCAATTTCTCAAGCTTAGGTGAGGCAATATATGCAGCTTGGGATTGGATATGTAATGCATTAGAACCAATCATCTCTGAGATCTTTGCAAACATTGGAAGATTGATTGGTGGTGTGGTTGATGTAGTTACTGGTGTTGTTCAGGTTATTTGTGGTATTATTAAGGGATTCAAAGATGGAGATTGGTCACTGTTCTTGGAAGGCCTTAAGTCTTTATGGAATGGATTCTTAAGTATTATCACTGCTCCGTTTGTGGCTATATTCAATGTGTTGGAAGGATATTTAGAAAAGTTTGGTACTTCTTGGGAACAGATCTGGACTGGAATAAAAACTTTCTTCACAAATATCTGGACCGGTATTACATCATTCTTTACGAATGCAATAAATACTATTCATAGTATAGCAACAACGGTATTCACTGCAGTTAGTACATTCTTTACAACAATCTGGAATGGCATTAAAACTGTATTCATGACTGTGATAAATGCCATTGTTCAGTTTGTAACGACTGCCTTCAATAACATCAAGAATGTGGTCACAACAGTATTTACTGCAGTATCAACTTTCATAGGTACTATTTGGAATACAATCTTTACAACAGTTTCTACAATTTTAAGTACGATCTGGAATACAATTAAGACTGTGTTCAATAACATTCTTCTTACGATAACTGAGATTGTTCTGGGTGTAAGTAATATAATTACAAATATCTTTAATGCAATCAAGGAATTCTTAAGAGGAAATACAGAACAGGCAAAAGAACACATTAGACAGGCATGGCAAACTGCTTATAATCTGGTAAATGCCATAATCAACAACATGAGAAATATTATTTCTGCTGTGTTCAATGCCATTAAGAGTATTATCCAAACAACGATGCAGGCAATCCAAACAATCATTACGACTATTTGGAATGCTATCAACACAATTGTTACGAATGTTGTAAATGCAATAAAGACTTTCATTTCATCAGCCTTTACTGCAATCCAAAATGCAATACAAACTGTAATGAATGCAGTTCAGACATTCTTAACAAATACGTGGAACACAATTAAAACGACTGTTACGAATGTAGTCAATAATATCAAAACTGCAGTAAGTACTGCTTTTACAAACATGAAATCTGCAGTTGAGAGTACTATCAATACTCTGAAAACTAATATAACGAATGTTTTCAACAATATTAAAACTGCCATTAGTACAGCAATGGATAATGCAAAGCAGAATGCAATAAATGCAATGACTAATGCTAAGAATGGTGTTGTGAATGTTTGGAACGGTATTAAAGATACATTTGCTGGTATCGGTAAAAATATCATTCAAGGTATTATCGATGGTATTGGTAGTATGGTTAGTTCACTTTACGACTCAATCAAAAATGCTCTCAGTGGTCTTGTTGATAAGGCAAAAGATGCTTTAGGTATTAGTTCACCGTCTAAAGTATTCAGGAAGGAAATTGGTAAATGGTTACCCCCTGGAATAGCAGATGGATTTATGGCTGCTATGCCTGCTGCTGAAAAGCAGATGCAAAAAGGTCTTGATGACATGGTTGATGATTTAAGTGACAATCAGGTTGAGCTTGGCCTTGCAGATAATATGATGGCTTCGTTTAGGATTGTTGCTGAATATTTTGAATCAATCGAACAACGTTTGGTTGAATCAATTCAGAACATGAGAAATAGCCTTGAATATCTTGTAAACTCAGGACAGGCTATAATCAATTCTGATGGTACATTATCCTATGTTGGTTACAATGGATTTACTCGTGTACCTACAAGGACAACAACCAATGGTTCTACAGTAAATGATGTAAGTTCAAGGACTTATGTATTCTATAGTCCTAAGGCAATTGATGAGATTGAAGCTGCTAAACAGATCAAACGTACTGAACGTGATATAGCAGAAGGATTCATGTAAGGAAGGAGGTGGTAAACAATGGTTGAAAATATTGTTCTGAAGAATGAAGTAACTTCTCAGGTATTGGAGCTTGATTGTGTTACCACACCTAACTACATTCTTGATACTGTAGACTGGGGTCAGATAACAAGCAATCATCATAGTTATAAGTACATCAATCAGATTGGTGTATATGTAACAAACACAACGCTTGAGACAAGAGATATTTCTATTACAGGTTGGATTATTGCAAACTCAGAAAAGCAGATGACACAGCGTAAAACTTTGCTGAATAAGTTTGTAAATCCACAGCAACAGATTTTACTTAGTTATTCTAAGTACACTCTGGAATTTTTACCTGATACTTCAGTTAAGTACTCGGCAACTGTAAAAGAAAATAATGAAGTGATCTGTAAGTTCCAGATAAATGGTTTTGCAGCTGATCCTATGTTTAAGGATAATGCACAAAGCAAGATTGCTGCAGCAACAACAAAAGGACAGTTCCATTTTCCTTTGAAGATAAATATCATCGATGAAGTTACTGAATTGCCAACTGTCATGTTTGGTTTAAGAAGTACATCATTGATTGTTGATGTCTATAATTATGGAGCTGTTTCTACAGGTATGACAATTGTGTTCAAAGCAAAGGGAACACTTACGAATCCATATCTGGTAAATGTAGCAACCCAGGAATATTTCAAAATCAATAAGACCATGACTGCTGGTGAAACAATAACTGTTAACACAACAACAGGTGAAAAGAAGATCACAGGTCTCTTGGATGGTGTTTCATCAAATTACTTTAAGTATCGTGACTTAGGAAGTTCTTGGTTGCAGCTTGCTGTAGGGGATAATCTACTTCGTTATGATGCTGATAGTGGTCTTGATAGACTTGAATGTTTCATCTATTTCTATAACAGATATTTGGAGGTGCAAGAATGCAAGTAAAAACAATTCAAATAACTGTGTTTCAAATAGACAATGAAACATTCGATGCGATTGGTGATATTTCACAATTCACAAGTTTGGTTTGGCCTGATAAGTTTAATGGATATGCATTCTTTGAAATGTGGTGTCCTATAACTGATGACAATGCAGCACTACTTAAAAAGGGAAATGTTCTTTGGACAGGTGGTGAGAATGCAGGAATCATTGAGATTGTGAAATCAATCATAGATGAGAATGGTGAAAAATCATTCAACGTAAAAGGCCGAACCTTAGAAAAGTATTTAGAAGATAGAGTTTTATGGGGTGGATATGCATACACTTCTACACTTAAAGCTTCTACAGTAATGTATAACTTGGTGAAAGCATGTGCAATCAATCCTACAAATACAAACAGAATAATTCCTTATCTTGAATGTGCAGCTGATGCACAAATTGGTAACACACTCAATGGTTATCAGAAAACAGGTGGTAGTTTATATGATGCTTTAACTGCACTTGCTTCTGATTCAGATATAGGCTTTTCTGTTTTGTTTGATCCGAATAATAAAAAACTAATCTTTGAGGTTAGAGCTGGTGTGGATCGAACACAGGATAATACATCAGGAAATGACCCTGTTGTTTTTAGTACTGAGTTGGAAGATATTCTTGCTAGTACTTATTATACAAACAATGAAGATGAGAAAACTATGGCCTTGGTTCAAGGTGAGGATTCTGGTACATCTCGTGTTTCAGTAACAACAGGTGCTGTGAATGGTGCAGGATTTGATCGTAAAGAATTATATGTTGATGCAAGAGATTTGCAATCAGAGGTTTATGATGAATCTGGTACATCCTCTACACTTACACCTGCACAATATCAAGCAACCTTGGTAACAAGGGGTGATGAGAAACTTGCTGAACATGTTATAACTGAAACGTTTGAAGCTACGATTCGTCAGTTTGGTGATGTTCAATATATTTATGGAACTGATTATCAAAAGGGTGATAAGGTAACAATCATCGATGAACAGTTAGGCATTTCTGTTTCAGCAAGAATAACAAGTGTAGAGGAGGATTTTGATGATGAATACGAGCTGATACTTACGTTTGGATATGCTTATCCCACTTTACTTGAAAAGATGAAGAGAACAACAACTTAGGAAAGGAGGTGTTATTGTGGCTCAGGAATGTGCATTTTTCAATGCTGAATTAAATGGAGAAGAATATGATCGAGTATATCTTGCAGAAACATTTGCAGCTTACTTTGCAAGTTTCATTGGCAATGGTGTATATCTCGATTCCTTAGAAGATCTTGAAGTGGTTGACCAGGATGTTCCTAACATGTCAATTCAGATTCTATCTGGTCAGGCATGGATAAATGGTTATTGGTATAGAAATACAACTGCCTATACATTGCCTATCAGTATTGCTGATGGTACATTGGCAAGAATCGATAGAGTAGTTCTTAGATGGGATGCAGAGGCAAGAGACATCTATCTTACTGTATTAGATGGTACTCCTTCGGCTAATCCGGTTCCACCTGCTATAACACGAAATAGTGACTACTATGATTTAGTTCTTGCTGAAGTAAGTGTGGCTGCAGGTGCTACAATCATAACTCAGTCTTCAATAACAGACACAAGAAGTGATCCGTCAGTTTGTGGTTGGGTTACTGGTGTTATAGAACAGATTGATCTGTCTGAGTTATATACTCAGTGGACAACTTTCTTCAATGAATTCAAACAGGACTATACTGATGCATTTACACAGTGGGCAGCACAGCAGGAAACTGATTTTGAAAATTGGTCTGCAGCTCAGAAGAATATCTACAACAACTGGATTGCTGGTTGTCAGGAAGATTATAATACTTGGATTGCTGCTTTTGAACTTGCAGCTAATACATGGTATGGTGAACAACAGCAGGAATTCATTGATTGGTTTGAACACATACGAGATATTCTTGATGAAGATGTAGCTGGTCATTTACAGAATGAGATCGAAGCATTACAGGCCTCTGATGCAGAACATGAAAGCTTGCTTGATGTTATTGCAAAGATGATAATCGAGAATAGAATTGCTGCAGTTGCAGCGTTTAGTGATGGTTCATGGATTGAACTTAGTGATGGTTCAAAACTTATGTTCCAGTGGAGTTATGAAGTGTCTGATACATTATGTGGTTCTGACCCTGATGTAACTACATAAACAAATGAAAGGAGAAAAATAAAATGTCAGTTATACCCGGAACGACAAAAACGCTTCCCAACTTGACACCTGCCACATCATTAGGTGATGATGATCTTTTGTATGTGGAATTGTCAAGTGGAGGTTCAAGAAAAATCAAGTGGTCTGATTTGCTTGCTGCTATTGGTGGTGGTGAATCAGTAGTAAACTGGGGAGAGGTAGTAAGTGTCCAGACGGATGACGGTACAAAGATTCCTACAGCTGCACTTGTATATGCTATGAATGAGACATTAGAGATTATGGCTCGTGAACAGCAGTGTATCAATGGTGCAAGACAGAAAGGTATTGAGTGGGATCTTGATGAGCTCATGCCTTTGGTAAGAGCTGGTAAGTTTGATAAGTTTGCAATCGGTGACTACTTCGTTGATTCAGCTATCAATCAGGAAATTGCCATTGCAGGCAAGAATCATTATCCGGCATGGGCATTCAATGGTGCTACTTCAAAAGTAAACCATATCGTATGTTGTCCTTTTGTAGGTCTTGCTACGAAGTATAAATATAATGCTTCAACAAATACAAACACAGGTGGTTATGCAGCAAGCTTAATGCCTTCCAATATGGAGACTGAGTATGCTAAGTTATCTGCCAAGACCCGTGGTTATTGTGTTCAGACTAAGATCTATGAAAACAATAAAGGTGCATGGGCAGCAACAATGAGATCAATGAGACTTCCTACCGTAATGGAAATTACAGGTGATAGGGGTTGGGCTTCAACAGAAGGATTCAGTAATGGTGTTTGTGGTCAGCTTCCTTTGTTCAAATCTGTTCTGTTTAGAATTTTAGATATAGATTGGTATTGGACAGCAGATCCTTCTTCCTTTGACACCACGCACTTCTGCATTATCGCCGGCGGCGGCTATGGCTACTTCAACGTCGCCACCCTCCAGGGTTCGGTTCGCCCGCTCATCGTTTTGGCGTAGCCAAAATATAATCAATAATCGTGGTCCGCGAAAGCGGGCCACAAATACTATGCATAAAATAAAGGAGAATGTCAAATGAGTGTTCCAGCTTGGAAAAGATCAGGGTCAAGGCTTGATGTATTCTTTGAAGCAGTAAAGCTTCGCCACATAATTACTCAGATGATAATGCGAAACTTCGGAATGAAAACAGGAAAGTATAAACATCTCATCACAAGAAAGATGAGAGAAAACTATCCTGATCTGAAACGAGCATTTGATAAGATTGATGCATATCAAGAAAATGTTGAGGCAACAAAAGAACTCAAGCAATATGAGCAGTGGATGCTCAATAAAGTACGTTCAAATTTATTTATGTATAGTTCTGAGTTGGTTGAAAAGATAGCCAAGGCAAACGAAATCAAATGTGTTGAACTGTTTGAATACAGAGAAAGAATCTTGTTAGAAGATCAAGCCATAAGTGCTGTTGCAGCAATAAGGCAGGAAGTAAATTTCATTGAGGAGTTCTTTGACATTGATCTGAATAAGTACATGAACTATTCGGAACAACTTGAGAAGGTGAAGAACTTTCTATATAAGTGGAAAAAGTCAATCGTCAAAGAATACCAGAAGAAACTTGAAGAGGAAAAACAAAAATAGTAAATATAGGTTATGCTTTGATTTGACACCACGAACTTCTGCAATATCAACAACAACGGCAATAGCAACAACAACAACGCCACCAACCAGGGTTCGGTTCGCCCGATATCGCAAGGATTCAATAATAGTAGACTCCGATCGATAGGAATCTGAAACGATAGGAAAGTATAACCTGGCCGAAAGGTCGAATTGCTTGATGAGGTTAGGCGACCTCCAGGAGACATGCTTTATTTTGTGTGTTGAATGTGATGTGATTTAGTTCTAGCAAGAAAAGCACATAACTAAGTATCACTATAAACTGTCAAGAGGTGTAAGATCACCATGAAGAATGTTGAGAAGAACTCGGAGTATAAGAAAGTAGCAGATGCAAACGTTCTGATGCAATCAGCAAAGGAATGTATGAAAGGTGTGACTTGGAAATATTCAACTCAGAACTATTACTTAAATAGGATTGAACGAGTACGACAAGCAAAAGTACGCCTTGAGAAAATGGATAGAATGTCAGATGGTTTTATTGTGTTCTATGTAAACGAACGTGGCAAAATGCGGAAGATTCGTTCTATACATATAAATGAACGAGTGGTACATAGAGCATTGAATGATGAGGTTTTAATACCAACTATCCGGCCACGATTGATATATGATAACTATAGTTCACTCAAACAACGTGGTACACGTATGGCTTTTGAAAGACTTAAATGTGATCTACAACGTGAGTTTAGAACTTATGGTGATAATGAATCATATATCTTGGTTGGTGATCTGCATGCTTATTTCGAATCAGTGAATCATGAATGTGTTTATGATGATTATTCAGGAATCTTTATTATCAATGATCCGAAGGTCCTATATTTGATTATGGATTTTGTGGATGCATTTGGTGATAAGAGTTTAGGTTTAGGGAGTCAAGTATCACAGCTTACAGCTATATACTATCCCAATCACATAGACCATTTTATTCAGGAGCAATTAAAGATAAAACACTATGGCCGTTATATGGATGACTTTAGGTTGATTCATAGGGATAAAGAATATCTTGATTATTGCTTATCAGAAATTAGAGAAAAGTATCATGAACGAGGAATTGAGCTAAATGAAAAGAAAACTGTAATACAGAAAATAAAACATGAGTTCAAGTTCTTAAAGGCCAAAGTACATTGTACTGATACTGGTAAGATAATCATGAGGCCTGACCATGATGCAATAGTTAGAGAACGCAAAAAGTTAAAACGATTAAAGCAGAAGCTTGATGATGGTGAGATTCCATACAGTGATGTGGAACAACAGTATAAGAGTTGGAGAGGTTACATGGAATATTTCAGCTCTTATAAAACATTAAAAAGAATGGATGAGTTGTATGATGACTTATTTATAAAACAATGGAAGGAGATAACAGATGTCAGAATTAAGTCAAAACCAGAATATGGATTCTGCAACGTTAGAGGACGTTGTAATCCAGCTGAACGACGGCACGGAACTGAACTGCAAATTGAATGGGACTGAGTATCAGTCTACTGAAGTAATTGCAGATGATGTTCTGTCAATTGAGAATCTCTCAAATGTAACTATCAATGGTGAAGCACAGGGCTCTATGAAGTTGATTCATAAGTATGCATTCCAGTCTGGTACAAGGTTTGCATTACAGCCACTCACACGTGAGGAAGATGAGATTGCTACACTTAAGGCTCAGATTGAGTACATTGCCATGATGGCTGACATTGATCTGTAAGGAGGTATAAAGATGGGACATTCAAAGAACTTTGAAAAGATTCGTCTTTATTATCTTTATGGATATTGGACGAAGAAGATGGTATATAACGTTGTAGCAAAGGGTCAGATCACTCCGGTTGAATATGAAGAAATTACTGGGGAGCCTTACGAAGCCTAAGTAAGGAGGAATCATATTATATGACACCAGAAAATGTTATGGCATTATTGAATGCCAATGATGTCATATTCATCTCAGGTGTTATTGCTTGTGTGTTTATGACAATTGTTCAAAAGGCGAGTACGAAGTATAAGCCTTGGTCTTGGCTTGCTGAACAGTTTGGAAAAGCAGCCAATAAGGAAATGATCGATCGGTTAGATAAGATCGAAACAAAAGTAAATGACCTTGAGAAACGAGATGCTGAACAGGATAAGAAGGTCGAGATTCAAGAGGTCAAATCTGCCAGAAGGAGGATTCTGCGGTGTTCAGATGAAATAAGAAAAAAGGACAGGCACTCAGAGGAATATTTCAATGATGTGTTGGATGACATCTCATATTATAAGCAATACTGTAAGAATCATCCGGAGTTTGAAAATGAAAAAGCTGTTCTGGCAATCAAGTTGGTCGAGAGGACTTATGAGAAGTGCATTTCAGACAATGACTTCTTATAGGAAACATGATTAAGATGAGTTTGTTTGTAGGACGGTTCTGGTATTACACTGGAGCCGTTCTGCATGCTGTAAAAAAAAGTTTTCAAAAATTTGCAAAAAGGTATTTACAAACGTTTTTGATTGTGATATGATAGTACCATCAACAAAAAAACAAATCAAATGCTTAGGAGGGCAAAACAATGAAAAAGGTATGGATTCTTGAGAAGTTTGAAAGCAATGAGGCAATGGTTAAAACACTCAGTAATTTTGAACAGATGTTCGAAGAAGGTAAAGACAAGCTCGATGAAAAAGGTATTGAGTCAATGATTCAAACAATCGCTTCCCAGAAGAAAATGATTGAGGAAAATCCCGAAGGAATGTGGATTGGTTGGGAAGGAAAAATTATTTATCGTCAGTTTTGTGATACTGCTAAAGCAGCACTTCGTAGAGCTGATAAGTCCTGGAAGTTCAGAGTTGTTGAAGGTGAAATTGAGGATAATGCACAGTATTGGTGTGGTTATAAGTTCATTCGAGAAAATGAAGGAGTGCTTCGTTACTTAATGGCAACAAAATAAATCACCCTGATGAGTCTTTGAAAATTAAGACGAAACGGCCATACGGCCGTCGGTGATGATAGTCATTACCAATAATAAGTTTCCAGAAGGAGGACAACAAATGAACAAAGAAGAATTGCAGAAAATGAAGTGTCGTGAGTTGTTCAAGCTTGCGACAAGCATGGGTATCAAAGGTGCATGGGACATGAAGAAAGCAGATGTGATTGAAGCAATCTTAGGAGCAGAGAAAAGTGCTGAGGTAGCAGAAAGTGCTAAGGAGAATATTAAGATTGACAATCCTGATGTAGAGGTGGAAAATAAAACACAGAAGGAATCCGCCAACATTGTTGATGTGGACTTCGAAGGCAAGATGCAGAGGATTGAGGCAATTGAGATTGGTACCCTGGTAGCATTTAAGCTTTCCAATGGGAAGGTGAAATCTGCAAAGGTAGCACGTAAGTCGAGCAAGAACAGAAAGCTCAAAGTTGAAACTGAGTATGGAGCTTCATACATTATCAACTATGAGGATGTCATTTGGGTACGTAGTGGTAAACGTTGGCCACGAGGTGTCTACATGATGCTGAAAGGATTGGTGGATGATGGTGAACAGGTTAGCGAAAGTTGACATAAAACGATTTGTTAAAGCTGTTCATGAATATGTTGAAGCTCAACAGACCAAGAAGGCTAACGATGAGATCTTTGAAAAGGCGAAGAATAAGTTTGCTGATGCTGCAGATATTTACTTCAAATTAAAGGGGAATGATGACTCTGAAACATTTGAGGAATTGGATGGATCAGTTACTGTATCTAAGGTACAGAAAGCAAGTGTTCAGTGGAATATTGATAAGCTTACAAAAGCTGTAGGTAAGCAGGTAAGCAAGTCAATAATTTTGAAGAGGTATGAGATAATAGATATGCTTGGTCTTATCACATATCTTAAAGAATGTGGAGTTGATCCGAAGATTTTTAAGTCATTCATTTCTGTTGAAGAAT
>JAEEGL014953395.1_pt1 | contig 13720 bp, 28 predicted proteins | sample 9134231 | NCBI WGS metagenome assembly JAEEGL01 (sample SAMN16246548, study PRJNA631951) | gut metagenome | biome: gut microbiome; feature: rumen; material: fiber-attached | host: Bos | place: Iran: Karaj | collected 2018-10 | reverse complement strand
ATCAGAGTCAAGACTGTTGATGGCACTGTCTATCTCCTCAATGCGCTTGGCCTTTTGGTATTGCACCTCAGCCATTCTACGTTCCAGGAGGTTCAGTTCTGCCACGATCTTGCTGATGGCATCCTCAGGAGATGATTGAACCTTGTCCTTATCATATCTGATGGCAGCAGGCAGGAGACATGACTCAAGCTCATCATGCTTGGATTTAAGTCTCAGCCACTGCCAATGCAGGACCCTTGCAGAATTTAAAAACTCATACGCTTGCTTATTCATCTTCATCATCCTCCTCATTTAGTTGGTGATACAACTCCACCGGAATAAGGTGGATGATGGCTCCATCACCATTCATGATGACTTCCAGCACACAATTCTCATTTTCAGTAACAAACTTTCCAAGATGATAAACTGCATCAACAAACCTTTGATTTAACATTCACCCCTCCTCAGTCTGCCAGGATCAGGAAGATCACCAAGCAGAATAATAAAGCTAAAATAAAAATATGTTCCATTAATCAGAATCCTTCTTGTGTTTTTTTAGTTCTTCCATGAGATATTCATAGCAGGCATGGAACCCCATCCAATAGCCGATTGCAAAAACTACGATTGCAACACCGATCTCAATTGCTAGTCTGTCCATCTTTCTGCTCCTTTATCTCATTGAGCGCATCTGCTATCTGTGCAAGGTATTTTGTTATACAGCCAAGATAAAAGTTTTGTAATGCTTCTGAAGGTAAAGATACAGGCGCATCATTCATAGCTGTTGTAATTTTTTCAAAATCTTCAAGATTACTCATCCCTTCCCCTCACTTTCTGCCTTGTACTCAATCGTCATATTCCCACTCCTTTATGTGTCTGTTATAATGACTATTTGCCTTGCATCTAAAATCGTATCTATCACTATCACCCTTTACTAAAGGACATTCATGACAATGCACATGGTCTGTTTCATCATAAGCACTGTATTTTCTGCAAATAGCCTCTTCACGCTTATTTGTTAGTGCCATCTGTGTCCTCCGTTTCTGCCTTGTTGATAAGCTCCAAGCACTCTTCCAAGGTGTATTTTGCCCCTTCCATCTTGGGTCTTAACGGGTCATTTTCAACTAAAACCTCTAGCGTGATTTCCACCCCATGCAGATAGTCCTCAATCTGACCTTTTATCTTGTCAAGGACAGGCTCTTGTGGTGTTACTGAGGGCAACTTTGCTAATTCTTTAGCCACATTTGATGGATGGCAATAACCACTCGCTACTCTGATAGCATCTGCTCTTGATATACAATCAACTCCTAAATCATTCTTTGTTGTTGCCTCCTGCTCTTCCTGGTCCATAACAATCTCAATAGCCTCAATGCCTATGTTGATAGCCTCAGTCCATTTGTCATGAGGATTGCTGTATCTCTCAAGAAAGCCCTTGGCATCAACTAGCTTATGTATTGCATCTTTTTTAGTAAGGTCCGTCATTTTCCCATTTATCCAAAGCATTTTATTGCCCCCCTCTTTTTTAATTGCTAAGGTTAGTGTCAATCATTGCCAAATGCCCATATCTTGTGGCTTTTCAAGCCATCCGATTAATGTTATTATGTTCGGACTAAAGAACTCGGAGGTGAAAAGATATGAAATATGTTCCAACTGAGGCTGTTAAATTAGCCAAGCAAAAATATCATAAAGGTGACGTGTTCACACTGCCTGATCTCTATGACCGTGCCTGGTCCTATTTCAAAGGCCATCATGGAAGTTTTGGCAACAAATTTAATAACTATATCAATGAGTGTGCCTGTGGTATTAAAAGACTGACCTATGATGAGTGCACAGGCAGAGCACTGTATAAAATGATTTAATGCAATAGGGCGGATGGGTTTTTCTCCTGTTCGCCCCCTTTCGCCCCAACACTATTGGTTTTCACTTATCACTTTGGGAGTTTCCTCCTCTTCATATTTTTTTGGGTTTATATGTTTTTATAGTGCTGGGGCTGTGATTATATGATTAAGCCTGAGGCTCATCATCGTTTCGTCTGTGCCAGCGTGTCCAATCCACTTTTACATGACATTCTGGACAACGCTCGCAATCAACTTCATAGTTTTTGCATGTCTTAGTAGTCTCAAAAGCATATCCACATTGCGGACAGTAAGGATCATCACAAATGCCTTTGATGTCCAACGGATAAATGTGCTGCTCTTGCTTAACTCCACGTGGAAAGCCTTCTCCAACTGTTGACGGTTTACGCTCCACGCAGGACTGATAGAACCCATCACAGATTAAATATCCGTATTCAAAATGGTTAGTGTGTCCACCGGAGCAACAGTTTGTACCATCCCACCAAGTACAATTTGCACATGGCAGACTGCTCTTTGACCATTCAACCCACTCAGGAACACCATTCCGATCAAGCCAAGCCTTAGTCTCTTCTCTAACTTCCGGAATAAGTGTGTGAGGTCCATATCTCAGATACCTGTGGATTGGTGGAACATGCTCAGGAGCTTTGGGAATCCATTTGTCACCTAAAACACAATAGTCATGGTTGTTGATATAGTCATAGTCACAACAGCCTTTTATATCATGTCCACAGGTGTCACAAGGCAAGTGATCCTCAATTGGCTTTGGTTTCTCAATGAAATCAAATAAGCTCATTTGTCCATCATATTCATAGTTCTTAATACTCATGAACCACCTCTCCACGTTCATTCCAGAACCAAACACCACCATCTGCATCAGGCCACTTGTCCGGCTCAACTTCTATCCTGTGATAACCACTTTTCTGCTTAGAGCAAAGTGTGGCCACTGAATGAGGTTTAAGGCCTAGCTTGTTGGCCAGGATGGTTGGTGAATCTTCCACAATCAAGGGTAACTCAAACTTGTCCGTGGTGCATTTCATATACAGTTTCATCATCTATCCCTCATCTGGTCATAGTGGATCTCCCTCATGCGCTCATCAATCTCGCCTTGAGTCACAAAATCAATCCACTCAATGTCATCCTCATGCTCTTCGATCAGGTGAGCTCCAAAGCACTCCTCACTGCAGAAGTACATGTCTCCGTATTGTATCGCCTCTCCGTGGAGGTCTTTTCCACAGTGAAAGCAGGTCTCACCATCCCAGACTCTCTCCTCAGGTCCGTAAGTCATTGAACACCTCCATCTTTTTCTTTTGGTAACGCTCCTGTGCTTTTCTGATGTGCTCTTCTCGGTCATTGAGGTATCTCTTACGGTGATCCTCAAGGTTAGTGAGATGATGTTCCATGGCCTTGATGATAACTTCCGCCTCTCTCCTGGAAATCATGTATGGTCCATCCTCAAAAAAGTCATGCGCTTTTATTTTCGGTATCAGTATTTGTAATTTTTCTCTCTGAGTCATCACTCATGCTCCTCTCTCCATCTTGCTGATGACATCATCTGCATTAAGCAGCAACTGTTTTCTAAGTAGCTCCGCAAACTCATTGCCAGCATACTTGTCAGCATATTGCTGGACCTCATCAATGTATTTAGTAAAGAGCTCCGGCTTGTTGTATGCCTCCTGCAAGATCTTGATTATCTTCCAAGACTCATAATAAGGTTCATATATTTTTTCTTTAAAAGTTTTAGCATCCATTCGTATCACCTGTTATTTGCACCCCTCGCAAAGCCAGTAGTTCCACCAGGTTCCACCTAGGTTCCACTTTTTGAAAGTCTGCAAAGTCGCTTGTTTACTGGTCTGTTCCACAAGTTCCACCTTTTCCACCAAGTACCCTATACGTATAGGCGAAAAATATATTTTTTTTTCATTTTTTTTCAAAATATAAGGCCTTATGTTTTTAAGGAATAAAAAGTGGAACCGTGGAACCTCAATCAAAAGGAAGTTCTTCCTCAGTTGTATGAAAGTCGCTTATTTCCTCGATTAGCTCCATTTTGATGCTGTAAAATTTCAAGGTTCGTCCATTCACCTTAATGGTGTTTTGGTTTTTATAGTTGCACCTGAGCACATGATGTTCGTTCGCCCAGGAACAAAAAGCTTTTACTGAGAAGTTTTGCTCTAGTGCAATCCGTCTCATTGCAGCCGGAACTATGTTGATATAACCATCCTTTATGAATCCCCAACTCTCAGGAGCATAGTCTGACTCATTGAACCTGCCTTTATACATCACTGAGTAGTCAAGAATTGCATCATAAGCTCTCTTGCCCTCGGAAACATCCTCAATATCCTTGAGTTGTCTGACCATTGTTGGAATGTCCAGATATATTCCATCCTCAAAAAAGTAATCTGTGGCAATCTTGTCAGCGGTTAGGATCAGAGACAATGGAAGTATCTGTTTTTCTTCCTTCTTAGAGTTTTGAGCCTCTGCCTCGGCTTTGATTTTCTGTTCAAAGTCCTTGCGGATCCTGGTCAATACATCAACAGGTAGGTCCTTGATCAGTTCAACAAACTTCCTCCCAGCAAAACCATAATTCTCTTTTAGTAGTTCAACGATTGCGTTGCCATTCTCATAAATGTCACCACCGGCCATCTCAACATCAATGATTCTGTTGATTGCTCCGCCCCTCATTGTCTCTGTCGCTAACGGTCTCTCCATGTTGGACAGAATAGTGTTGCTCCATGTCTTAGACTTATTTAGTCCAAGATCAATGTTGCTGCGCTCTTTACCTTTGCCGGAACATAAAAGATATATCAGATCCGTAAAGCCATCATTGAGCTTGTCACGAACCTTGGACAAATCATCCATAAGCAATGGCAAATTATTGAGTATATCAAGGCGAACCTCAAAAGCATTTTGTGTTGCATAAGAGTCTGTTATATATCGCCCCTCTGATGGATCCGCCCAGATGGAACAGGCCAGCATCAATGTGACCGTTTTTCCTCCACCTGTCTTGCCCCAAAGGTTCACGATAAATGGCAACAGATTGAGCTTTTTTACCAAAACACTAGCGAATGATGCCGACATCATCAGCTGAGGTTCATAATGTCCTCTGTTAGCTCTGATCTTCTTAACAACATCAATCCATGTGTCCTCACTTCCGCAGGTGTCAATGGAGTCAATTAGATCCTTGAACCTGGACTCATCATCAAACTTAACTGTCTCATCAAAAGGAATAAAACCATCATCAATCCAACCAAGTTTTGATGTGGACTTACTGATCTTGATGCTGTTGAGGTTTTCAACGTCTGCCAAGTATGAGACCAGATTCTTGGATGATTCTGTTGTAACTGCCACTCCATAGGATGAGAGTTTAACTATCTTGGAGTTGCTGGCAATCAGATCCTTGTCAACAATGATGTCCTTCCATCTTCCGTCTCGATAATAAGCAAGCCTGATTTTCTCGGTCTTGGTCTCAATATTGAATAAACGCTCCACCGGCAATATTGGATGATAACAGGCCAGCTTATATCCGCCCTTGTCAGAAAAGGCTTTGACACCTGACATATCAGCAATCCACATTCCGCAATTCAGCTCACCCTCAGCGTACTCAAAATGCGTGGTGTTATTTATTACAAGTTGTTTTTGTTGGTCCTTAATATCTCTTTTACAAGCACTCACCAGCTTAGAGGCCTCTGTCTTGACCTTTAGCTGTCGGCAACGTTCCAAATAATCATTGACTTGTTGTTGTCGCTCTAATTCCGTTTTTGCCTCAAGAACCATGAGCACTGTTGATTTCTCCAACAGTTCCTCCCTGGTCATCAGCATCACATTGCCTTGTATCATATTCACCCCTGCCAATACGTTCTTTTAAGTCTCTGTATAGAAACTCTTTTATTAGTCTCCCTGATGTTTCTTCCTTGCAGAAAATCAATTGCAAGTCATATCTGATGATCCATGCAGCTAGTGATGCCAAGAATGCGTTTTGATTGTATTTGCTCCGGTATCTTCCATTAAGAAGATTCTCCCAGGTCGCATTTTCTATAAGTAGAAATATTCTCGCATTGTTGGCCTTGGCTCTTTGGAACTCTCTCTCAAATCGGTCACGCTCCCTAGTAAAACACATAGCTAACTCATCAAGGTTCATTTTGCGTTCAATTGCAATGGGAGCTGCCACTATTTCCCCTTCCTTAAAGAGCCAATCTCCGTTTGGTAGCTGTGCATTGTAGCAGTAGTCACCATAAGACAGTGTGGCTCTGGAGTAGGGCACCCCAAAGGTGGAATATCTCTTGCGTGCCCTCTCCGTGTTCTGTTCCCTTGTATCAACAAGGATCTGCATGGATTGCAACATAGCATCTTGCTCAAAAATGTCCATTGTTTAGAATGGGATCTCCTCTTGTATGCCATCAGGAATGTTCATAAAGTCCGTGTTAGTAGTGGCAGGTGTGTTTGTATAACCTTTATAAGCATAAAACTCAGGAGTCTTAGCCTTGCCGGATCTTACATCCTCAACAGATGCTGGCCATCTGCATTCATTAAATCTCACATTCTTTCCGTTGATATTCTTGCCCACTTCTCCGTAGCAGATGCCAATGAGCTTATCCTTCCATTTAGTCTCATCCCAATCCCAAACATAACCGCTGTTCGACTCCTCAAGAGCTGTTGTCCAGCGTGCAAAATTAGTCTTGGTTCTAAAGTCATTGTCAGAGCCATCATCCTTAGGAATCCAGATTGTTGCCATTCCCTTGTATTTCTTGTCCTCTTCCTTAGACTCTTTAAACTGCTTTTGGAAAAAGTCTTTGTACTCGCCCTCAATAACATCAAACTGGACCTTGATTCGGTCCTCCTCAGCCTTAACCCCCAAGATTTTACAAACGTAAACTCCCACAGGAAGTCTTGAGCCTGAGTATTGAGCACGCTTTTTTGCATCCTCATAGTTGTTAAACTGTTTCATTGTTGTCCTCCTTAAATCTTCTTTGAGTCATTCCCTCATATTCTTTTAAGGCCTCGCTTGCTGATGTGTGTCCGTTTGTGCACCACATGCCACAAGCACATTGGCAAGAATAATTCAATCTGTCATGCCATTTGTTGACAGTGATCAGAATTGGTTTATTTTTGCAACAGCCATTAAAATCATTCACTACTCCGGTAATGTGATAAGGTGGTGTAACATTAACCGGAATCTCAAGCTTTAAGATCTTGTCCATTACTCCACCCCATTCTGAGCCATTCCATAGTATTCACGGATTGTTGTGTCAACGAACTTTAGATCATTAGGGATCTCAAGCTCAAACATTCCCTCAGGTGTCTTTGCTACACTCTGGCCATTAGCCTGAGTAAAGAACTTGTTGTCCTGGCAGTAAATCACCACATCAAAACACCCCTCAACACTCAATTTCTCATCCAGCATCTTGCCGATTGTCTTGACCTTTTCACGTCCATCACTGTCAAGCTCTGAGTGGTGCAGGAAATAGACAATTTTATCCTCATCCTCAAGCTCATTAACAAAATGGATGAGATCACGGAAGTTGGCAGCCATGTTTGTGAACTTGTCATAACCCTTCTCATTGGCTCTATCAAAAAGCTCGTTTGCTAAAAGATACTGACTGTCATCAATAACGATTGATTTTGCCTCGCTCTTCTCAATTACCATCTTGATCCACTGATACCTAGCCGCATTGATCTGCGCCGGTGATGCATCAGTAAACTCAAACTTTTTAACTCTTACAACCTTTAGATCTGACTTGAACGGAAGTCTGCCTTTTTCAACAGAAATGATTCCAACCTCTTCCGGCTTAAAGTTTTTAAGAGAGTATGTTTTGCCGGATCCGCTACGTCCTATAACTAATACTGGTAATGCCATTTACATCACCTCCAACTCTTTCTCTTTTTTCTCTTCCAACATGATTCCTGCTACAAACAGGACCTCCTGGATGTCCTTCTCATCAAGTGTGCAAGTTGTCTTGCCCTCGCACATCTGACTTGCTGCCTTAAACCTCAGTAAATCAAGCGCAGCTCTTGCTCTAATTGCTGCTGAATCTTTAGCATCATACATTGTGTTTTCTCCTTTCATTTGCTATACTTGGAGATGGAAAGAGCCCCCATAGTCAAGGACATTTCCACCGTGAGTCATGCTCCCAACATGGCTCATTTTTAATGTTTACATGTATAGAAAACATGATCCTTGAATGTGAATGCCTCTGAGAAATAAACATCAAGTGAGCTGTTTTCTGATCTCTCAAAAGCCACAATCTCTGGAACCAAGTTCCCCATCTCTAATTCCGCCAAGGCCATGTGAGTCTCAGCGGTAATATCTGCAGACTTCATGCCCTTAGTTGCAAATTGGTGAGGCTGATATATCACATCATGAATGGTGTTTGGAAAGTCAGGACTTTTCACCCTGTTGATAACAACACTCATGACATATCGTTGACCATCAATGCCTTGATTGCCTGCCTCACACCATGCTATCTGCATGAGTTCCTGTGCCTCTTCATAAGTAACTTCAATGGGATTTGGACACTGCCGATCTTGTGCCCTAACTGTGATAGGCTGACTAAGAATTGTCACACCTAAGAGAACCCCCATGATTATTTTTTTCATGTTTCCTCCACTTACTTAAAGATCTCAAGTCTGTCCTCCGTAGTTACGTTTAAACTGTCCATGATTTGCTCCCATATCCCCAGGGGCATTAGATCCGGATTGTGCCAATACTTTAGAAATGTTTTGTTTGACACTGTTGTGTGGCTCCGTAGCTGTTCCAATGTTCGGATGTGCCGAAGCTCCATGTAGTGTTTGCACTTGGCTCTGAATAAATCTCCGTTCATTTGTTTTACCTATCTGTTGGATAACTGTTGGAAATTGCTACCTTGTTAAACTCTCAGGGCAAAAAAAGGGTTCTGATGGAGACATTCAAAGCACCTGCGATCTTTTCCAGAGTCTTAGAATTAACAACTACATCATCATTGTTTTCAAGGCGAATGATGGTAGGTCTTGAGACTCCGGAAAGCTCGGCAAGCTCTGCCTGTGACAGCCTTCTTTTTTCTCTGAGTTCCTTTATCTTGTATGCCATCTTTGTCCTCCTCTCTAGATTTTGTTGAACATATGTTAAACATACATCATCTTGTTAAACATGTCAATACATTTTACAAATATTGTTGTATCCGTTTTACTTGTGGTGTAAAATATACTTACCATTGTTGGAGGTACGCAAAAATGACCTTGGGAGACGTTATTAGAGAGTTTAGAGAATTGAATAATTTAAGCCTTGAGGAGTTTGGCAAGATGTCGAATCTGTCAAAGTCTTACATTTCCATGTTGGAAAATAACAAGGATCCGAGAGGCAATCCAATCAATCCAAGCCTTGAAACTATTGACAAAGTAGCAAGTACAATAGGTGTTGAACTTGACACACTTGTTGGTAAGATTGACCAGGATGTTGTTGTAAACCGTAAAAAAACACCCCTCACTGACTTTGATACAGAGGAAGAGGCAGGAGTTAAATGGAAATTCATTCGCTATTGCTTTGAACACGCATCCCAGGAGGAGAAAAACAAAGTGCTCACCATTCTCAGAGTTAGAGAAAAATGGAGTGAGTATAAGGAAATGGAGAACTTGTTTAATGACTAGGAGGTAAGTTATGGCAGGATTACTTATTGCAATTTTTCTCGGATGGGCCGGTGGTTACAGATTCTATAAGAAACAAACAGGCCTTGGCATCTTGTACCTGTTGACATTTGGACTGTTCGGTATCGGCTGGATGGTGGACATATATCTCTCAATCCGTGAGATGATGAAACTCAGTTCCAGCTCAGGTGTTATATCTTCCACAGAACAGGTGATGGGAGCATTTGCGGAATGCAAAAAGGATCCGACAAGGAAACGTGTTGAAATCATCCAAGGCCTGTCCGTTGGAGATCCTCTCAACTTAGAGATTGGATTCTATGAAGGTTCACCATTTTACATGGTAGTGGATCCTCACACCGGAATGGACATTGGAGCTCTGCCAAGTGAGGTCAGCAAGACAATCCGTTCACAGTTCCAGGATGCTAAACTCTCTGCAACACTCACCAAGAGAGACATAGACTATCCGGAAATAGCTTTAAGAATAGAAAGGTAATATCATGGCAAACGCAAGCAAGCTCTCAAGCGGAGCATGGCGAACATTAGCAACCAAGACGATAAACGGTAAGAAGGTCCGCAAGTCCTTTACTGTGCACCCAAATGAATGTGGCGGAGACTCCAAGAAGGCCAAGACTCTCTCCGAGAGGAATGCCAGAGAATGGGTTCTGAACACTGAAACGGATCAGATCTTCACCACAGTGAGCACAGCCATTGATTTATACATCAAGGACAGGAGCTCCGTTCTGAGTCCGTCCACCATTGCAGATTATGAGAGAATGCCAAAGCACTTCTCCGATCTGCTGCCCTTGGACGTAAATGATGTGGACTCCAAGACAATCCAAGCCACAATCAATGAAATGGCAATGAATAAGCTCAATGCCAGGACCATCAAAAATAGGATATTTTTCCTCATATCTGCCCTTAATTATGTTGGAGTGGATAAAAGGTTCAAGCTGAGATTTCCGAGCCAAATCAAGCCAAATCTTGCCCCTCCTGAGCCGACTGAGTTCAAGAGACTGCTGGAAATGGCAACGGATGAGGAGAGACTGACGATCATCCTGGCTGGTCTTTACACCCTTAGACGTGGTGAAATTGCCGGACTATGTGGAGAGGATCTCCTGTGGGATCTCAACAGCATATATGTGCACACATCAAGGGTCCAGGATGACAAAAAGGAATGGGTTCGCAGGAACATGCCAAAAAATCTCAACTCCGTGCGAGTCATTCAGATTGATCCGGAGATCATGGCATTATTTCCCCATGTAGGCCCTAAAGAGTATGTCATCAGCATGAACCCAAACGAGATCACCAAGCACTTTATCAGACTACGGAAAAAAGCCTGTGTTGAGTGCAGATTTCATGATTTGAGGAAGTATGCAGCGAGCATAAGAGCCGAGATGATGCCATCCAAGTATGTTGAGAAGGCAGGTGGATGGAGAAAAGGCTCCACGGTGCTCTCCACTATCTATGACAAGCCATTCAAGGAAAAGGAATCGGAATACTCCAAGAAATTCAATCAAGCAATTGTTGAGGAGTATGGAAAAGAGATATTTGGTTCGTGAACACTTTTGTGAACACCTTGAAGTGTACATAGTACATTTTGGAGTGTAAATTGTACATTTAAAATGTAATCTTTACATAAAGAAAAGCCAGTAACTAAGCGGTTTTTAATCAACTTTCGCTTAACTACTGGCTTTAATCATTTAATCGGAGTGACGTGATTCGAACACGTAGCCGATAACGTCACAAGGCGCATGTTTACAGATAGTTCATAAATTCGTGTGCACTTTTGTGTGCACTTTTCATTTTCTTAGCTTTCCAAGCGTGTCAGGTCCAACAATGCCATCCACAAACACATCCGTCTGGAACTGTCGAACTGCTGCCTCTGTCTTAGGTCCATAGATTCCGTCAACATTCAGCGGATAGCCTTTGGAGTCAAGTTCCCATTGGAGCCACTTAACAGATTCTCCTCTTGATCCTGACTTCATGACTGATGCTGTCAGCTGATATGGATTGCCAAATGGAATGCTCTCAAAGCTGTCATACCTCTCAAGATCATGCCGGCTGATAACTGCCATACATGAATTGACATAGGAGCTAGAGGTTGCATATCCATCACGCTTGATCATCTCCAAGTATTCCTTTGGAGTGGTTGCAGTCAGGAGATTTGCGTAACGCTTTGTGCTGATAAAGTCAAAATACCCTTTGACACCCTCTTCCATGGAACCATAAACACGGAAATTATCTCGGATGTTGACCAGCTGTGAGTTGTACTCTTCCTTTGTAGCAAGGTTCACGCTCTGCCCCTTCCAAGAGCTCCCACATTTCATTCCAAAAAAGTTGAACCAACGAGCTGAGAGCTGACTCACCCCATAATTTGACTCAAGGCATGCCTGAGCAATTATCGGAGAGCAAACATGATAGCCTCTGGCCTTTGCCTCTTCCTGGATGATAGGTCCTATTTGGTTTATGAACTCTTTTTGCTGTGCGCTACTTGGCATTCTTGTCACTCTCCACATAATAGAGAACATCCATGTTGGTCTCCAACAGGTGCCTCATCTCTTCCAGGGCCTCATCCACAAGAGCCTTGAATATATCAAACGGAATCAAGGGAGCTAATGCAGGAAACGTCTTAATAAACATATCCCAAACATAACGGAGCTTAATCTGTCCGGTGCCACCACCAAGCTCTTTCTCTGCTAAGGTGACAGCATAGAGCAGCCACTCTTTTATCATGTCAATTTTCGCCTCTGTGGGTTCTTTTGAGAACCTAACAGCAACAAGCAAACAAACTACTATGCCACTAATAAAAGCAACTATTATCGGCCAATTTTCAACAATCCACATCACTTATCCTCCCTGTTCAACTTGTCTCTGAATATCTCAATGGCTCCGGTGATCAGGAGCTCAACTGCACCTCCACCAAGGCCTGCTGTTACAAGAGTGTCCGGAATACTGTCCTTGATCCAGAAGGTGATCCAGGCAACCGTGACAAAAACTATCCAATAGATCAGAACACCATGGACAATCCTATCAATCTTCTTTTTCTTGGGTTTGGTCTGAGTTTCATTCCGTTTAATGAGTTTTTGTTGTAAGCGTTCCAGATCATCCATAAGCATTACCTCTTTGAAAGGAATCCATGCAAGTCATCTTTTGCTTTTTCAAGGTCTTTGGAGATGGGTTTGTTTTCCGTGATGCAATACTGGATCTCAAATTCCACCAAGGCAAGAATTGAGCGGAGCAAAACCTCATTGGTTGCCTCCTGTTCACGGAATCGGTCATTGCCAAGAAATAGTGATGACTCAATCTTGCCAATCCTGATCTCATGCTCTTCCACCTTGCCGGAGAGAGTCTTAAATGGTGTGTCCTTGAGGTTTTTAAGTGTATTCGATTTGTCTATGATATTGAGAATCGTCAGAACTGCTCCAAGAAGTCCAATAACAAAAGCCACAATTTGCCCTGTTGTGAATACCATTTCTCCCTCCAATGAAAAGGAGCTACTACCGATTAAAGTAATAGCTCCTAAACGTAAAATTTTTCGTTCAATTTGTGTTCGTTTCGTTGTTCGTAAAATCTAATCTTTTGCGAACTAACTAAAATTCCTTTTGCTTAGAGTCATAAACTAAAATCTAACATAAACTGATTTTGCTTAGACTCTAATCTTTTGCGAACTTATCCACAATCTCACCACAAGCTAATAAAGCCTTGTCCGCTACCCTTAGAGCATTTATAAACTCATTGTCTAAATCACTATCTAAGGATATATACTCGTTTAATATCTTGTGTGCCTGTTGTGGTGTCATATTGTTTGACATATTACCCTCTTACCTTTGCGAACTAACCTATCGCAAAATAATAACAATTTATACCATAAAATGCTATGCTTTGCATTGTAAATCCATCATCATCAATGGATTTAATTCTGCTTTGTCCTGCTGATGTATATGGTATATTTTCGGTATTAACTGTTGTGTTTTCGTTATATCTTGCCGAAAATAATTGCTTGGTACTATCAACATCCTCATTGTATATTGCTGTAATAAATTGAGTTGTTGATGTGTACCCTACAACAGACAAATACTTAGGTTTAAAACCAAGTGTGACTTTTGTGGTGTTAGTGGTAGAACCTGTAAAAGCTCCTATTGCAGTTTTCAACGTACCCCCCCCGATTTTTCTGAGGGCGCATAGCTTTTCACTCATAAGCTACCTCCTATTATTCCTCGGTGGTCTCTGGTTCGGGTTCTGGTAAACGGTTGATTGTCTCGGCTTTGATTGCT
>JAEEGL013154676.1_pt1 | contig 13720 bp, 12 predicted proteins | sample 9134231 | NCBI WGS metagenome assembly JAEEGL01 (sample SAMN16246548, study PRJNA631951) | gut metagenome | biome: gut microbiome; feature: rumen; material: fiber-attached | host: Bos | place: Iran: Karaj | collected 2018-10 | reverse complement strand
GTACATCCAGATCGATATCCCCGAGTACGAGGCAGACTTCTCCGATATGGGAGTGGCCGATATCTACAAGGGCGACTGGGAGCAGTACGGCATCACCGGCCTCAAGTTCAAGAACACCGTGCCCACCATCCGTGCCTATTCCATGGCCTCGTATCCGGCCGAGAAAGACCTCATCAAACTGAACGTGCGTATCGCAACTCCTCCGTTCGACCGCACCCAGCCCAAGGGCGTCTTCAAGTTTGTGCCGGGTGTGCCTCCGGGTATCGCTTCCACCTATGTATTCTCCCGCAAGCCGGGCGATAAGGTGATGATTTCCGGCCCTTACGGAGAATTCCTCCTCCCGAAGGACGATCCCGACAGCCAGGAATACGTATTCGTAGGCGGTGGCGCCGGTATGGCTCCCCTCCGCAGCCACATCATGCACCTGTTCAAGACCCTCAAGACCAAGAAGGAAGTGCACTTCTTCTATGGCGCCCGCGCCCTGGTGGAAGCCTTCTACCTGGAGGATTTCGCCGAAATCGAAAAGGATTTCCCGAACTTCCACTTCCACCTGGCCCTGGACCGTCCCGATCCCGCAGCCGATGCTGCCGGCGTGAAGTACACGGCTGGTTTTGTACACAACGTGATGAACGAAACCTATCTGAAGGACCACGAGGCTCCCGAAGACATCAAGTACTTCATGTGCGGTCCGCCCATGATGACCAAGTGTGTCTGCGACCTCCTGGATTCCCTGGGCGTGGCTCCCGAGAGCATCCTCTTCGACAACTTCGGCGGTTAATATCCGTCATGCCCGGCTGGACCGGGCATCTGAATCCTCAAAAAAAACCGACTCGAAAGAGCCGGTTTTTTTGTTAGTTGTCGTAACGCATGAGCGTTATCCGGATACAGTCCGAGACACGTTTCTCCGTGTCCGTGGCTTTCTCGTAAAGCTCTGCGAGATTCTTGTACTTGGTCATCTCCCGCAGGTCGGGCTCTTCGGAGAAGATGTAGCCCACATAGGCCTCGTAGGCTTCGTCTGCGTCGTGCTCCAGCTCCGTCACGCGGTCTGTCTGGAGAAGGATGGCCGATGCATTCTTGCGGATGTCCGACAGAAGGGGGAAAACCTGCTCCAGGGCGCGGGCCTCTTCCACGATAATGCGGGTGAGCTCCTGAAGCTGAGGGTCGATCTTGGCGGGATTGTAGATATTCATGGCGTTGGAAGCGTCCTTGATTACGTCCAGGGCGTCATCCAGGGCCATGGCAATGGTACTCAGTTCCCGACGCAGGCCCGTTCCAAGCGGAAGTTTACGCAGCGCCTCCCGGAATTCCGTAAGCATGGCATCTCCCTGATGCTCGTTGTTGCGGATGTCGTAGAACGCCTGTCTCCAACGGGAAGGATCCAGGGTCTGCTGCATCTCACAAAGGAGCTGGGCGCTCTCTTTCAGCAGGCTCGCCTGCTTTTCAAAGATGGGGACGAGCTCCCGCATGGGGTGAAAAAATCTCGCAAGATTCATAAGAAAAAAATATTTTTCAACCGACTTTTCGGTTAAAACAAAAAAAACATCAACCGATTCGGTGGAAACAGCAATACTTTTTTTACGATGCTTGCAATTGTGCATCCCGTATGCGTAGCTTTGCCCAGGACCAAAAACTGCAAACCATGTCACGAAGAAAACTCATAGGCCGGACATCTACCCAATTACACCCGTACATTCTGCACTCATCCGCTGGCTACACCTCTGTAGCAATCATTACTGCCTTCCTGCAGGTTCCGGCCTTATTTTCTTCGTGCGAACGCGCATCCAACAGTACGGAAGTTCACACCGAGGCACAAATTTATATACAATGGACAAAAAATACAACCCCGGAAGCCATCGATTTATTCTTTTTTGACACCCTGGGCGCCCAGAAACTGGACACCTATCAGCAGATCCTGGATGTCCCGGGACGCTCCCGCCAGTACGGAGTTTCTGGTCCGGGAGCCAAACGGCTGGTAGCCCTTTCCGGAACGGCGGGGCTCACGGATCCCTGGCTGGACATTCGGAATTACGGCAGTATCTGCAAAAAGACCTACCGCTTGGAAGAAGAGGATCTGGACGCTCCCCAACTGGTTGCCGAAACCCTGCTGGACAGCAGTTCCTCCCGGATAACCCTTCTGAACCTGCAACCTATGCTGTCCCAAATCCGGATCAACTCCGTCTCCTGCGACTTCAGCGGCAGGCCCTACGCCGGCAAGTTCTTTTCCAATAGCAAGCTTTACCTCACCTACGCCGGTACCGAATACAAACCGCTGGGGCCGGGAGGCGGACATCCGGTTTCCTGGATCAACGCCGGAGCGCTGGACAGCCTGGCCACCCTGGCCCTTCCCCATCCGGAGATAATGCTCAAGGAGGGGCTGGGCGATATCGGCCCTCAACGCCAGTATCCGGAACTGAGCTTTTTCTGTTACGCCAACCCCGGGCGGCAGGAAGGCATTCCCCGCACGCGGCTGGTCCTGGAAGGCACGCTGGACGGGCACCTGTGCTATTATCCCATTGAGATTCCCCACCTGGAGGCCGCCCAGGTGTACAGTTTTGACATTACCCTGCGCCGCATGGGCTCCCCCGACCCGGACATCCCCGTTTCCAGCGACGCCGCCCTGGTAGAAACCCTCACCGTTCCCTGGCAGAACCGGGAACCCAGTACAGTCAGTTTCTGAATATGAAAAAAATTCTCCTTCCCTTCCTCGTCGTTCTGGCCGCCTGCTCACGGGAGCAGGAGCCCTTGGTATCTCTCGCTGTCATCCTAAACTCGCAAGGGGCCTTCGCCACCCGTGCAGGCGACCCGGACGATACCCGTATCTCGGACTACAACCTCTATATCTTCAATGCCTTCGGCATCCTGGAAGAGAGGGTCTTCGTCCCCTACCGTTCCCTCAAACTGGTGGACGGGAAGGTCCAGTACAACACCAAGCTGCTGCGGGATGTTCCCTACACCATCCTGGCTGCAGCCAACCTGGGCTACGAACTTCCCTTCCGAACCCTGGAAGAGGCGCGGGCATACCGGTACCACATGGCCTACCCGGACGAATTCTCCCAGGGCCTTCCCATGGCCGCCTTCCTGGAGGAGGTCACCCTGGGGGACGACGGCGTTCTGGAAGTTCCTCTGGAGCGCCTGATGGCCCGCATCGAGCTCAGCATCGACCGCAGTCAGCTGCAGGCCGATGTCCAGTTCAAAGTGACCGACGTACGGGTGGGGGCCTGTCCCTCCTCAGTTCAGTTGATAGGTCCCAGCAAGGTGCATGGCCGGCAGGAAACCTTCAATCTGGGCTATGGAAAAACCGGAACACAGGTAAGCGCCCTCAACGAAGGCTCTAACGCCGGCCTCAGCCGCAGCGTGAATGTGTACCTTTTGGAAAACTGCCAGGGAGACCTCCTGGACAATGTCATCACGGACAGCGGCAAGGTATTCGCCGACGGCATCTACCAGGAAATATGCTCGTATATAGAATTAAAGGCCGAATACCACTCCCCCACCTGGCACACCCGCGCGGGCGACAAGATTATCTACCGCTTCTATCTGGGGGAATCGCTGAACAACTTCGATGTGTTCCGGAACACCTGGTACCGGATTACGGTCTGTCCCAAGGGGGACGGCCTGGGAGAAGACAGCTGGAGGGTTAACAAAGAGGCTCTGACAGGTTCCTGATGCACGTTTTCAGGGAGTCCGTCCAATAGGGAATGACCAGGCCGAAAGTCTCCTTGATCTTGGTCTTGTCCAAGACGGAATAGGAAGGCCGATGCACCTTCGAAGGGAACTCGTCGCTATGGCAGGGCCGGATGTCACAGGCCGATTGCCCCGCATACTCCGCAATGGCCTTGGCAAAGTCGTACCAAGAGCATACGCCTTCGTTGGAGAAGTGGAAGACGCAAGGTGATCCCGGGTCAAGCCCGGGATGAGGGGAAGGGGTCTCCAGCATCCTGACGATGGCCTGGGCCAGGTCTCCCGCATACGTGGGAGTTCCCACCTGGTCGAATACCACTTTCAGGGAGGGTTTTTCGGCCGTCAGACGAAGAATGGTCTTGACGAAGTTCTTGCCGTACTCGCTGTAGAGCCAGCTGGTACGGATGATCAGATGCCGCACGCCGGAGCGCAGGATGGCCTGCTCCCCATGCAGTTTGGTACGGCCGTAGGCACCGGTAGGGGTGCCGGTCATATCTTCCCGGCAAGGGGTATTGTAAGACTCCCCGCCAAAGACATAGTCCGTAGAAATATGCACCAGCAGGCCGTTCACTTCCTTCATCGCCAGGGCCAGATTCTCCACCGCCTTGGCGTTCAGAAGTTCCGCCACGGCTTCATTGTCCTCGGCCGCGTCCACATTGGTATAAGCCGCGCAGTTGATGATGGTGTCAATCCGATGCTCCGCCACCATTGCCCTGATGGCTTCGGGATTGGTGATATCCAGAGGCAGCGTATCCTGGGCGTCAATGACGTCCGTAAAGAGCCAGGATGCCTTGACATCGGCCATCTTTCTCAGGCTCATGCCCAGTTGGCCGCAGCCGCCGGTTACCAGGATCTTCATTCTGCGTAATAATCTATGGAATAGTCGAACAAATCCGTCGCCTGGGCCAGCAGCGGATGGTGCTTATCCTTTTCCGAGAGCAGGATATCCGCCTCCGGAATGCCCCAATCAATGCCCAGGGCGGGGTCGTTCCAAGCGATGGCGCCCTCGGCCTCCGGGGTATAGGGATAATCGCATTTGTATTGGAAAACCGCCTCCTCGCTGAGAACGACGAATCCGTGCGCAAAACCGCGGGGAATGAAGAACTGCCTGTGATTCTCACCCGTCAGTTCACAGGCCACGTATTGGCCGAACCAGGGCGAACCGCGGCGGATATCCACCGCCACATCCAGTACGCGGCCACTTACCACCCGCACCAGCTTGCTCTGGGAACAGGTTCCCGTCTGATAATGCAGGCCACGGAGCACGCCGTAGCGGCTCTTGCTCTCATTGTCCTGGACAAAACGGAGGGGACGCACGGCGGCATCGAAATCCCGCTGGTTCCAGCTCTCCATGAAATAACCCCTCTCGTCTCCGAACACCTTGGGTTCGATGATGAGGAGGTCTGGGATAGCAGTCTTGATCACGTTAATCATACAGTATACAAAAGTACAGATTATTTCCGAGAATGAAAAAAAACGACCTATCTTTGCAATATGATCACCGTGTCCATCATCATTCCGGCGCACAACGTGGAAAGAGTGCTTCCACGCTGCCTGGACAGCCTCCTGGCCCAGACCTGCCCGGACTGGGAAGCCCTGGTAGTGGATGACGGCAGTACGGATGCCACGCCCGCCCTTCTGGACGCCTATGCCGCCAAGGACAACCGCATCGTGGCCATTCACCAGGCCAATCAGGGAGTCAGCATGGCCCGCAACCATGCCCTGGAGCAAGCCCGTGGAGAATATGTCCTATTCGTAGACGGGGACGATTTCATCCACCCCAAGACCCTGGAGATTTGTCTGAATCTGGCCCGGAAGGATAACTCCGACCTGGTTACCTTTACCTATAACCGCTCCTATCGCACCCGGCTCATCATCCGGCATCTCCTTCACTTAAAGGAGCCCCGCCGCATTCAATTCCCGGATTTCCGGGATTTCCCCACCCAGGTCACGGACAGCATCTTCGACTGGGCCACCGAGTATTCCCATCCCCAGGAGAAACTGGCCACCAAACACTGCCAGCCCTGGCGCGGCCTCTACCGCAGAAGCATCCTGGAGGGCATCACCTTTATACCGGGAATCATGTACGAGGACTTCCCCTGGTGGAGCGAGGTTCTGCTCCATGTTAAGAGAGCCACCCTTACCATCCTTCCTCTCTACTACTATTATCCTTCCCCGGGAGGATACATCTTCTCTTCTAAAGAGGCCTACCGGATCCGGAGCCTGAAGACCGCCATTGCGGCAGCCAAGGAGCTCTACGCTACGGCAGAGCCCGACATTAGAGAGAAATGGGAAAAGAATTTCCTCCGACCTTTCGAGGACAAGCTGGCGGCCAAACTCAAACGATATCCCGAAAACGGTCCGGAATCCGCACAATGATGCGAAGACCCAGCATGCCCGGCTTGTTCCAGGCATAGGGCGGGCGCAGGATGTGCTGGCATAGGCGGGCTATGCGCGTCCATCGGGCAAAGTCCCGGGCCCTGAGCCCCGTCACCAGCCGGATGGTGCGGGAGCGCTTTCGCATGTGCCTCTCCCAGCCCTGTTCCAGACGGGACTTGTCCTGGAAACGCGCCTCAATGCGGCCCATGTCAAAGTAGCCAAAATGCAGCAGGTATAAATCCTTGACAATGTGAAAATTGCGCCCTTTCACCCGGTGGAAGCCGCTTCCCCATTGCAGGGGTTCCGACAGGATGGAAGCCTTGGTGTAACGGGTGCCCAGCTGGGCATAATGCCGCTGCTGCAGGAAAGGAAGGGTTTCATCAATGGGGCCTTCCTCCCCCAGCTTCTGACCGAAGTCCAGGCCCAAGCCCGAAGCGCAGCCCCTAACCGGAATGCCGTCCAGGAAAGCAGCCAGGCCCTTTCCCAGTGCCGGATCGGCCACCAGGAATTCGTCACAGTCCGTGCCGATGACGAGGTCATACCCCTGGGCAAAAAGGTCGGCGGCCTTGGCGCTCATCACCGCCACGCGGCCCTTGTCGTTGGACACCACGTCGGTGCCTATCTTGGGCAGTTTCTCTGAATGGGTTCCTTCACAGAAGGCAGGAATCTCCTGATCCAGGCCATCGAAATAGATATACAGATGCTCCTTCCCGCCCAGTTCACGGCCGTAGTACTCCACCCACTTGCGCAGGTAGAAGTCGTCGTTGCGGACCATGGTGAGGACGGCTATCTTTTTCATAGGTATTGGGCAGTAAAGGTCTTCCCCTGCTTCTTCAGATCTTCGGGCGTTCCGGCAAACACCACTTCCCCGCCCCGGTCACCGGCATCGGGGCCCAGGTCTATTACCCAGTCCGCGCTGCGGATTACATCTACGTTATGCTCCACCACAATGACGGTATGGCCTTTGCCGATGAGCACGTCAAACGCTTTCAGGAGCTTCTCCACATCGTAGAAATGGAGGCCCGTGGTGGGCTCGTCAAAGATAAAGAGGATGCGCTCGCGCCCGCCGGCCGCCAGGGACAGGAAGTAAGCCAGCTTGATACGCTGGCTCTCGCCGCCGGAAAGCGTGCTGGACGGCTGGCCCAGCTTGATATAGCCCAGGCCCACGTCCACCAGCGGCTGCAGCTTGGCGGCAATGTTGCGCGCCGCATCTTCCTTCTGAGCACCGAAGAAGGCAATGGCCTGCTCTACGCTCAGGTTCAGGATGTCGTCTACATTGAGTCCCTGGTAGCGGACTTCCAGGATATCGGGTTTGAAGCGCTTTCCGCCGCAGCTTTCGCACACCATGGTCACATCGGCCATGAACTGCATGCCTATCTTCACGAAGCCGTCGCCCTGGCACTCCGGGCATCGGCCTCCCTCCTGGTTGAAGGAGAAGAAGGACGGCGTATACCCGTTGATGCGGGCGTATTGCTGGTCCGAGAGGAGTTTGCGGATGTCGTCGTATACTTTGAGGTAAGTGACCGCGTTGGAACGGGAGCTTTTGCCGATGGGATTCTGGTCCACGTATTCCACGCGGGTAATGCGGCTCAGGTCTCCCGAGAGGCCCTTGAAGGTGCCGGGGAGGTCGCCCGTCTCGTTGATGCGCCGGTGCAGCGCCGGATACAGGATGTCCCCCACCAGCGAGCTCTTGCCGCTGCCGGACACGCCGGAAACCACGGTGAACACATTCAGCGGGAACTGGACGTCAATGTCCTTGAGGTTGTTCTGCATGGCCCCCTGCACGGTAATGCTGTACCGCCAGGGATTCTTCTCCCGAACATAGGGCTTCCGGATACCGGCCAGGTATTGCAGGGTCAGAGATGGCCGATCGGAGTCGGCCATGACGGAAGCCTTCGCGTCATGCCCGGCCTGACCGGGCATCTCGGGGGCACCCATATAGACTATCTCTCCCCCATTGATTCCCGCCTTGGGGCCCAGGTCTATGAGGCAATCTGCCGCACGGATAATCTCCGGATCATGCTCTACCACCACCACCGTGTTACCGATATCCCGCAAGCGCTTGAGGACGGCAATGAGTCGCTCCGTATCGCGGGGATGCAGACCGATGGAAGGTTCATCCAGGATGTACATGGAGCCCACCAGCGAACTGCCCAGCGCCGTCACCAGATTCACCCGCTGGCTCTCACCGCCGGACAGCGTATTCATGGTCCGGCTCAATGTCAGATATCCCAGTCCCACGTCCTGGATGCATTGCAGGCGGTACTGGATTTCCTCCATCGCCTTCCCGGCCACCTCCAGATCCCTGTCTGCGAAGGGCGTCTCCTGGAACCATTTCAGGAGCTCCTCCACCGTCATGCTCAGCAGGTCGTGGATGGTCTTTCCGGCCACCTTCACGTACAGGGCCTCCTTGCGCAGGCGGCTGCCTCCGCAGGCATGGCAGGTGGTGCGGCCGCTGTAGCGGCTCAGCATGTATTTGTACTGAATCTTATATCGGTTACTCTCTACCCACTCGAAGAACTGGTCCAGGCCGCAGTAGGCATCGGGGTCTTCATAGTCTCCCCGATAGGTCCAGATAATGTGTTTCTGCTCTTCGGTAAGTTTGGCATAAGGCTCGAAGATGGGAATTCCCAGCCGCTCGGCATTCTTGATGAGCTGGTCCTTGAACCAACTCATCTTCTCTCCCCTCCAGCAGGCAATGGCCCCGTCGTAAATGCTCTTGGTCTTGTCCGGCACCACCAGGTCCTCGCTGATCCCCACAATCTTTCCCAGCCCCCCGCAAACCGGGCAGGCCCCCAGCGGGCTGTTGAAACTGAACAGATACTCATCCGGCTGCCGGAAAACAATCCCGTCCCTCTCAAACCTGGAGCAGAAGCGAACTATGCCGTTGGAGGGGGTGGAGGTTCCCGAATCCGTAGCCACCCTCGGCTCCGACGGCTTTTCCCACAGCGCCATGTCGCCCTCTCCCTTGTCGAAAGCCGACTGGATGGAAGAGTTCAGACGGGTGCGCAGGTCGTCGTCCAGGGTTCCGGACGTCTTCACGCGGTCCACAAGAAGCAGGAGGCCGGCGGGGTACTTCCCGTCCAGCTTCATCACGTCTTCTATCTGGAGAATACTGCCGTTGTCCGGCTGGAACAGGCGGCCGAAGCCCTCCTCCTTGAGGGCCAGCATCAGTTCCACCTTGTCTTCCCGGGCATCCCACTTGATATCGGCCAGGATATACAGGGCGTGCGCCTTACCGTCGTTAATATACTCCAGGACATCCTTGACCGTGTGGGCCTTCACCTCTTCTCCGCTTACGGGGGAATAAGTGCGGCCGATGCGGGCAAACAGCAGGCGCAGGTAGTCGTAAATCTCTGTGGTAGTCGCCACCGTGGAGCGGGGGTTCTTGATATTGACCTTCTGCTCGATGGCAATGGCCGGCGGAATGCCGTCGATGGCCTCCACGTCGGGTTTTGCCATTCGGCCCAGGAACTGGCGGGCATAGGAGGAAAGGCTCTCGGCAAAGCGGCGCTGCCCCTCGGCAAACAAAGTATCGAATGCCAGGGAACTCTTGCCGCTGCCGGATACGCCCGTCACCACCACCAGGCGGTTACGGGGAATCTCCACTGTAATGTCCTTGAGGTTGTTGACCCGGGCATGCCGGATGACTATGTTTCCTTCGGCCGGCATTATTCTTCCGTTATTTTTTCCAACAGTTCATTGGGAATATACGAGGTGGCAACCGCGATGACACCCTCCACGCATACCAGCAGACGCTGGTCTTTCCGGATGCGCTTGATGTAGCCCTCGGCCCCCTTGAGCGGTCCTCCGGTCACACGCACGCGGTCTCCCGTGCTGAACTGGATCATCTCATCGGCCGAGAAGAAATTCAAGCCGGTCTGACCCGATTCGGTGACCAGTCGGAAAGAGGTCATCTGGATCTCCGGGATGGTGGCGTAGTCCTTGAAATCGGCCTTCTTGTAGATAAATCCCAGGGGCTTGTCGCCGGGAGCGTCATCCTTCAGGCGCTGCTCCACTTCCTTGATTTGCGGGAGGGTGGCCTTCACGAAGATGAGGGAGGTAACCAGGGGCTTGCGTTCGTAGATGACCGGGCCTTCCTGGATGTAGCGGGCATCGGCCCTGTGGCCCGGCTCTACCGAGGCCAGCTTGCGGGCAGCCAGCATGTGTTCGGCCCCTTTTAACTGGACCTTCTGGACGGCCAGGTAGGTCTCCAGGCCCATGTCAAACAGGATGTCCTCCATTCCGAACACCTTGTTGTAGAACACCTTGATGGCATACCAGGACTCCTTGTTTTGCTGCTCGCCCTTTTCCATTCGCCTTCCTATAGATAGAAAGCAAAGGTACAACTATTTTCGGGAACCCACAAATACGCCATTTTGACAGTATTATTTGCCATTATGGCAGGATAATCTGTCATTTTGTCTACCTTTTGAACATTATTGGGCGTTGGCCCCTCCTTTGCCATAATACCGGTCGAACGCGCTTCACAAAGCCGCTCAACAAGAAAAAATAAGTTAAACATAAAAACTGATAGGAGATTAAAACCATGTTACCTGCAAGAAGAAACAACCCCGTTTGGGTTCCGGACTTGTTCAACGATTTCTTTGACAACAGCTGGATGGAGCGTCCCAAGGCTACCTGCCCCGCCATCAACGTATTAGAAACCCCCGAGCAGTACCAGTTGGAACTGGCCGCTCCCGGAATGACCAAGGCCGATTTTGACATCCACCTGGATGAAGACGGAGACCTGGTGATCAAGATGGAGAAGAAGCAGGATGCGAACGAGCAGAAGAAGGGCCACTATGTGCGCCGCGAGTTCTCTTACACCAAGTTCCAGCAGACCATGCTCCTGCCCGAAGACACCGACCGTGAGGCCATCAACGCCAAGGTAGAAAACGGCGTGCTGGTGGTGAACATGCCCAAGGTCAAGAAGGTGGAAATCGAGAAGGCCAAGAAGCAGATTACCATCGAGTAAGCTCCGGCCCTCACTCATTTAGCAGACTGGTTTCATCCCCAAGTGCAAATGCTTGCATTTGGGGATGAAATGCTATATATTTGTACGTTGACACTAAACCATTAATCAGTAGTATCATGAGCGAACAGACATTTGACCCCAAAGACCTGAACCAGGACGGAAAAGTTTCCTTTGACGAGCATGTCCACGACATAGCCGACAAAACCGGTGAAGCTTTGAAAACCGCCGCAGGTGTTGTTGTAGAAGGCGCCGAAGAGGTGGTGGGCCAGGTTAAAGCCTATGTGGAAATGACTCCTGAAGAGCGCAAGGTCAAGAACGAGGAACTCAAGGATAAAACCAACGACATAGCCAATAAAGTGGCCGATTCCACCAAGGGACTCGTCGGCATAATCAAAGATAGCGCCCAGAAAATCTTCAAGAAAGGCGAGAAGTAAACTGGGCTCCCACGCCCGCATTGTGAATGCCCGGAACTTCGGCAAGCTGTATCCGGAGTCTCCGGTCGAGTTTTCCTGAAATCAACTACGGAATCCAACGGTCCGAGCTGAATTGCATGGGAGGTACCGCTTCGTTGCGGTAGGAACCGCCGTAACTGCGGACCATGCTTCTCTCCAAGTCCTCCCATTGGACCATTACCTGCCGATAGGTGCCGGAACGGAAATCATACTCCGTGCGGATGCTTTGGGGGAATGCGTCGGTTGAATAAGGAGAGAAATAAGGGGCTCCGCCCGGAGGATACACATAAACGAAGGGATTTGATGCGTTCATCAGGGGGACGGCCCCCTGGGGGAAACTGTAGGGACTGGTAAGAAAGAGTTTGCCGATGGAAAGAAGCACCATCTCCGTGGTGGAAAGTTTCCGGGGCTTGACCCCCTCCAGATTCTGCTGCACGGAAGCCATGACACGGTTGTAGGTCTCCTGATTAATGCGCGCAGCCCTCTCCTCCTTGCTTTCCACCGCCCCGGGCGTAGGGAAAAGGAAGATGGGGGGCCGATGGACAGAAAAGGCCGGAGGATCCGTCACCGGAAGCGGCCGCGGCTTGACCACCACCGTATCGGCCTTGTCCACATACTCCTGCGCCTGCAGGCCCGTAGCGCCCGCCAGCAGCAATACCAATGTAAAAAGCCACATTCGTCTCATACCAACCCGCTTCTTACTCAAGAATTATGCCGCATGGGGTATGAGAATTATACTCAAGGTTTTCCGTAGCCGGTCAGGACCACCGGGCCCAGCAGACCGGAAGGCTGGAGCTTATCCCCCGCCTCGTAAAAGCGGCGGATACGGGTCACCGGCTCCACGTTTTTCTGCCGGTCCCCTATCATCCGGTTCACCCACAGATTGGTCACGTAGACTTCCAGTTTGTTGTCGCCCTTCTTCAGATAAGGAAGGATATCGGCCGATACGAAAGGTGCTCGCCACAGGACGCCGGCCGGGTGCCCGTTGATCACCAGTTCCGCCATAACATTCACCTCTCCCAGGTCTATCCGGGCCTGGTCAAGCCCCTTCAAACTGTCCATGGTAAAATGGGTGGTGTAATGTGCCGTGCCGGAGAAATATTTCACCACAGGGTCGCTGTTGGTGGTCCAGTCGTTCAGCACGGAGAAAGTCTCCAGCGCCCGCTCTCCCCCTTTCTGCACAAATTCCACATCCCAGTAGCGCTCCAGCTTTTGGGCCGATACCACCGCCCCGGTCTTTCGGGGGGCCGATACGCCCAGCGGGGCATTGGAAAGCACATAGAACAGGGCATCGCCGGGAGCCAGGGAGAAAGGCACGGCCGTATAGCCGTCGCCCGCCCCGGAGCATTCCAGGGCCGATGTCTCCCCCGTCTCGGGGTTGAAGAGGGCGGCGAACCTGGCTTCTGCGCGGAAGCGCACGGTGCCGCATTGCTTCTGCCCGGTAAAGTTGCCCAGCCAGTAAATATCGGCCTTGCCGGGCACTTCGCGATGGACGAACTGGATGCCCACGAGGGAAGCCTCGTGCCCCCGCTTGTTGACGGGGATGGCCGAGGTGGGGTCGCCGAACATCCGCACCGGGACGCTTCCTTCGGGGAAGACGACATCGGCCTTCATATCCTGCGGGAAGGCGTCCTTTTCGTCCACCACCCGCACTCCGGCAGCGCGGAACGCTTCAATCCTGTTTTTAAGGTCTTCCGAGACCACTTTGGCGCTGCGGCCTATCATGAGCATGCTGTACTTCTGGCCGCTGTCGGTGACCAGGCAGCCGTCCTTCACGCGCACCCGGTTGAGCAGTACATCCGGGTTGGCGTAATCGAAGTTGAAGCCCGTGGGAATGTCCGGCAGGAAGCGGAAGGACTCTCCCCCATAGACGGCCGTGGCATTGGTGTCTTCGCCGTAGAAGAGGAGGATGTCGGCCACATTCCGGCCCATTTGCATCATCTGGCTGCTGCGCGCCAGATAGTCTGTCCAGACCTTGGCATAGGAAGCCCAGGTCTCGTTGCGGTGGAACCACTGGCCGTATTTGAAGAGCCCCAGGCCGGGCAGGAAGTCGTCCGAGGGCTGCGAGGCCGAGTCGTGGACGATGAAGCGGTTGAGGCCGCTGGCCAAGGCCATATCGGCCACCGGCTTGATATTGCCGGGATGGTAGGTGTAGGCCCTCTTGTCGTCACCCGAGACGGTGAAGGACTCTGCTGCGGCGATGTTCTGTCCGTAGATATGGGCCACGGAG
>JAEEGL012504475.1_pt1 | contig 13720 bp, 11 predicted proteins | sample 9134231 | NCBI WGS metagenome assembly JAEEGL01 (sample SAMN16246548, study PRJNA631951) | gut metagenome | biome: gut microbiome; feature: rumen; material: fiber-attached | host: Bos | place: Iran: Karaj | collected 2018-10 | reverse complement strand
GCAGCTGATCAAGGAGTACAAGGAGCAGGGCAGACGCACTGAGATCCAGGCGGCGTTAAAAGAGCTTTATGACAAGAAGTACGTTGAGCACCCATCCACTATGCCTGAGGATCTGTGCTACTTATCAGGCCAGTACCTCGAGGACTACCTCCATGACGTGGAGATATGCCAGAGATTTGCTAAGAGAAATCGTGAGAAGATGGCAGAGATTCTTTTGCAAAAGACCGCTCTCTCAGCCGGGGAGTCTTTTCACACAATTCACAACTACATTGATACCGAGGAGATGATCCTCAGGAAGGGCTCTATTGCGGCTCACAAGGGCGAGAAGGTTCTCATTCCTATCAACATGAGGGATGGATCTGTCCTTGCTATCGGCAAGGGAAATCCTGAGTGGAACTACTCAGCTCCTCACGGCGCAGGAAGACTCATGTCCAGAACTGCAGCAAAGAACAACCTCTCAATGGAGGAGTACAAGGAGTCCATGAAGGGGATCTACACTTCATCTGTCTGCGAGGCGACAATCGATGAGGCGCCAATGGCTTACAAGTCACTGGAGGATATCATCGATGTGATCAGGGAGTCAGTGGAGATAATTGATGTGATGAAGCCCATATATAATTTCAAGGCTTCGAATTGAGGTGAATTATTTTTGTAAAAAGATGACCTCATTATCAAATAATTTAGAGCGAGTGATGTGTGCTCGCTCTTTTTTTATTGTAATGACATATTCTGTCATGCCAGCAAATTATCATATTCATGGATACGGTGATTTGATCTAAGAAAACATCGGAGGAATTGTATTTATGAATACTAATGATAATGAAGAATTCGAATGGCTGACCATGGAAATTTGCAAGGAGTATAAGAGACGTGCGGATATGCTCCCGTTTAATAATGGTCAAGACACCGGCGAAAGAAGAAAACTGAGGGAGGAGCTTCAGGAGAGGTGCCATATAACTGCGCTTGAAGCAACTAATATCCTTAATGGGTATTATTTTGATCTTTATGTTCACAATTATGAGATGTTGAGTGGTAAAATACCACCTCCGGATGGCTTTGTAAGAGATGGTAGGGGGTTCAAGAAGGTTGAAAAGAAAAAGCCTTCAGATAAAACTATAGCGGAGTATGAAGAGAGAATTTCATATCTCGAGGAGAAGGCAAGAAAAAACGACGATTTCGGATTTGATGAAATCGAATAACAGGAGGGTATATGTCAGAAACAACGAAAGTTTATTGCATAGTATTGATTCTTATCACCTTGTCTATATTCGTTATTCAAATGCTCGCTAAACTTTGGGAGTACATGATCGATAAGCTGTTTGATGATCATAAGTTTTTTGAAGCGCTTGAACAGATGGATATTGATGACAGTTATTCAACGGATACGGTTGAATGCTTGACCGAAGAATACATTCATGGCTGGATGCATGATCCCTTAAGTGATGTGAAGTGCGGAGACTCGGTATTTGTATACCTGATCCAGGACAAGGATTACCTTGATCTAATGAATACCAATAAACCGGGGGTATTTCACAAAGCAGAAAGAAAAAAGAATACCTTGATTGTCAACTTAGCGGTAAGAAATCATATATCCTTTGAATTCGAGAGAATTCATTCTATCACCTGCCATTCACTATCTCCTGAGCTTGCATCTTTGGAACATCAAGGAATGTGGTTTGCATATGACATATCTTTGGCCAGTTAATTGCTATATCAATATAGGGAGAAATAAGTATGAGTCTGAATAAATACATCCGTTCAAAAACTATAAGAGATTATTACGAATCAATCGATTATGAGATATCACCGTTAGTTGCCTTCTGGGTAATACTGAATAATGATTACCGGTATGTAAATGATATGCATTCAGAACTGCGTGATCTTATTAGAAATACTGATGATATCTGCATTGATGATTTGTGTCTGAATATCGATGTAGTTCCGACATTGCATTCATTGATAAATCATTATATTGATCTCTTTGACTATTCATTTCAGAGGTTTAAGTTTGATGAAACAGGAGCTTTTTATAGCGTATATGACAGAGAAAAATTTGATGACCGCGAGGGCGGGTTTCTTGAAACATATTCGTCATACGATGAATGTATGAATGATATACGTATCAGGACGGGAAATTATAAAAATGTATCGTATAGATCCATTAGCAAATGGAGTGCAAAAGAATTTCTGATCAGAAAGACCTTAGGGGATGAGTATGATTATATGCATCTTCATATTGCAAAAGATAAAAAAGTCATAAATCTATATGATTATTCTGAACCGAGAATGCAGGAGTTCGTTCATTGTATTGAAGATATTGATTATAGTATTCCCCTTCCGTTTGAATATGGGGATATTGTTCGTGAAGCACGTCCGGATGGATGGCTCTCTAACCTGATTTATGATGGATGTTTGTCAGGTGATGACGGATATATTGATCCGTTTGTTGCATGTAATCTTGTAACAGAAGAATCTGACATATTTGCATATGTTCGTGCCAATCCTTTCAAGCTTGAACAATGCAATCCTAATGAAAAGAATATTTTCCCATTGACCCAGTCTCTTAGCTTATTTGAAAAAAGAAAGAAACGAGTCGGTGAGTTTCTCAAGGAATATGAAACTTATAAAAGAAGCAGGCTTGCTATAGCCATGAATTAAGTGTTGGAAACAAATCCCAATACAGCACAAATGAGGAATAAATAATGCAAATGATAAAGGCACACTGTGAATACTGTAATAACAGTCTCAAGTTCAATGCAAGGTATGGATTGTTGTTATGCCCATTATGTGGTGCAGTATACATATTGGAAAAGGGTAATCACAGAAAAGAAAAAAAGAAAAGCCAATCTGCATATTCATTTGAATGTGGTTTTCGGGATGACTTATTACCGGAAGCTGGGCTATGTGCAATTAGAGCAGGTAAGGCTTATTTAGGTTATTTTCAGAGAGTGTTAAAGATTGGATTTCACCGTTCTGTAAGAATTATGGATGAACTTGCTGAAAATGGTGTGATTGGAAAGGGGCCGATTTCAGGATGCAGAGATATTTTAATGACGGAAGATGAATTTCATAACTTATTGAAAAGAAAAAATACTTAATCTGTAACATCCAGGATTTACAGAATTATAGTACGGTAATATTATTGTATTATGAATTACAAATATTTTCTGACTCTTTAAGTTTGGGAGCTAAAGAAGGAGCGATTATTATGACTAGAGATGAATTGATAGCTTTTATTCAGACTGAACAACGCGATCTTATGGAAAATATTGATTCTGACGATGAAAGAGTGATACAGGTATACGATGAATATGATAAACAGGTAAAGAAGATTTTGGCTGCGGATTTGTCTAAGGAAAATATACAAGATTGCTTCATGGGATTGAATGAATTATATATGATTAAGTCAAATGGATTTTCGTCTGGTATGCAGGAGAAACTGTCAATAGATGAAGATTTTGATCCGAAAACTAAAGAGGAACTATTAAAGGGACTTGAAGATACAATTGATTCTATGAAAGATTTTTTCCTATTTTCAGCATATGCTAATTTATCATTTCATTCAGGAATTATTCACCATAAATCAACAGATTTAAAAGCTTTGCTTAAAGAAGTTGAAGAAAAATTGAAAAAACAAGAAGAATTAGGGGTGGTTCCGGTAAAGAAAGATCCTGAACCGGAGAAAACAAAGGAGGAGTTGCAGAAAGAAACAATTTCTTTACTGGAAAGCATTATAGGAGAGCAGGCGGAATTTAACACGATTATGGGACGGTAATACACTAATAAAAGGTGGTTCGAACTACTCGGACCACCTCTTATTATGTTTCAGAAAGCAATGCCTTGTTTTGCAACATTGTATACAATTTGGAACAGATGCTGCATTGATATTGTTCGTTATAAGGAGTAAAATGACCCTATAAATGACATAATCTGTCTATGTAACTTGGTATTCTATGATCAGACAGGAGAAGCATATGGATGATGCTAAAGGTAATCAGATCAGCCGAGTTTTACAGATATTTTCTAAGCTTTCCGACGGCTATATAGTCAACAAGGCTGAAGAAGCAACACGGTACGGGGTAAATGAGAGAAGTATCCAGAGGGATATAGATCATATCCGGGATTTTCTGGCTGAGGACTCGGAACGTACCGGTGTGATTAATACGGTTGTTTATGACAGAACAGCCGGTGGCTATCGCCTGGAAACTCTTTACAAAATCCGTCTACAAAACAAAGAGATTTTAGCTCTTTGTAAAATCCTTCTTGATAGCAGAGCGTTTACCAAAAATGAAATGCATGAAATGCTCGATAAGCTAATCACATGTTGCGTCCCTAAAAACAATCAAAAGATAGTTCAAGAACTAATCCAAAACGAAGAATTCCACTATATTGAACCTCGCCATAGAACGGTATTTCTCGATAAGATGTGGGATATCGGACAGGCAATACGAAATAGCCAGTATATAGAGATTCAGTATCAAGGAATTCAGGGACATTCAGCCAAAACAAGAAAACTTAAGCCAGTAGCAATTATGTTTTCTGAATTCTACTTTTATATGGCAGCTTTTCATGAAGACAAAGAAGTAAAAAAGAAATTCCGAGTTTTGGAAGACGCATCGCCTACCATCTATCGGATTGACAGAATTCAGAATTTAAAGATTCTTGATGAACATTTTAAAATCCCATATAAGGATCGCTTTGAAGAGGGTGAATTCCGCAAAAGAATACAGTTTATGTACGGTGGAAAACTGCGAAAGGTCAAATTTACATACTCGGGATACTCTGTTGAAGCAGTGCTTGATCGACTTCCTACAGCACAGATTATAGAGGAACGGGATGGGGTTTACACTATAACTGCAGAAGTGTTTGGCGATGGTATTGATATGTGGTTTAGGAGTCAAGGCGATATTATACAGATATTAGAGGCGAGGCAGATATGAAACCAGAGATGTTGCAGGTGCAGCAGTATCTAAATATCCACCCAATTGTAGACAAGGACAAAGGAATACGAAAGAAGTATTTCGTTTTGCTCAACTATTTTGTCGAGAAACAAGGCAAAGGAGATTTGTGGACAAAACAGGAACTTGATTTATATAAAAAGGCTATAGTTGGAAATGATGTGGAATTAGCTAATTCAAAAACAGTAGATTTTAGTATTTTTGAGAAGTTTAAATTTTTTAAGTATAGATATTATTTGTTGACAGACAGTTTGTTCATTCGCGCATTTAACGATAATAAATGTGGTCGTAGGATTGTTGAGGACATAATTCAATTCTACGGAGAGAAATATAGAAAAAAACTAGAGAGAATTTACGCGGCTTTTTACTCTTTTGATGATGAAAGCCTATTAAAATCTTTCCCTGACCTAAAAAGTACCTATGTAATAATTTGGAATAATCGTCGCTTTCAAAGAGACCCAATCAAGAAGGTTATTATAACAGCCAATATGAGCGCCGGAAAGTCTACGTTATTGAATGCATTGGCTGGTAAAAACGTCACCAAAATGCAGAATGATACATGCACTGCTAAATTGCACTATCTATATAACAAAGCAGGGGAGGATGGATTTAACTACGAGTTGGATCATGACTTGGAGTTGGATGCCTCACTTGATGTTTTGATGACGGATAATAACGAAAATGAGGATACTGATATTATTGTTGGTACCCGATTCAGATCATTATGCGACATTAATCAAAACCTTGTATTAATTGATACTCCAGGAGTTAATTCTTCTATGGATAAGGAACATAGAAGAATGGCAAATGAAGCTATAAAATCTATAAAATGTGATTTGCTCATATATCTGTTTAATGGTGAAAATATTGGCTCTGATGATGATAAAAACCACCTTGAATATGTGAGAAATAATTATACTGGCAGGATATTGTTTTTGGTTAATCGTATTGATCACAAGAAAAAGGAGGATGATTCTGTAAGTAACACGATTGAAAAGACAAGGCAGGAACTGCTTCAAATTGGATTTGAAAAACCAGAAATATATCCTATCTCAGCTTATGCAGCGTTTTTAGCAAAGATGAAGATGTTTGGGGAAGATATATCTGATGAAGAAATTGAAGAGTTAGATGGCTTGAAACGAATACTCAAGAAGGATAGTTTTTCGTATGAGAAGTATTATCCCGTTGAATTAAAGAATATTAATTTAAATAATTCTTTAAATCAATTGTTATTGAATTCTGGGATTTTGTCCCTAGAAGATATTCTAAAAAGTTTGTAAAGGAGACCGACTATGAAAAGCATTTTTATAAAATATAACCCGTATCAAGTGACCACAGAAATTACAATCGATGGAAAAGAACTTAAGAAAAACAGCCGTTTAAATGTACCTGGCCAGAGATTGCAGGAATGGGTAGATAATCTTCCTGCGATTTTATTTGAAGAATGTAGCACACGTGATTTTGAAATCACATTTCATGGAACTGACTTGGACTATGAAGATCTTGTTAGTGTTGCAGAAGAAGCTAAGAAAAATGACATACGAATAAATCTAAAACATATAAAAGCTAAAGAAGTAAAAGATAAGGAAAAAGCAATATCCGAGATCTTTGACGATATTCAAAAAGGACCTTTCGATGAATTAAAGCAACCGGATATTTTAAGATCGTTCAAAATGGCGACAAGTAGTGATTTTGAGGTTGATGTTGTTGCAACAATGAGTGCAGGAAAATCAACACTTATTAATGCGCTTCTGGGAAGAAAACTCATGCCTGCTAAGCAAGAAGCGTGCACAGCAACAATTACAGAGATTCATGATAATGATGAAGCGGTATATAGAGCTGAGGCCTTTGATGGATTGGATAATTTAATTGAAACTCAGCCTGAACTTTCTTATGAAATAATGGATAGATTTAATTCCAGTACAGATGTTTCGAAAGTTAAGGCGTATGGCAATATCCCTTTTGTTACCTCTGAAGATGTTTCACTTGTGCTTATTGATACTCCTGGCCCTAATAATTCTAGAGATCCACAGCATAGAGCTACAACATATAACATGCTTTCGGAGTCATCGAAAACATTAGTTTTATACATTTTAAATGCACAACAACTTGCGGTTGACGATGATGATACATTGTTGAGTAATGTTGCTGATAGTATGAAGGTTGGAGGTAAACAATCAAGAGATAGATTCATCTTTGTAATCAATAAAATGGATGAATTTTGGAAAAAGGAAGATAGCGTTGAGAGTGCGATTAAAAAGGTTAGAGATTATCTTGCAGATAAGGGTATTGAAAATCCCAATATATATCCTGCTTCTGCTATGACTGCGTTATATATTAGAAGCGTCTTGAAAAATATTGACGATATGTCAAGTGATGATGAAGGCGAAGAAGAAGTTGAGGAAGCTAAAAAGCTAGTCCGGCGGAGTGTGAATATAGAAAAATTGCATTTTGAAACATATGCGCCTATGTCCTTAACAGCAAAAGGAATTATTGAGAATAAATTATTAGCAGCAGAAATGGCAGATGATAAAAAAGGACAAGCCTTAGTGCATTCTGGAATAGTTCCTATAGAGGAAGCTATTAGAACTTATGTTTTAAAATATGCAAAAACAGCAAAAATAAAGAATATTGTAGATACATTTTCTAAGAAGCTTGAAAGCCAAAAAACTTTTGAAAAAGCTATATCAAATATAAAGGAAAATGGAAAAGAAAAGGAAAAAATAGCTAAGAGAATTGGAGAGATAGAAGCAAAACTTAAGAGCGGCGAGGAAGTAAAAAAATTTAAGGGTGTTATAGATAAGATTAACTATGATCGTGAAATAGTTGAAAGAGCAACAAAAATCGTACAGGAAGCAGAAAAGAAAATTACAGATTATTTGAAGAAGAGTACTAAAGAGGAAATGACACGGTCGGAGGCTGAGGATGTATATAGAAAGCTTCTTGATAAAGCCAATGATGTTCAGGCAAAAATGAAATCTGATTTGGAAAATTTGGTCAATAATACAATTGCCAAGAATGCTATGGATTTATTAACTCAGTACAAAGCAAAATTAGCTGAACTTGTCGAGGATTTAGAAACACCAGGAGCTGTCCCACTTGACCCTCTTAAACTAATGGAAGGAAAACTGAATGATCTTGAAAATATAGACAGGATTTTGAAAAATGCAACAGACGTAAAACAGGTAAATGAGGTGGTCGGAAATCACAAAGAGTATAAAGAATTATTTGGTTTTAGAAGATGGCTCAATGAAAATATCGGAACTAGTTTTAAAGTTGATTTTGAAGTGGTAGATGACTACGATTTGGTGGATCGAGAATTTATTGACGGGCAAAAACTATCAGATCAGTTTATTATTCCAATCCAAGAACAATTGTATAGCAACAAGGAAAAAGTTGTAGAATATGCAAAAGCCGAGTCAAAAGCAATTCAAGCTGCGTTTTCACGTGAGTTTGAAGAACTTGATCATGTTCTTGCAAATAAACTTGATGAGTATAAAGAATGCCTTACAGATGAAAAAGTTGCAGAAAAGAGACTTATAGAGTCGGAAGAACGACTTCGTTGGCTTGAAGACATACAGAATAGAGTCAACCTGATTTTGGAAATTTAGAGAGGTAAAGAGAAATGATTTCTCTAGAATGTATGCAGGCTATAAGAGAAAAAAATATACTTAGACTTAGATTAATGTTAAAGAATAGCCTTCTTCTTGATACGAGCTTTAACAGTTTTCGTGAAATCGAAAGGGCAGCTATTGAAAATGGAATAGATATTTGGGAACACAATTCTGATTATGAATTTCAAAGAAAACCACAGCCATGGACTATTGATGATGTGAACTATGAAATTACAGCGATAGTTGATGATTTTACCAGAGATCATATGGACTATCTGATGGAAATGATTCGGACGGTTTGTGGAAATGACTATATACAGAGAAATATAGATGATTTGTACGAAAAAAATAATTCAGATTTTGTCCCTTCTGCTGATTATCAAGCAGAAATTATTGCATTATTGTCCAAAATGAATAACACGATAAAAAATAATCGAAAGGATGACACAAGAAAGCTTTCGAGTAGAGATGTAGAAAATATAAATTGGAATAAGACATTTATTTCTGAAGTTCGAAGACAGGCTGAGAGAATAGCTAAATGTTGTGAAGAGTTAGAAAGGAGAGAATAATGGCTGTTTCAGCGGATTATATACAAGCGGTAAAGAGTGGAAACACTCTTCGAGTTCGTTTAATGCTAAAAAACAGCCTTGTTCTTGATCCGACAGGCAAAAGCTTTGAAGAGATGTTTGATTATGCTGAATCGAACATTGAGGGGCTTGTAGATGAGCATGATGGAGAAGTTTTTAAAAATATAAGTGAGTGGGACGAAGAATACTATAATGAGCAAACTGTGAAAGTGATGGACAATTTTTCAGAAGAAAGGCTTAACCTTTTGAAAGATATGGCAGGAAAGATATTGGTGGCATTTGAACAAAAAGATTCTTCAGAGGTCTCAGCGATAGAAGCACCGGAAGATATTAATAACAAGAACACCAAGATGCTGGGCGGAGGTGTGCTGGCACTTGGTGTTGCTTTAGTGATTTTTGGAATTGTTCTTGATATATCAGTTGCTGTTCCAGCAATTGGCATGATTTGTGTTGTTGTAGGTTCCTCTTTGATATTCAAGAAATAGAAAGACATATTCTGTCTATACAAAAGTGTATAGTTTTTTACATAAGGATTTTTTTGGAGGGTGTAGCATATGGCAAATCTATCAGAAAAAAAAGAGCCTGTTCCAGTACCCAAATATGCAAATATAGCTGAAGGCTATCAAGCAGCTTTACAAGTCGTTGATGATGTAATACTTAAGAACTATATTACTAATCTGGCAGATATGGAAATTGTGCCATTGGATCAGTCTGTGATTGATTCAAATATTAGTGATAACGTTTTGTTCTTTAAAATAAATGAAATGGTGTATGAGAAGGATGAGTTTGCATCTTATAAGTTTGCAAGTGTGTTTAATACGTTGTCTTCTTCTGATGTAGCTATCTTTCTTATTATGGATAGTGATGGGGAACGGACGGATTTTTATATGGGAATCAGATCAATGGATTCTGATAGAACTACAAGTTCTTTGAGGGATACTCTTAAGAACGCCATGATTGGCCAATTCCCCGGAATTAAGACAAATACACCGGATTACACAGTTGAAGAAATAGAAGATATTATTGCTGGAATTAAAGGGAAAAGTATTTCTGCTGTGTCATGCGTGGCAAACAGTAAGGAGCAAGATTTAAACAGTAATCAAGAATTTGTACAGGGACTTGAAAAACTTGTTCTTTCAATGAGAGGACAAAAATATACAGGAATTATAATTGCTAATTCTACAAGTCAGATGCAGTTGAGAGAATTGAGAAGAGGTTATGTGACTGTCTATACTCAGTTATCTCCGTTTGCAAGCGTTCAGGTGAATTATGGCCAGAACTCATCTATTGGCAAAAATGAAAGTGTAAGTGATTCTAAAGGAACTTCCGTAACGAATACTATTTCTGAATCTGGGACAGAGGGGACTACTGAAACACATGGAACATCTAAGGAGAATACAACTTCTAAGGTAATAAAAGGAGTGGCAGCGGCTTCATCGATTCTCGGCGCTGCTCTTGCACCGGCAACAGGTGGGGTGAGTCTTGTAGTTGGAGGATTGGTATCCGGAGGTCTTGGATTATTAGGTACTGCTGCGGCCGGAACAGAAAGCGATTCAACATCAAACAACGAATCAAAAACTCACAGCGAGAGCACAGGAACTACAGAATCGGATACGCATACTGTTACAACAGGAACCAGTATTACCGAAGGTGCTTCAAATGCTATTACTCTCAATATGCATGACAAATCTATCGAGGATATGCTTGCTAGAATAGAAAAGCAGTTGAAGAGAATGGATGAGTTTGAAAGCCTAGGTATGTATGAATGCGCAGCATATTTTCTTTCAGAAGATCAGTATGCTGCTGAAGTGGCTGCATCTACATATAAAGCAATTATGCGAGGCGAAAACTCAGGCGTTGAAATTGCTGCAATTAATTCCTGGGGAAGCTATGAGAGCGAAAAGACAGAGCTTATTGAGCAGTATGTGAAGAATTTCATGCACCCAATTTTCAAGTATTCGGGAATATTGGGTAATGTAGAAGTGTCTCCTTGCGCAATGGTAAGTGGTAACGAGCTTGCAATTCATATGGGAATGCCAAGAAAATCTGTCTGCGGCTTGCCTGTAATTGAGCATGCTGATTTTGGTAAGGAAGTTGTTAGATACGGAACAGCGACTGGAAGTAGTGGTATCAATCTTGGAAAAGTATTTAACATGGGTAGTGCGGCTCCTAACAGTGTTTTCCTTGATAAGGGCAGTTTAACAATGCATACCTTCGTTACGGGATCTACTGGATCGGGAAAGAGTAATACGATCTATGAAATGATACGTCAGGCTAATAATATGGGCGCCAATTTCATGATTATAGAACCTGCAAAGGGAGAGTATAAGCATGTGTTTGGTAACCGCACAGATGTGAATGTATTTGGTACGAACCCTGAGTATTCAGACTTGCTTAGAATAAATCCTTTCAGATTCCCTAATGGCGTACATGTTCTTGAACATGTAGATCGTCTGGTTGAAATTTTTAATGTATGCTGGCCTATGTATGCAGCAATGCCGGCTGTATTAAAAGATGCTTTATTGCAGGCTTATGAAGTATGTGGTTGGGATTTTTCTACTTCTCGCAATGCCTACGGTGATAATTTGTTCCCTACTTTTTCTGACTTACAGAACGAAATGGTTAGTGTAATTAGCTCATCAGCGTATTCAGAGGAGGTTAAGAGCAATTACATGGGATCATTGGTTACAAGAGTCAAGTCTCTTACAAACGGTTTGAATGGCCAGATCTTTAGTTCGAATGAAATTGATAATGAAGTTCTTTTTGATAAGAATGTAATTATTGATTTGAGCAGGGTTGGCTCGCTCGAAACAAAATCCTTAATCATGGGAATTCTTATCATGAGATTAAGTGAGCATAGAATGTCTCATGCAGAAGAGACTAATGCTTCCCTTAAGCATTTAACAGTACTTGAAGAAGCACATAATATTCTTAAGAGAACTTCTACAGAGCAGAGCACAGAGGGATCTAATGTTGCTGGAAAGTCCGTAGAGATGATATCCAACGCCATTGCTGAAATGAGAACATATGGTGAAGGCTTTGTTATTGTGGATCAATCTCCATCTGCAGTTGATATTTCAGCAATCAGAAATACCAATACAAAGATAATCATGAGGCTTCCAGATGAAAGCGATAGAAGACTGGCAGGAAAATCAGCCGGCTTAAAAGATGAGCAGTTAGATGAAATCGCAAAGCTTCCAAAAGGTGTAGCCGTCGTTTATCAAAATGATTGGGTTGAACCTTTACTCTGTAGCATTCAAAAATATAAGGGTGAAGAAGGACGATACGAGTATAAGCCAGTTATTCATATAAACGCTTCTACCGGGAAATTACGAAAAAATCTTATTCACCTTTTGTTAAAAAATAGAGTAAAGAATCCAATTGATTCTAAGATTGATGATATTAGTGGACTACTTGAACGTGCGGAGATTTCTAGTAGAAGCAAACTTGGAATTCAAAGAATTATTCATGAATATGAATTAAGAGGTGAATTGTCTTTATGGGATGAAGATAGATTCGAAAAGCTCTCAGATATAGTAAGCGGTTTGCTTGATGGAAATGTGTGGGTAAAGCCTATGATAGATACAGCTGGAGAGTTCGACGAATTAACGGATCAGGTGATTAAGCAGGTCGAGAAAATGGCTCCTGGAATTAATCAGGAATATGCGCTAGCAACAGCTCAGTGCCTTTTGAAGAAGGAGTCAAAAGAGTCTGATGGATACAACGAAATTTATGCAGCGTGGATTACACAATTAAGAAATAAAGGTGTAATGTAGGAGGTAATGCGGATGTTTAATTTCAACTTTGCAGAAGTTTTCTCCAACATGGAAAGCCAGTTACTTGAAAAGGCTAGAAACATGGAGAAGATGACAGATCCGAAGGATATAGATAAACCTATTGCCCAAAACGTTGATGTTCCGGAAGATAATCAAGAAGGTAGCGAAAATAGTGATTTACCAAAGAATCTTGATCCAAACACTGTTTATGAGATTGATGGAAACTATTATGAAACCGATGATAATGGGAACATTTACAAGACAAATGGTGAGCTTAATCCTAATACAGAGTATACAGTGAATGGTATTACATATAAAACAGATTCTCAAGGCAGGATTGTATCTTGGGAAGGTGAGCCAGGTTATAATCCAGAGGCGGAAAGAGATGGTGAAGCACAAACTGATGCTGGAGGCGAAGATCGTCAGGATGGAGATGATGGTGGACATCTCGTAGCAAGGGTTCTTGATGGCTCTCCTGGAAATGAGAACATTGTGCCTATGCGAGATACAGTAAACCGCGGAGATTATAAAAAGGCTGAGAATGAAATCGCAAAAGCTAAGCAAGAAGGCAAAGATGTTCAAGATAGTGGAAATATTATATATGAGGGAGATTCTTCAAGACCTTCAAAAATAGAGCGTACATATACAATAGATGGCGAGAAGAGGGAATTGAAGGTTGACAATGTTGAAGGATCTCAAGATTTATTGGAAGATGTAAAAGACGATATTTCTGAAGATGATTACGAAAGCCTTGAAGAACGAATCGAGGACATGGAAGCTGATGG
>JAEEGL010593520.1_pt1 | contig 13720 bp, 9 predicted proteins | sample 9134231 | NCBI WGS metagenome assembly JAEEGL01 (sample SAMN16246548, study PRJNA631951) | gut metagenome | biome: gut microbiome; feature: rumen; material: fiber-attached | host: Bos | place: Iran: Karaj | collected 2018-10 | reverse complement strand
GGTATCGCTCTTGGTATTATCCTTGGCGCTATTCCTGTTGCTCTTGGTCTCCCTGCACCTGCAAAACTTGGTCTTGCTGGTGGTCCGCTCCTCGTTGCGCTTCTCCTTGGTTGGAAAGGTCGCGTAGGTAGCATGACATTCTATATGAACTCAGGTGCTAACATGGTTCTTCGCGAGATGGGTATCACGCTCTTCCTTGCTTGCGTAGGTCTTGGCGCTGGCGGTAAATTCGTCGAAACTATCGTCAACGGTGGTTATATGTGGGTTCTCTACGGTTTCATAATTACGGTAGTTCCGTTGATTATCGTAGGTACTATAGCACGCCTTATGAAGGTTAACTACTTGAAGATTTGTGGCTTCATGGCAGGCTCAATGACCGACCCCCCCGCACTTGAATATTCGAACAGCTTGAGCTCTACTCATGCTCAATCTATGGCATATGCAACGGTTTATCCATTGACTATGTTCCTTCGAATACTATTAGGACAAACTTTGATACTTATTACTTTATAATAAGCAGCAAACGACAATACAGATAATTATGGGAAAATCATTTGATAAATTTCTTGAGCGTCAGCATAAGCTTCAAGAGCAGTACAACGACGAGTACTACACTCGTCAGCATAACAGAGGTAAACTTACCGCACGCGAGCGCATTTTGTTGCTCTTCGACGAAGGCTCTTTCGAAGAGGTAGATGCCTTTTTGCCTTCGGCTGGTGGTTCTACTTTCGGTAAGACTACTAAAGCCTTTGGCGACGGCGTTATTGCCGGCTTCGGTACTATCAACGGCCGTCAAGCCTATGCCTACTCTCAGGACTTCAATATCATGGGTGGTTCGCTCGGCGCAGTTCACGCTGCTAAAATCACCAAGGTGCAAGATATGGCACTCAAGACTGGTCTTCCTGTAATTGGCCTGATTGATTCGGGTGGTGCTCGTATTCAAGAAGGTGTAGCTTCGCTCAATGGCTATGCAAACATCTTCCGCCGCAATGTATTGGCATCGGGCGTAGTTCCGCAGATTTCGGCTATTATGGGTCCGGCTGCTGGTGGTGCAGTTTATTCGCCAGCGCTTACCGACTTTATATTTATGACCGAAGGCACCAGCTACATGTTTGTTACTGGTCCGGACGTGGTTCGCCAAGTGCTCAACGAAGATGTAACAACCGATACTCTCGGTGGCGCTAAAGTTCATACTACCAAATCGGGTGTGGCTCAGTTCGTATATCCCGACGATCAGAACCTTATCCTTGGTATCAAGAAGTTGCTTACATACTTACCGCTCAACAATATCGAGAACCCACCATTCGTTCCAAGCGACGATCCTGTCGACCGCGTAGAGGAGTCGCTTCGCGATATTGTTCCGGAAGATCCAGATAAACCTTACGACGTTCGCGATGTTATACGCCTTGTGGTAGATAAACAACGTTTCTTTGAAGTTTCGGAGAACTTTGCTGAGAATATCGTTGTTGGTTTCGCTCGTTTGGGTGGCTATTCAGTAGGTATTATTGCAAACCAGCCTAAAGTTATGGCGGGTTCGCTCGACATCGATTCGTCGGTTAAGGCAGCTCGTTTCATCAACTTCTGCGACTCGTTCAACATACCTATAATAACCTTCGAAGATGTTCCTGGCTTCCTTCCTGGTACCGACCAAGAGCATCAGGGTATTATACGCAACGGTGCGAAACTTCTCTATGCATATACACGCGCTACTGTTCCTAAGATTACTGTCATTATGCGTAAGTCGTATGGTGGTGCATACATAGTTATGAACTCGAAAGGTATTGGCGGCGACTACGTATTTGCATGGCCAACAGCCGAAGTTGCCGTTATGGGTCCTGATGGCGCTATTGCTATTCTCTATCGCAAAGAACTTGCGGCTGCTGAAGATCCTGTAGCTATGAAGAAGGAACTTGTAGCTAAGTATCGCGACGAGGTTGCTAACCCATACATAGCCGACGAAAAGGGCTTCATCGACGAAGTTATTGACCCAGCAGTTACACGTGTGAAGATTTACCGTGTGCTCAAGAGCCTCGACAAAAAATCTGTTAGTTTGCCACGTCGTAAGCATGGCAACACTCCTCTATAGTATTTACCACGAATAAGGTAACCTTTTAGAAGCGAATTATGATTAAATCTATACTTATTGCAAACCGTGGCGAAATAGCCATTCGTATCGCGCGCACAGCACGAAGAATGGGTATAAAAACCTTTGCCATTCGTACAAAGAAAGAACCCAATGCAGTGTATCTGCAGAAGGTCGATCAAATACTCGATTTCCCAGAGACCGACGGCACAGTGCCTGAGTTCTTGGATATTCCAAACTTGGTGAAGTTGGCTGTCGATAACCATATCGAGTCGATGCACCCAGGCTATGGCTACCTCTCTGAGAATGCCGATTTTGCTAGGGCTTGCCGCGATGCTGGTGTGATTTTTATCGGTCCGTCGCCTGAAATTATCAAGGCAATGGGCGATAAGATTATCGCTAAAGAGATAGCTCATCGTAGCAACGTACCTATGCTTGGCGGCACCCACGGTGGTGTTCCCTCGGCTGAGGCTGCTATCGAGCAAGCTAATTCTTTGGGTTACCCAGTAATTATAAAAGCTGCATCGGGTGGTGGCGGACGTGGTATGCGTATCTGCTGGAACGAGAGCGAAGTGCCTCAAAACTTCGAACTCTGCACCGCGGAGGCTAAAACTGCTTTCAACGACCCGACGGTATTTATAGAGAAATACTTACAGAATCCGAAGCATATCGAATTCCAGATTGTAGCCGACAAATTCGGTAACGTCATCCACCTCGGCGAGCGCGAGTGCTCTATCCAACGTAAGCACCAAAAACTTATGGAGGAGGCTCCAAGTCCAGCACTCACCGACGAGCTTCGTGCTCGTATGGCCGATGCTGCAGTTCGTTTGGCTAAAGAAGCTCACTACGAGAGCCTCGGTACCGTTGAGTTCCTTCTCGACGATAACCACAACTTCTTCTTCATGGAGATGAATACTCGTATTCAGGTGGAACATCCTGTTACCGAGATGATTACTGGCTTGAATCTCGTTGAGCTGCAAATACTTATAGCTTCGGGCGAACCATTGCCAATTGAGCAAAAAGATGTTCATTTGAATGGTTGGGCTATCGAATGCCGTATCAATGCCGAAGATGTTCAGTCGGGCTTCACTCCAAGCATAGGTATGATTAAGAACCTCCGCTTGCCATCTGACAACAACATACGTATTGATAGTGGCGTACGTATAGGTACAGAAATTACTCCGTTCTTCGACTCGATGATAGCTAAATTGATAGTTCATGGCAAAGATCGCAACGACGCTATCAACCTTGCGCTTCACTCAGTTGAGCATTTCCACGTGACTGGCGTACGCACAACAATTCCGTTCTGCAAAGCCGTTCTTCACAACGAAGTGTTCCGCTCGGGCAATTTCAATACCTCATTCATTGAGAAAGATTTGCCTTCGCTCATCTATAAAGAGGAACACGAGGAACTCATAGCAGCGCTACTCGCTGTGGCTGCATACAATCGCGATAATGACTTTGTGCCCGATAACGAAGGTGTTGAGCAAGAGGCTGCAATGGACCCATGGGTATTGCAAAAGCGTATACGTCACCTATAATCGAGAATACTATTATGGATAATATTAATATACAAAACCGCTCACTCATTGCTGTTGGTAGCGATGGCGAGACATACGAATTTCAAGTTCGTAATAGTTACGAATTCAGCACCAAAGGTCAGAAACTGAAGATTGAACAAATCGAAGAGGCCGATGGTATACAAATAATTGGTTGTGAGGGTGTTCGCTATCCTTACGAGATAGTTTCGGTTAAGCAAAACTGCTACGAGGTGATGGTAAATGGCGTATGCTATCAGTTCACCATTGAGACTCCGTTCTCGCTCAAACGCCGTCAGATTTTGGCTGCTAATCGTCCGGTTAGCGATACCGAGGAGATTCACGCTCCAATGCCAGGCAAGATCGTTTCGCTTCACGTAGAAGAGGGCAAAGAGGTCAACCAAGGTGATCCAATTCTTGTGCTCGAAGCTATGAAGATGCAAAACACGCTCGCTTCGCCTATCAAGGGTACTGTGGTTGCCGTTAAGGTGAAAGAGGGCGCAAGCGTTGGCAAAGACGAATTATTGGTAGAAATCAAACGTACAAACGGATAGTTTTCAACTTTTCAACCGTTGAAAATCTGACAATAAGAAACGGCGTGTAAGCTATATACTTGCATGTCGTTTTTTTTACCGCATAACACTATATATATCGCACATCAATATGGCAAAACAAGTAAGACGAGCTTCGCAAACTGCACTCGATTCGGTAGCTGCTACGGCCGCGCTTGGTGGTAAGATGCCGCCGCAAGCTGTTGAGGTAGAAGATGCTGTGCTCGGTGCTATCATGCTCGACCAAGACGCTTTTCAGGACGTTGTAGAAATTCTCAAACCAGAATATTTCTACAAAGAGGTTAATCGCATCATTTTCAATGCAATGACCGAGTTGAATAAGCGTATGTCGCCTATTGATATGATGACGCTCACCAACGAGTTAAGCAACGAGGGCAATCTCGAAACGGTTGGTGGTCGTTCGTATCTCGTCAAATTGACGGCTAACATGATTTCGGCTGTCAACGTCGAGCATCACGCGCGCATCGTATTTCAGAAATATATACAACGCTCGCTCATCGGTCTTGGCACGCGTATGCAGGAGACTGGCTACGATGATTCTAAGGATATTCAAGATATGCTCGACGAAGCCGAAAGCGGTCTTTTCGACCTTTCGTCGGGTAGCCTCAAACGCGAGGTGAGCCCTATCAGTCCGGTCATCGAGGAGGCCATAGTGCAGATGAACGAGGCTTCGAAGCGTACCGACGGTTTGAGTGGTATACCGAGTGGTTTCCCAAGCATCGACAAGGTCACTTCGGGTTGGCAAGAGGCAACCATGATAGTTATTGCAGCTCGTCCTGCCATGGGTAAAACGGCGTTTGTGCTCTCTATGGCGCGCAAGATGGCGGTGGAGCATCATAAGAGCGTGGCAATTTTCTCGCTCGAGATGTCGAACGTGGAGCTTGTGAAACGTATGATGGTGGCGCAGACGGAGATCCCATCTGATAAAATCAAAAATGGTCGCCTCTCAGATGCCGATTGGAAGCAGTTCCACGACCGCATTAAGCAACTCAGCGATGCTAAGATATATGTGGATGATACGCCGGGCCTCTCTATTTACGACCTCCGCGCCAAGTGCCGCATTTTGAAGAAGAAGTACGACATTGATATTATAATTATAGACTACCTGCAACTTATGACTGCTGGCGGCGCGTTGCGTGCTGGTGGCAACCGTCAGGAAGAGGTCTCTACCATTTCGCGCAACTTGAAGGGTTTGGCAAAAGAACTCAAGATTCCTGTTGTGGCGCTTAGCCAGTTGAACCGTAGTGTGGAGTCGCGACCTACGTCGGGCAATGGTGGCGTAGGCGATTCGCACCGTCCGCAACTCTCCGACCTTCGCGAATCGGGTGCCATAGAGCAAGATGCCGATATGGTGTGCTTCCTACATCGCCCTGAATATTATAAGATTACGGAGGACGAGAATGGTAATTCGCTCGTAGGTATCACCAACTTCATCATAGCTAAGCACCGTAGTGGTGCGCTCGAGGATATAAACCTACGTTTCCAGCCAGAACTTATCCGTTTCGAGGAGGCAGGCGAGAATCTTGCGCAGCAGTACACTTCGCAACCCGTAACGCCTCAAACATTCTCTTCGCGTATGAATAATGACGAGGACTTTGGTGGCGCGATGCCAATTATTCAGCCTACCAATGGTGATACGCCGTTCTAAAAATTTCGCGTTACGATATAGAAAAACTCTACAGATTTAATATTTGCCCTAAGGGATATACACCTCAAGCAGCTTCGATTCTGTTTTGGGCGTAATCTTCACGTTTTTCATACATGCCGGAACGAGTATCGTTTGCCCGAGGTCGAGCGTGTATTTGTCGTCGATAGTTACGCCACCTTCAACACACATAAGTATTATGAAACTATCAATGGCGGAGTAGTCGCGCTGAATCTCGTCGGTTATTTTTATTATGCCAGTATTGAAATACTTACAGTCGATGAGTTTCACGCGCTTGTTGCGAATGAGTTCGTAATCAATTTTGCCTGTACTTAAGTCGCCGAAATTCAGTGCTTTGCTAGCAGCGTCAACGTGTAGCTCGCGACCTTTGCCGTTGGCATCTACGCGGTTGTAGTCGAATACTCGGTAGGTAATGTCCGACGTCTGCTGAATTTCAGCCACCATAACGCCTTTGCCTATGCCGTGTATATGTCCCGAAGGGATGAAAAATACATCGCCAGCCTGCACGGGCACAGAGTTTATGACATCTAAGAATTTGCCGTCGCGCACAAGTGTGTTGTATTTAGCCGAATCAATCTTTTGCGAAAAACCGCTTATCAGCTTCCCGTCGCCGTCGGATGCCAATACGTACCACATCTCCGTTTTGCCTTTGCATCCGTGGATGGCTTGAGCCATCTCGTCGTCGGGGTGAACCTGTACTGAAAGATTGTCGTTGGCGTCGATAAATTTTATAAGTAGCGGAAAGTCGTAACCAAATTCGTCTATAACGGCGTGTCCCATCAAATTGGCGCCGAACGTGGCAATTATTTCATTGAGCGTCTTGCCAGCCAAAGCACCATTTGTAACTACCGAAATGTTGCCATCTACGCCAGATATTTCCCAACTCTCTCCACCATTAGGCAGATTGCCAAACTCTTTGCCGAGTATAGTATGAAGGCGATGACCGCCCCAAATCTTATCTTTTATGATAGGACGAAAGGTTAGAGGATACAATTCCATACTTATGCGCTTTATAAGTTGTTGTAACCCCAAAAGTATGGATAATAATTCTAAATAATAAGAAGACAACACGTCTGAAAACCTCAAACATGTTGTCTTTTTGTATGTAAATTATGTCAATGACGCCTTAGATGAGCGGAATGTTGTTCTTGGCGCAATATTGGCGTTGCTCTTCGGGCCAGATGCTCGACTGAATTTCGCCGATATGAGCTTTGCGAAGGAAGAACATACATAGACGCGACTGACCAATGCCGCCGCCAATAGAGAGTGGAAGTTCGTCGTTGAGCAAACGCTTGTGGAAGTAGAGCTCCTTGCGCTCCTCGAGTCCGCGAAGTTTCAGCTGGCGAAGCAGAGCCTCTTTGTCCACGCGAATACCCATAGAACTGAGTTCCAACGAGCGACCAAGCACATCGTCCCAAACGATAATATCGCCGTTCAGACCAAATTCTCCGTGGCTGTTTGGTGTTGTCCAATCGTCGTAGTCTGGAGCTCGGCCGTCGTGTGGCTCGCCATTTTTCAGCGGTCCGCCGATGCCTTCGATAAATACTGCACCAAATTTCTTGGCTATCGCGTTTTCGCGCTCGTGTGGCGTCATGTTCGGATAGAGCTCAAGAAGTTTTTCGGAGCTAATTATATGGATGGTCTCAGGAAGAATAGGTTTGATTTGCGGGAAACGCTCATACACAACGAACTCCGTGCGACGTATAACAGCATAAATACGCTTAACTATGGCTTCGAGATATTCTATTGTGCGGTCCTCTGCTCCTATGGTTGCTTCCCAGTCCCATTGGTCTACGTAGAGCGAGTGAATATTGTCGAGTTCTTCATCGGCGCGGATTGCGTTCATATCGGTATAAATGCCATAGCCGCGTTCAATGCCATAGTCGGCAAGAATTGTGCGTTTCCACTTAGCAAGCGAGTGAACTACTTCGGCTTTCTGGTCGCCCAAGTCCTTTATGGGGAACGATACGGCGCGCTCCACACCATTCAAATCGTCGTTCAAGCCTGTGCCTTTCAATACAAATAGCGGAGCAGTTACTCGGCGCAAACGTAATTCCGCTGATAGATTTTTCTGGAAGAAGTCTTTTATGGTTTCAATTCCAAGTTCGGTCTCTCTGAGGTCGAGTAGAGATTTATAACCGTTTGGTATTATGAGTTCTGACATTTATAATCGAATTGCAAGTTTATTAATTACGATTTGTTTTTTATAACGCTGCAAAGGTAACAGATTATATTATAAAAGCGAATGTATTATCACTAATTATAAGTTTACTGCACAAATCTTTCATTTTATAACAGATAGCTCGGCAAAAAACGAATAATTATGGAATACAGAGTTTTATGTGCGACAATTATGAATTCGAAGATTGCAATCGCGGTGACATTCCATAAAACGGATTTATATTTGTCGCTATAAATAAAACCAGATACAACCTTACATAACATGGCAGAATTCAAGTACGCCCCAATGTTCCAATTGGGCAAAGACACCACCGAATACCGATGCATCTCTAAAGATGGCGTTTCGGTTAGCAATTTTGAAGGGCAGCCAGTGCTCAAGGTCTCTCCCGAAGCACTCGAATTGCTCACAACACAAGCCTTTCACGATGTAAACTTCATGCTCCGCCGCGAGCACAACGAGAAGGTGGCATCGATTCTCACAGACCCTGAAGCAAGCGACAATGATAAATACGTGGCACTCACCATGCTCCGCAATGCCGAAGTAGCTTGCAAAGGTCAACTTCCGTTCTGTCAGGATACTGGCACCGCTATTATCCATGGCGAAAAAGGACAGCAAGTTTGGACCGGTTTCTGCGACGAAGAGGCTCTCGCTAAGGGCGTGTATAATACTTATACCGAAGACAATCTTCGCTATTCGCAAAATGCTCCGCTCGATATGTATAACGAGGTGAACACTCGTTGCAACCTCCCAGCTCAAATCGACATTGAGGCTACCGAAGGTATGGAATACAAATTCCTATGCGTAGTGAAAGGTGGCGGTTCGGCTAATAAAACATATTTATATCAAGAGACCAAAGCGCGTATTCAGAATCCAGGCACGCTCATTCCTTTCCTCGTTGAGAAGATGAAGAGCCTTGGCACTGCTGCTTGTCCTCCATACCACATTGCTTTCGTTATTGGTGGTACATCGGCAGAGAAAAACCTCCTAACCGTAAAACTTGCATCTACGAAATACTACGACAGCCTTCCAACCACTGGCGACGAGACCGGTCGTGCTTTCCGCGATATTGAACTCGAAAAACAGTTGCACGAAGAGGCCAAGAAGATTGGTCTTGGTGCGCAGTTTGGCGGTACGGCTTTCGCTCACGATGTGCGCGTAGTTCGTTTGCCGCGTCACGGCGCTTCGTGTCCTATCGGTCTTGGCGTTAGCTGCTCGGCCGACCGCAATATTAAGGCTAAAATCAATAAAGACGGCGTTTGGATTGAGAAGATGGACGATAAACCATACGAACTCATTCCAGAAGCTCTACGTCAGGCTGGCGAAGGCGACGCTATCAGCATCAACCTCGATCAACCTATTGCCGAAGTATGCAAAGAGTTGTCGAAATATCCAGTATCTACGCGCGTTTTGCTCAACGGCACAATCATCGTAGCTCGCGATATTGCTCACGCCAAAATCAAAGCTCGCCTCGATGCTGGTCAGGGAATGCCTCAGTATTTCAAAGATCACCCAGTGCTCTACGCTGGTCCTGCTAAAACTCCTAAAGGTATGCCTTGCGGTTCTATGGGCCCAACCACGGCCAATCGCATGGACCCTTACACCGATGAGTTCCAGGCAAATGGCGGTTCACTCGTGATGATAGCAAAAGGCAACCGCACGCAAGTTGTTACCGATGCTTGCAAGAAACATGGCGGCTTCTACCTTGGTTCGATAGGTGGTCCTGCTGCGTACCTTTCGAGCGAGAATATCAAGTCTATCGAGTGCGTTGAATATCCAGAACTTGGAATGGAAGCTATTTGGAAGATTCGCGTGGAGAACTTCCCAGCCTTCATCTTGGTAGATGACAAAGGCAACGACTTCTTCAAGAAGATATTGTAATTACTTACATATCAATATTTACGCAAGGGTGCATACGAATTATGCGCCCTTGTTTTTTTGTATACATACAAAAAAGGCTGCCATGTGAGTGACAGCCTTCGTAATTATTTATGTTATAAATAGATATAAATCAGAACATCAGTAGCACGCCGTCGTTGGCAGGAATTTCGAGCTCTAAACCTACGTTTTGAGTATTGTTTACCGAAGTAGGCACAAGTCTGCCGGCATTGCCAAGCATATCATACGGGCGGATGCTCTCGTTCCATGTGCTGCCCATTTCGTGCCAAGCCTCAGCAGGAATTCTTATGTTGATATGCTGCTTGTGGTCGGCAAAGTTTACAGCCACGAGGAAACGGTGTTTGCCATCGTAGCGAATGAAAGCATAGATTTTCGATGCATCTACCGAAATGTGTTGCGTAGACATCATAAGGCCAAATATTTCGCCATACTGAAGCGCATCTTCTCTGTTGACTGTGTTTAGCAGTTTTGCATACCAGTGACGCAAATCTTGTGTCTCTTGCGGAAGCTGCGATTCGTCATAAGTATGGTTGCCAACCCACTTTTGTAGGCTTTCTATGCCCCAATAATCGAAAATGGTCGAGCGTCCATCTTTGCCACTGAAACCTTCGTCGTCCATGCCTTTTTCGCCAAGTTCTTGGCCGAAATAGAGCATCGTAGCGCCGCGCGATAGCAACGTGGCAAGCATCACCGCAGGTTTAGCTTTTATTGCATCGCCAGCAAAATATTCCGATGCTATGCGTTGTTCGTCGTGGTTCTCCATAAAATAGAGCATCTGGCGATTGATGTCGAGCGTCTGGCGCCATGTGTATGCTATATCTGAAGCTGGGCGGCTGCCAGCAACTACGCCGCGAACTACATCGTAGAAGTTTACTTTGTCGTACAGATAGTTGAAGCCCGCCGCAATGTAGTCGCGGTACTTATTCATATCGTATGCTTCGCCAATAAATATGATATTCGGATGCACCATATTTATTTGCGATATTACCCAACGCCAAAATTCTACTGGCACCATCTCCACCATATCTACGCGGAATCCGTCGACGCCCATCGATACCCAATAGCGCAGAATATCGCGCATCTTGAGCCACGTGTCTGGCGTGGGCGAGAAGTGATGTGAACCATCGCGATAATCCACGCCATAGTTAAGCTTCACCGTCTCGTACCAATCGTTGATATTGGGCGAAGTAGTGAATGCGTCGTTTCCGCTGGCTTTGGCAGGGTTTTCTACGTATGGCTCATCGAGGTTGCTGACGGGCGATTGGAATGGCTGCCCAACTTGATAGTAGAAGTTATTATTAGGTGCAAAAGCAACCGAAGTGTCATCGTTTTCGCCAAACTGAACTGGCTTAATTTCAGAATGATAGCAGCGAGCAACGTGGTTAGGAACGAAATCTATAATCACCTTCATGCCATGCTGATGTGTACGTTCAACGAGCTGCTTGAACTCATCGAGGCGCTTATCCACATCTACAGCCAAATCGGGGTCGACATCGTAGTAGTCGCAGATGGCGTACGGACTGCCAGCTTTACCTTTGACAACGTTCGCATTCATGTGCTGAGTCATAAACGGATAGTGCGTAGTGGAGGCATGGCGTATGACACCTGTGTACCAAACGTGCGTGATGCCAAGGTTTTTGAGAGATTCAAGTGCTGCATCGTTGATGTCGTTCAACTTGCCACAACCGTTCTCTTCTATTGTCCCGTTGTGTTTGCGAGTTGTGTTGGTGTTGCCAAATAATCGCGTAAGCATCTGATATATAACCGGTTTCATGCTGCTGTATTTTATGTTGTTATTGTTAGAACTTTTCCCAAACTTATTTTGTTGCTCCATAAGTTGCAACAATCTCTCTTTCAACGCTTCACGTAGTTCGTTTCGCGAAGACTTGCTATGATTGACAATCTGACACGCTGCATACTTACGGCCTTCGTAGCTAAATATGCCAGCAACGCCAAAGACGCTCTCCATTGAGCCAGTTTTGCCGCGGAAGTTATTCTCGAGCCACGTGCCACGACCAAAACTACTGAGCGTGCCTTTCGCTCCACTGACGGCAAGTGTCGATTCGTACACGTCGGCAATTGGCATATGGTGCATAGTTACGAGCAACTTGGTGACCTCACGCGCAGTGACCTCGTTCATTGGCGACAATCCGCTGCCATCGGTAAACTTAACATTTTCGATGCCGTATTTGCTACAAAAATCTCTCAGTGACGCCGCGCCCTTATTCCACGATGTGCGTTCGTCTTTGACCAGATGCAGCAGTAGCGCCTCAGCAAATAGGTTGACGCTATGGCGGTTGGTCTTAGTGGCAATCTCGGCAATAGTCGGCGATTTATACGTGTAAATAAGTTCTTGGAACTCTTTTACTCTTTCTACGGAACTTTTTGCGATGTTTATGCCGTTGGTTTTCAGTGCGGTAGTAAATGTGCTTGCGAACTGTTCGGGCGTGGTATTGTTGGCAGCCTTCACAGTAAACTCGCCCTTACCGCTCGGGATATGTCCGTCGATGATTAGCGAGCCATCGTCGGCAAAGTATACGTATGCACTATCGCTGCTCTTTTTGTAAGTAGTTACGTAGCTGCGAATCTTGCTATTTATGCTCGGCGAAGTGTGTAGAACTTTGCTCTCAGCGCCAATGTTTGCGGGCGATTCAAGCGACACTGCCAAAATATTGTCGGCGTATGTGAAATCTGTTGGTACAGCGCCATAATAGTTCGCCTCGTCGCAGCGCAGATGGTGCGAAGGCATTGGTCGCTCGGCAATGTAGCCTGGACAAAAGACGATTTCCGACACGTTAGTTATGCCGCGCTTTTTGAGTTCCTTGGCAAGTTGAGCGGCGAAATTGTTGAGACTATGCTCTGGAAAGTATTGCGAACCAAGCGTTGCATCGGCACGACCGATGATTATGAGCGAATTTGATGCTTTGTTGTAGTAGACGGGTGTCTCAAACGTAGCATCGGTGCCGAGCGTAGATATTGCGGCTGCTGTGGTGAAGAGCTTCGTGAGTGAGGCTGGCGTCACTTTGCGGTCGGCATCGTAATTATATATTTCCTCGCCAGTCTCAAGGTCGACTATGGAACATACATACGTAGCACAGCTGTCGATGGCATCTGCCTGAACTTTAGCGCTTTGCGTAAATGTTGCGGCAATGAGCAAGAATATATATAGTGCGCGTTTCATAATAGCGGCATAATTATTCTGCACTCATCTGTTTATCAAGGAAATAGACGTCGTCGGCGCGTTGAACAAGAATCTTGAATAGGTTTTGCGTATTCGATTTTTCCACATCCATATTCTTATCCTTAAGCGTAGCGTCGTCGAAGTGGTCGAGCGACTTAGAGCACCAAATAAGCGCCATCTCAATGTTGCCAGCGCGTTCGAAATAGACTGCCAAATTGTAAGCCGCTATAGCCTTTTGTTCAGCGCTTCCTTGAGAGTAGGCTTGCAACCAAAGGTCGCGAGCGTTGTCCCATCCATCGTTTTGTATCCAACGTGCGGCATCGGCAAACTCTTTGGGGCGCTGCAAAATAAATATTGGACGCGAAACACGCTCCCACGCTGGCACAAGTTGACGTGCAAACGACTGCGCCAAATTTTCGGCAGCCTCGGGGCAGAGCGTTTTTAGTGTAGGAAGTTGCTGTTCAGCCTCTTCTATAGATTCTACTAAGCACGACGATGTAAGCGTGTCGTGTCGTTGCTCGAAGTCGCGCGCACTGCCATCGGGCATAATTATGGCGAAAGTAGCTTCCGTGGCTACGTCGCGGCGAACGCTAAGATACTCG
>JAEEGL010277025.1_pt1 | contig 13720 bp, 10 predicted proteins | sample 9134231 | NCBI WGS metagenome assembly JAEEGL01 (sample SAMN16246548, study PRJNA631951) | gut metagenome | biome: gut microbiome; feature: rumen; material: fiber-attached | host: Bos | place: Iran: Karaj | collected 2018-10 | reverse complement strand
TCATACATTTTCAGGGTCATCGCCCATCATATAGTAGTAATCATCACCGGGATCCACTGCACTGGGATCTACTATCGGAGCCTCGTCCACAGCTGCAGCGGTAGTTTCATAGTCGCTGCTGCCTGGGCCTGCTGCCCCAGCCGGATCTGCAGCTGAGGTTTCCGGAACGGTGGTTTTTATTTCGGGAGCATTCGTTTCCGGCTGCGTTCTGTCCGATGGTTCATCATCGTCCGGATCTGTCTCGTCTTCCTCTTCCTCCAGTTCGCTGTTGAGGAAGGCGTCGATCTCTTCGTCGCTGTATTCTTCGGGCGGGTTGGCACCGTCCTGCGCAGACTGGTCTGTCTGGTTTCCGATGACGGTGTAGGAACTCTCCGGAAGGATATCCTGCGCTGCGGGCACCGCGTTCGCTACAGCAGAAGCCACATCTGCTGCTGAGGTGTTCTGTGCTGCGTCAGGTACAGTATTGACAGCCCCGGTGTTTTCATTGGTAACTGCGGCTGTGGTGCCGGCGCTGTCCGTATTGGCCCCTGCTGCGGGCTCTGTCAGGCGGTCGCCGCCCGGAAGGTCCGGTCCGTTATCTTCCGGTTTTTCCGCCGCATATCTGCGGGTGAGTTCCATCCAAAGCTCTTCCGGATGGTCGGGATCGAGGTGAAGGATATTTTCCGGAACCCAGGCATCCTGTGCCCGGACATAATAGATGTTGTTGTAAACGTCAGTGATACGGTAGGCAATGATGGCATCACCCTCTCCGAGAATAACATAATCTCCGGCGAACATGACGAGCGTACCGGGCTTCATATGCTGGAACGGCGTGCGGCAGCGCCCGACCCGGAGGTTTTCTTCTCCGCAGACGATGGGCTCATCTAAAAAGACTCTGCCGTCATATCTGCCGTCTTTATCAAAGTGGCTGAAGTAAAACTGGAGCTTGTCTCCCGGCTTCAGCTCCTTCAGGCCGCGATGCGGCATGTGAAGCGAACTGCCATGAATGCCTGCTGCCTTCTCCGGGACTTCCCGGTAACCGGCAATGATACCGTGGGGATGCTCCTTGTCCCAGCATACCATCAGGTCGACATACCGGTCTCCGTTCAGGACGGCGTCAACATAGCCGTACCGGAACCAGTCATCGGAGTGCTTCTTTCCGCCGGCTGCTTCCGTTTCATCTTCTCCGGGTCCTTCCTCGTCGAGAGCGTCCGGATCCAGATCGTTGTGAAACGAAAACAGGGAGATCTTCATGCCGAAGCCATCGGGGGGAGGGCTGTTCGGGTCAACCGAAAAGCTCATAAGAGAAGTGAGATCTCCCGAGGATTCATCCTGCTCCTCATCCTGCTGTGTTTCGGCATTCTCCTGCTGCTCTTCGGCATTCCCCTGTTCTTCGGAAGTTGGCTGCGCAGCGGTGGTCTCCTCCACGGCTTCCTGCTGCACTTCGGCATTCTCCGTCTCATCTGCCGTACTGTCCGGGACCGTTTCTTTCGAAAGTTCCGAGTCATATACCAGTTCAAAGGAGACCAGCGTATCCTCTATCGCAAGATAATGTCCGCCGGAAAGATCGGCACCGGTACCGTTTTCTTCCGGACCGCCGCTTTCCTTGCCGACAAAAATGAAGCCGTCGTCCACCGGGTTGAGCTGCAGGAGCCGGACATCCGAGATGAGCTCCGCTTCTTCCTCAGAGATCTCGTGTATCCTGATATACTGACGGAAACGTACATCCTCCGGATGGAGTTCGGGCGGCTCATCGCCGCTTTCCCCGTCGGGGCCGGCAGGGAGCAGGATCTCGGCACCTGCCGCGCCGTCCGAAACAGGTGTGCTTTCCGAGGCTTCGAAAATACCGGCTGCCTCCACCAGACCGAGTGCATCGTGCCGTTCTTCACGGGCTGCACGGGCTTTCTGTGCCAGTTCGATGGTGGTGACGAAATTATCATAGTAGGCGAAGTATTCATTCTGGAAACCGGCATGTGTCATGCTGCCGGCGGTGGGATCATACTTTGCCGGGTGAACATAAGGATAGTACAGAGAAAGGCCGCCGGATACATCCACGGTCCTGTTGTGCGCTGCATGGATGACTGTCTCCGCAGCCATATCCGCAAGTTCCTGCGGGACTTCCGGGGAGTTCTGCAGCAGATCCAGGAGGTCTACCTCCTCATAATTTCCGTCTCCGAAGCTTTTGACGCTGCGGCGCATTTTGGACAGATCGGAAAACTGTGTATCAAAGGTCCTGTAATACTCCTGGAACCAGTTGCGGACGCCCTCGTACAAAGCCGGGATCTTATGGAGATCGATCAGGGCCAGAGTACAGAAATCGTAGGGACCTGCGTTCTTTTCGGAAACAAAATCATCAACGATCACAGTACCGAGATCAGTCATCGGAATAGACGGATCCGCATCCAGCAGACGGATCCAGTCGGTATAGAACCATCCGGTGGAAGGCTCGTATTCTTCGGATGCGAGCAGGTAATCCGCATAAGACGAGAAAGCGAGGGCGGTCTCCATCGTGCCCATCAGGCAGGCATCAAACCCGATAAAATCGAAATGCACATCCAGGCCTTCGAAAGCCGAACAAAGCTCCGCGATGGAAAGGGACTCATCCGGGTAGTATTCATCCAGGCCGTATCCGAGGGTGGCTCCGCCGCCGTGATCCCAAAGGATGACACCGTAACGGTCCGCAGGAGCGGTGCTGATGCCCCAGCTGAGGAAGTCACGCAGCGTTTCGGGAAGGGAAGTCCGGGCCTGCGGCAGCTCTTCGGCAAGCGTAATGCCGCCGTCCGAGATGATGCGCCGCTGCAGCATATCCTCACGGAACCCTTCCGTGTGCCAGCGCTGGGCACCGCCGGTCTGCAGAAGGACTGTCAGGCCATGGGAAGGCTGTGCCTCCAGGATCTCGGCGATATCCGAGCTTGCCGCGCTGTCCATGGTCTCCAGATCGGAACCGATCATATACATGAGCAGGGTGAAGCTCGTATCATCTCCGTCCTTAGCCGCAGCCGGGCCGGCTGCCGCCGCAGAGGCGGATGGTGTCTGCGTTCCGGCGGATGGCGCCGGCGCCTCCGGAGATGATCCGCAGGCGGTGACAGCAAGGGAAGCGAGCAGGCAAATGCCCGCTGTCATAAGGGGAAATATGTACTTTGCGAAAATCCGATCGTGTTTCATGGTGCTTCCTCCGCAAAGAGTAACGTGAACGGTGATGCGGACGGATGGCCGTCCGGGAAAGGCTGTCGTAAACTGTACAAAAAACTGTGTGGCTGCTTCGATGATGTTTTTGACCTCATCCCGTTTATATTGTACAATAAGAAAAGATTATTCAGCAACGTCTGTTTGGCGGTAAAACGGAGGTGGATCTATGCCGGGACCGGGTGGACATGGCGGACCGTTTGGAAGATATATGACAGAAGAAGAAAAGGCCAATCAGCCGAAAGTGACGCCGGCGCTGCTGAAGCGGATCTTTTCATGGCTGGTCCCTTATCTGCCGCAGCTGATCCTGGCACTGGGATGCATCGTTCTTTCTTCTGCCTGCAGCCTGATGCCGTCGCTGCTGACCGGCAGGATCATCGACGAAGGCCTGATCGGGCGCAACATGCAAGCGCTGGTGTTCTATATCGCGCTGTCCTTCACTGTGACCCTGGGTGCCAACCTCATTGGGGTCGCGGAAAGCTACCTCAACAACTGGATCGCACAGCACATCACCTTTGACATGCGCAACCAGATGTTCCGCCATCTGCAGCAGATGTCGCAGCGCTTTTTTACGACCAGCAACCAGGGTGACATCATTACCCGCATGACCAGCGACATCGACGGTGTCAAAAGCGTGATCACCAGCACGTTCAGCAGCATCCTGTCCAATTCGATCACACTGATCCTCGCGCTGGTAGCCATGTACCGCAAAAACTGGATCCTGGCGACCATCGGCGTCCTGGTGATCCCGCTGTTCGTGCTGCCGACGCGAAAGGCAGGCAAGACGCGGTGGAGCCTGACCCGGGAGGCACAGGAGGCCAATGACGAGATCAACGGGATCCTGAATGAGACCATGTCTGTCAGCGGACAGCTCCTTGTGAAGCTTTTCTGCAGGGAAGAGTACGAATATGGCCGCTATGAAGCTGCCAACCGCAGGATGATCAGCCTGAACATCCGCGAAAGCATGGCAGGGCGCTGGTTTCGCGTCGTGATGAGCACCTTTTCCAATATCGGCCCCATGCTGTTGTATCTGGTGGGCGGCATCCTGATCATCAGGAAGGGCAGCAGTTTAAGTGTCGGTGATATCACGGTACTCGTGGCACTGCTCGGAAAAATGTATATGCCGGTCAACAGCCTGCTGAACATCCAGGTGGACTGGATGCGCGCCATGGCATTGTTTACGCGTATTTTCGAGTATTTTGACATGCCGGTCGAGATACGGAACGCTTCCAATGCAGCTGTCCCCGGCAAGTCGACGGGACGGGTCGAGTTTTTCCATGTCAGCTTTTCCTATGATCCGGAGCGCGAGATCCTGCACAACATCAGCTTTAAGCTGGATGCGGGCAGAAGCATCGCGATCGTCGGACCGTCAGGTTCCGGCAAATCGACGATCATCAACCTGATCCCGCGTCTGTATGACGCCGACAGGGGGATCGTCATGTTCGACGGTGTGGATGTAAAGCGGCTGGATCTCGGATACCTGCGAAAAAATGTGGGCGTCGTCTCACAGGAAACATATCTTTTTAACGGGACCATCCGGGACAACCTGCTCTATGCCGCGCCGGACGCAACGGAGGAGGAAATGCTGGAAGCCTGCAGGAAGGCCAATATCCTGGACTTTGTAGAGGCGCAGGAAAAAGGTCTGGATACCATGGTGGGCAACCGAGGACTGAAGCTTTCCGGAGGCGAGAAGCAGAGGATATCCATTGCCCGGGTACTGCTGAAGGATCCCGCGCTGCTGATCTTTGACGAGGCGACATCGGCACTGGATTCCATTTCCGAAAAGAAGATCCAGGATGCCATTGACCCGCTGATCGCGTCAAGGACCAGCATTCTGATCGCGCATCGCCTGTCGACCATACTTGCGGCAGATGAGATCATCGTCGTCAAGGACGGCCGGATCGTGGAGCAGGGCCAGCATAAGGACCTGGTCGCTGCCGGCGGGGTATACACGGAACTATATAACACACAGTTTGCGATCAAAGCAGAGGAGGAATCAACATGAAAAAAGTTGCATTGATCACCGGCGGCGCCACCGGCATTGGCAGAGCATGCGCGCAGCAGCTTGCACAGATGGGGTATGACATTCTCGTCGCTTACAGGAGCTCCTCCGCAAAGGCTGAAGAGCTTCGGAACGAACTGAGCGCACAGGGTACGAAATGTGCTGTTTTCAAGGCTGATGTCGTGATCGAGGAGGACGCTGCAAGACTGGTGCAGTTCTGCCGTGAGACGTTTGGCCGTCTGGATGCGGTAGTCAACTCCGCAGGCACTACCAGGTTCATTCCCTTTGAGGATCTGGATGCAGTCACAACAGAGGTCTGGGAAGAGCTTCTGCATGTAAATCTGATGGGGACGTTTTTCTGCTGCCGGGAGGCGGCGAAGCTCATGCAGGAGAGCGGCGGCGGATGTATGGTGAACGTAGCCTCCCTGGCCGGCATGCGGGTGAGCGGCAGTTCCCTTCCGTACGGCGTATCCAAGGCAGGCGTGATCATGATGACCAAGAGCCTTGCCATGACGCTGGCACCGTCGATCCGTGTCAACTGCGTTTCTCCGGGCATGGTGGCGGGAACAGCCTGGTACCGCAATAGGGAAGGTTTTGATGTGGACGGTCACAACGCCCGTCAGGCAAAGGAGATCCCGGTCGGTCGTGTTGCGACCGCAGAAGATGTGGCGGATACGATCTGTTTCCTGATCTCTGACAAGGGCGCCTATCTGACCGGCGTCAATATTCCGATCGACGGCGGCAGAGGAGAGCGTATGCCGTAACAAAAGGCAAATGAAGGGAAACGATGGACAGAACAGCATTGAAAACCGGACACATAAGACCACGGGCGCGCAGGACACCGTTTCTGTGCCTGCTTCTGGTCAGCACGCTCCTGCTTTGCGGATTCCGGACAGCATCCGATGCCGCGGCGGACGGAGGACATATCAAGGCAACCATGTATTTCGGCCATACCTGGCAGATCAATTTCTGGAGCGGTGAGCACGCGGAAGCGGACAGGGACTTTGCACAGATCGCGGACGATGGGTTCAACACGGTCATCTTTGTCGTTCCCTGGAGGGCGTTCCAGCCTTCCTTAAACGCCGGACTGAACCGGAACATGCTGGCGCGCCTGGACGACCTGATGGACCGGGCGGAAGCGGCCGGACTCGGTGTGATGCTCCGGGTGGGTTATACCTGGGATATGGCGTCCGGTGACGATGTGATCGAACGCTTCAATGCAATGGTGTATGACCGCAGTGTCCGCGACGAATGGAAGAAATATGCCGCGGAGATCTACCGTACCGCCTCGGCACACGCTAATTATGCAGGTGCTTTTCTGACCTGGGAGGATTTCTGGAATTACGTCAGCAAAGCGGAAAGCGCCGCCCAGAAAAACGACATCCTGGAGGCGGAGCGTTCCGGCTTTTCGGCTTATGTTCTTGAAAACTATGATGAAGAGGAACTGACGGAGCTGTACGGAGATGAAAAAGACGCCCGCAGGGCGCCCTTCCCGACGCAGGAAAGCCCGGCATACGGACTTTTCCTGGAATGGTACGACACGGTCCTGAACGAGATCCTGGAGGAGACCCAGGATGTTTTTCCGGGCATTTCCATGGAATGCCGGCTGCACAGAGACAATGTTTACACGGAAGACGGCACCCTGACAGGTTATTCGCATGATTCGACCTTCGAAGCGGGGAGCGCCGACTATACCTCCGTTATGCTTTCGGTAGATATGGCGTCGGGCAGCGGCTTATCCGGAGCAAATGTTGCGGGTACCTGCCGTTCCCTGCTGGGATACATGAGCCAGACAGCCGGCAAGCCTGTTTTTGTAGATCAGTTCCTGTACCAGGAAACGACGCCGGGATATGAGGACCTTGCGCACATTTCCGATGATATGAACGGATACTTAAGCCGGATGGGCGGTGTATTCCGTGACTGCACGATCGGATACGGTCTTTGGACTTATCGGGATTATACGGACAATGTCATCTACAATCCGGAATTCGGACTGTCTCTGGACGGATGGACCCTGGCTGCAGGGCGTGTAGAATCTGAAGAAGGCAATCATATGGTGCGGCTGAACCCCGGCGGCATGCTTTCCCAGAACCTTGGAAGCAGGGCATATATCAGCAGCAAGCCTTCCAGGGTCCGCTTCCGTGTGATCGCGGAACACCCGGCGACGCTGACGGTGATGCTCGGAGGAAGAACTCTGAAGCAGGAAGTACAGCCCGGTGACCATACGGCGGTATTTGAGTACGATGACCAGCTTTACGGGGGACTGACGATCATGACCTCATCAGAGGTCCTGCTGGATGATATACAGGTCTACTCACATGTGACGGAAGGCGGGATCTATGATACGGACGGTGAACCGGGGCCGTATCTCAGTGGTCTGCAGGAAATGAATGCGGCGATGGACTGATTGCGGAGGCAGGACATGATCGAGAACAGTGAAAAATTTTCCGCGGACGGATATATTATCGACCAGGATCTCTTTGATAAAAGCTATCCTTACCGAACGATGCCGTCCGCATGGAACGGCTGCGGATGGATCGCTGCCTACAATCTCAGGCATGCGCTGGGAGATCCGGTGTATTTTGATGATGTGCGGGCAGAGATGGACGCCATGCACCGCCTCCGTATCCCCGGCCCGACCCTGATGCGTGTCATGCGAGCTTATCTTGACCGTTATGTTCCGGGGTGGAAAGAGACTGCGGGACGGGATGAAGCGGCCAGGGAAGCTGCCGGAAGCACAGCCGGGATCTTCCGGTATACGGAAGGAACGGTGCCGCATTTTATCACTTTCGTACGGCAGGAAGACGGCTGTTTCCGTTTTTTTAACGTGAACGACGATCTTATAGACGTCTGCATGCCCATGGACCGGTTTGTCCGGGAACATTTTCTGGGAGGAACGGTGATCGCCCTCACTGTAGCGCAGTCCGACAATTCCGCTAAAGCATGAGGAGCAATTTTGTGACTTATGTCAATTGTATTTTTCTTAGTACAATGTTATGATTAAGACAGCTCAAGAGAAACTAATAAAACTTCACAGTTGTCGACAGTGTCATAACTTATAAGAGTATGTTACAGCCGCAACCATAAGCACACCCTTAATCTTTGAAAGTAAGAAAAGACAACGGACAGCACCTTCATCAAAGGAAAAGAAGAGAATAAAAAGAAGATCGAGAGCAAAAAAACTGAATAGCTAAAAGGACGACAGAAGATAATCGAAGAGCCGAAGACATGAGGCTGCCGGATCTTAAAAGAAACGGGATTATCAGAAAACTCAAAGCAAGGAGGAAAAGTCCAATGGCATCATGTAAATGAGACCATCACAGCGAAGATAAAGCGTGATGGTCTCAATTCATTTCGTCCTGTATCTGCAGGGATCCTTATATCGGTGAATACTCCATATCAGGACGGTCATCCTGATGCCGGATCATGCCATAGCGCCGGGCGGGATCGATATACTCGAAACGGTGGCGCGCATAGATGTGATCCGCGGGGATCTTTGCCAGCAGGGTCACAAAACAGAATTCATCGGCTTTATTGTCCAGATAGCCGTCGATCTCGGTCATGATCCGGTCTGCGATGCCCCGGCGCTGATACTGCCGGTCGACCATGATGTCGTTGACACTGAAGCAGATGCCGCCATCATCGATCACACGTCCGAATCCGATCAGCTCATCATTTTCCCAGACAGAACATATAAACGAAGACCCCTTAAGGGCACGGGCGACACGTTCCGGTGCCGCGCATCTGGTGCTCATTCCCGATCTGAGACGGAGCGCGTTGTACTGTTCAGGCTCCGGAATACGGTTGGTGAATTCCATGGTTCTTTCCTTTCATCGGCCGGCTTTGGGAAGCTGCCGTCCGGCTTCCCTGGCGATCCGTTTTTTCCAGCAGGAGTGGCACATGGCCAGATAGGAATCATTGCCTCCGAGCATTACCTGCTCACCCTTGGTGACGACCCGCCCGCCCGAGATACGGGCATTGACGGTAGCCTTTTTGCCGCAGCTGCAGATCGTCTTGATCTCGGTGATCGAGTCCGCAAGCTCGAACAGGCGGCGCGAACCGGGAAACAGATGGGTCAGGAAATCCGTGCGCAGTCCGAAGCAGAGCACCGGTATATCGTCCTCGTCCACGATGTCACGCAGCTCATCGACCTGCTCCGGCGTCAGGAACTGGCATTCATCCACGATGATGACGTCGGTCTGGATGTGCTCCGAAAGGCGCCTGTCAAAGCAGGCGCGGACACTGTCTTCGGTACCGAGGACATCGGCATCCGCGCGAAGCCCGATGCGTGAAGAGACCGTGATGACGCCATCCCTTGAGTCTGTTTCCGGCTTTATGAGCCAGACCTTCATGCCGCGCTCTTCGTAATTGAAACGAGTGATGAGGGCCTGGGCCGATTTACTGGAACCCATCGCCCCGTACTTAAAATACAGTTTAGCCATCAGATCTCCTTTTCCTGTTCCAGCAGCTGATCGATCTTTGCACTGATCAGATCGAATGCCACATCGTTCTTGCCGCTGTTGATGACGATATCCGCCAGATATTTGGTAGGTTCCACATAGATGTAATGCATCGGCTTGACGGTGTCGAGGTACTGGCTGATGATGCCCTTGATATCCCGACCGCGCTCCTCGACATCACGCACCACCCTGCGCAGGATACGCTCATCCGCGTCCGCGTCCACGAATACCTTGATGTCCATCAGGCTGCGGAGCTCCGGATCCTGCAGCGCCAGGATCCCCTCTATCACGATCACGGAGCTCGGAAGGACTTCTTCCGTTTCCGGTTTCCGGTTATGGACCGTAAAATCATAGACAGGTACCCGGACCGGCTTTCCATCCTTCAGGTCCCGGATGTGACAGATCAGGAGGTCTGTTTCGAGACTGTCCGGATGATCATAATTCAGATGGGAACGCTCTTCGAGCGGGAGCTCATCATGGGCACGGTAATAACTGTCATGGTAGATCACTGTGATCCGGTCTCCGAAGCGCTGCTTCAGGCGGTTGGTAAAGGTGGATTTACCGGAACCCGTACCTCCGGCTATGCCGATGACTGTGCAGTTCATATGGTCGCCTCCAAACGGATTGTATTAAAAATCATTATACTCTATACCGTACGGGATTTCCATTGCATCTTTCGGATTGATAATTGACGGCAGCTGTGGTACGTTTACTACCATGAAAGCTTCGGATCTTCCACAACTGAATGATCGTCGGGACCGTGCGGCGGAAGCCGCGGAAGCCGTGCTGAAACTTGTACAGAGCAGGCTTTTCATGGAGTTCCGGTACCTGGGAAATGCCATTGCCCTGATGAATTGCAGCGGGACCTATGAGGTCTCCGGCATGAGCACACGGGGATCTGTCCTCTGCTACAATCCGCTGCATGTTATCGCTGTGTACCGGGATGAACCGAAGCGGCTGTACCGGGAGTATCTTCACGCGGTGCTGCACCTTGTGTTCCGGCATCCCTTTGTATCCCCGAAGATCGATCACAGGCGCTGGAACCTTGCGTGTGATGCCGCCATCGAAAATGTGATCCGGGAGATGCATTCGGACCTGCTGGAAGCAGAAGGCACGGAATTTCAGTATGCCCTTCTGGACCGGATCCGCGAACGCAGCGGCAAGCTGACTGCAGAGAGCATTTACCGCAGCCTTAACACGGATGAGGTCTCTGACGACGAGCTGAGAGCGTGGTCTTCCCTGGTGTACCGTGACAGTCACAGCGACTGGTACAGTGAAATGCACCACCAGCCGGATGACGCGGAGGAGACCCGATCGGAAGGAAGCAGTGCCGACGACGCTCTTGAAAGTACAGCGGACCGGAAGGAGATCCGGGAACTCTGGGAAAGTATCAGCGCTACCCTGGACGTGGATCTCGAGACATTCAGCGCCGGAGAGATACCTCCGGATGCCTTGGTGCAGAATCTGAGATCGGTAAACCGGGAGCATGTGAATTACCGGGATTTTCTCAGAAAATTTGCGGTTTATAACGAAGAAATACAAATTAATGATGAAGAATTCGATTATATAAGTTATACATATGGATTATCTCATTACGGGAACATGCCCCTGATCGACCCGCTGGAGTATCAGGAGGCAAAGAAGATCCAGGAATTCGTTATTGCCATCGATACCTCGGGAAGTGTCGAGGGGGAACTGGTACAGAAATTTGTGGAGAAGACCTGTAATATCCTGATGGAGCGTGAAAACTTCTTCCGCAGGATCCATCTCCGCATTATCCAGTGTGACGACCGGATCAGGGAAGAAGCGGTCCTGAAAAGCAGGGAAGAGTTTGAAGAGTATCTGCGTCACATGACGCTGAAGGGATTCGGCTATACCGATTTCCGTCCGGTGTTCACGCGGGTGGAGGAGCTCATAAAGGAGCATGCTTTTGAAAGGCTGCGCGGTCTGATCTACTTTACGGATGGATACGGAGAGTATCCTGCCGCCATGCCGCCGTATGATGCCGCGTTTGTATTCTGCGGTCATGATGAAGAGCGGCCGGACCCGCCTCCCTGGGCGATCCGCGCGGTGTTGGATGAGGAGCAGATCCTTGCATGACCTGAACGTGTAAGGGTATACGGAGAGACTGGAGAATATGTGAAATAAGGAGAGGATCCCATGAATATAAAAGAAGCGAAGCAGGAAGTCCAGCATGCGGTACGCGCTTATCTGGCAAAAGACAGTTACGGCCGTTACCGTATCGAGAAGGTGCAGCAGCGGCCCCTTCTCCTGATCGGCGCGCCCGGCCTCGGCAAGACAGCCATTATGGCACAGATCGCCGAGGAGATGGAGATCGGCCTGATCGCTTATTCGATGACGCATCATACCCGTCAGTCCGCGATCGGACTTCCCTACATCGAGGAGCATACGTATGAGGGGCAGGCATTCCATATCACGGAATACACCATGAGCGAGATCGTTGCCTCCATCTACCGGTACATGGAACAGACCGGCCTGAAGGAAGGCATCCTCTTCCTGGATGAGATCAACTGTATTTCAGAGACCCTGACTCCGATGATGCTGCAGTTCCTGCAGTACAAGACTTTCGGAAACCATCCGATCCCAGAAGGCTGGGTCATCGTATGCGCAGGCAATCCGCCGGAGTACAATAAGTCCGTCCGGGAATTTGACGTCGTTACCCTGGACCGTGTGAAAAAGATCAATATTGAGCCGGACTATCCCGTATGGCGTGAGTATGCCCTGGAACGGGCGCTTCATCCGGCGGTCATCACCTATCTGGATGCCCGGAAGAAACATTTTTATTCCATCGAAAATACAAACGAGGGCAAATCCTTCGTCACTGCACGCGGCTGGGAGGATCTATCCCGTATGCTCCTCATCTATGAGGATCTGGAGATCGAAGTGACAGAGCGGCTCATCAGCCAGTATGTTCAGAATGATAAGATCGCGAAGGACTTTTCGATCTATCTCGCACTGTTCCGGAAATATCGTTCCGATTACCATATTGCCGACATATTGGAAGGACGGTATGACCAGTCGATCCGCAGCCGGGCCGCCGCCTCCCGGTTTGACGAACGGCTTTCCCTGCTTGGCTTGCTGCTGGACGCGCTGGTGACCGAGCTGCGTGCCGCACTGGCAGAGGAGGATGTGATCGGGCAGCTGCAGGTGATCCTCAGAGACGTGAAGGCGGAAAGCGCCGGAGAGCGTTCCCTGATCGATATCCTGAGCGGGAAGATCACGGCGTCGCAGACGGAACTGGAAGCGCTCCGGCGCCGCGGGCGAAGCAGGCGCCGGGAGGATCTGCAGCAGGAAGTGATCGTCCGGCTCGAGGAATTCCGCAGACTCCTTGCCGGGAAAGGCCTGACGGATAACAAAAAGAGTTTTGCGGCGCTGAAAAAAGCTTATGAGGCTTCGGTCGGATCCATGGAGGCAAAGATCGACCATGTCCGGGCGATGATCGATCATCTCTTTATGTTCGTGGAAGACGCATATGGTAAAGACAAGGAAATGCTGGTCGTGCTCTCCGAACTGACCGCGCGTCCTGACACGGCCCGGTTCCTGGCTTCCTATGGGAGCGACAGGTATTTTGAAAATAACGAAGCAATGCTTTTCTATCAGCGCGAGGTCGATATCCTCGGACAGCTGGATGAATTGAAGGATGAAGTCTGAGCAGGGATCACTCTGCTTTGAACGCAGGCTGGATATCAGACAGATATGGCGCTTTATCAGTACAGCACAAATGAAGACGGACTGACGATCACCCGTGTGTCGGGCATTTCTCCGGATGAGACGCTGCTGGTGCCGGACAGGATCGACGGAAAGGCAGTCCGCAGCATCGGGTATGCGGCTTTTTACTGCTGCTCTGCGAAGGAGATCGTGATCCCGGAAGGGATCCTCAGGATCGAAGGGCATGCATTTGCCAAATGCGGAAGGCTTCGTAAACTGACGTTTCCCGGCAGCCTTGAATACATCGGACCGCTGGCTTTTAACGGGTGTATGGAGCTATTATCACTGAGGATCCCGGAAGGGGTGCGCCGGATCGACAGTGAAGCATTTTCCTGGTGCCGCGGTCTGACGGAACTATTCTTTG
>JAEEGL017209440.1_pt1 | contig 13721 bp, 10 predicted proteins | sample 9134231 | NCBI WGS metagenome assembly JAEEGL01 (sample SAMN16246548, study PRJNA631951) | gut metagenome | biome: gut microbiome; feature: rumen; material: fiber-attached | host: Bos | place: Iran: Karaj | collected 2018-10 | reverse complement strand
CGATTTCATATGGGACGTCTTCTGCGACTGGTATATCGAACTTTCAAAGAACCGCCTGTTCGATAAGGACAAAACGGCGCAAAGCGTTATCACATACGTATTCTCGAATACGCTCAAGCTCCTGCATCCGTATATGCCGTTCATCACCGAGGAGATCTACCTCTCGCTCCCGCACGACAGCGAGAGCATCATGATCGCGGATTATCCGACCTACGATCCCAAGATGAACTATCCCGCCGACGCCGCGACGATGGAACGCATCATCACGGTCATTCGCGCGATCCGCAACCGCCGCGCCGAGATGAACGTCCCGCCGTCCAAGAAGGCGAAACTCTATCTCGTGACGCCCTACGCCGACGACTTCCAGAAAGCCGGCGCCTTCCTCTCCAAACTCGCGTCCGCCTCTGAATACGAGATCGTCGACAACCACGAGAGCGACGGGTGCGTCCGGATCGTGACCGACGCCGCGACGGTGTTCATCCCGCTCGGCGAACTGGTCGACCTCGAGAAGGAAAAGGCGCGCACCGAGGCGGAACTCGCGCGCGTTTCGGGCGAGATCGAACGCATCGGTAAGAAACTCGCAAACGAGGGCTTCGTCTCCAAGGCGCCCGCAGCCGTGGTCGACGCGGAGCGCGAGAAACTCGCGAAATACGAGGCGACCCGTGCGGGTCTGATCGAGGCGCTCGCCAAACTGAACAAGTAAAAACCAACCGTCCCGTCGGGGAATTCGGCAACCGCCCCCCCGGCGGGATCACTCTCAAAAAAGGAGAACTTTCCATGCTGCTTGACCTGGTCAAAAAAGCGCGATCGTACCGCCGCTACGATCCGAAGAAACCCGTGTCGACCGACACGCTGAAAGAGTTGGTCGAGGCGGCTCGCCTGACCCCCTCGGCGGGCAACCTGCAACGCCTGCGCTACCTTGCCGTGACCGAAAAGAGCGACGTCCTCGCCCTGACCAAAGAGGTCAAGTGGGCGGGATACCTTTCCGACTGGGACGGTCCGACGGACGACGAGGCGCCGACGGCGTACCTGATCCTGCTCTCGCCCGAGAGTACCGGCGTCTCCCAGATCGACGTCGGGATCGCCGCCGAAACCATCCTGCTCGCCGCGGCGGAAAAGGGGATCGGCGGGTGCATGATCCTCAACTTCCCGCGCGAAGAGTTGACCAAGCGGTATGACCTTGCGGGAAAATACAAGATCGAGTTGGTGATCTCGATCGGCGTCCCCGCGGAAAAGGTCGAACTTGAGGAGATGAAGGACGGAAACGTCCGCTACTACCGCGACCGAAGCGACGTGCACCGCGTCCCGAAACGCCCGCTCCGCGAGGTGTTTCTTACCCCGAAAGACCTCTGACAAGACAAAGAACGCCCGCGCCAAACGGCGCGGGCGTTTCGTTTTTTTGGGTCATTCTTCGGTCGGTTCCGTCGCGGATTCCGCAACCGGTTCCGCGGGAGAGGCGTCGACCGTCTCGGTCTCGGGCGCGGCGATTTCCTCCGGCGTTTCCTCGAGCGTCTCTTCCAGCGGTTCTTGGAGCGGTTCGGGCTCGTTGGCGTCGGTCGGTTTCTTGACGGGATTGGCGAGGGCGCGAAGCAGTTTTTGCTGCGCGAACGCCGAACCATTCATTTTCTTATACAGCCGGGCGACGTTCTTCGGGTTCTCGTCGATCTCGCGGGCATAGTTGCGGAACAACTCTTCCTGGCTCTGCGGCGTGAACTGTTTGTTCCGGCTCTTCCATTCGAGCGAGCCCATCTCGAACAGGCAAAGCGTCGAGAGGACCGCGAAACGGACGCGGGTATAGAACTCGCCGTCGAAGACCACGTCGAGCAGGTCGCGGTGGAGCAGGTAGAAGAGCCATTTGCGGTACTCGTACACGCGGTGGTTCATATACCAGGCAAATCCCAGTTCGCGGTCCAGCCGTTCTTCGGAGGTCTCGGACTTGACGATCTTATACGCCTTCTCCGCCCAGGCGGCGTTGGCGGGCTTTTTATGTTCGAGTTTGGTATGCAGTTGGAGCAGTTTGGAGAAAACCTCTTTCCGCATCTCGGAGTCGGGTTCCTCTCCCGTGATCCCGCCCATCGGATCGCCTGCCTCAAACGGCGCGATCAGGGCGGCGAGTTCCCCGTACGCCTTCCGGTCGATCACGCTCTGCACGGAGGCGGCGAGTTTCAAAAGGACGGTCGCCGTTTTGCGCAGGGTGTTGCGCTTATCCTGCGCGATCTCGAGAAAGCGGTCGCGGACGGGGTAGATCAAGGGGAGCAGTTCGGCGTTCAGGTTCTTGAACGAGACCGGCTCGGTATCGTTTTCGCGCACGCGCACCGCGAAGTTTTCGGGGTGCGTCAGAACCAGACGGAGCACCTCGGGGCAGGAGAAACTGCACCCGATCTCGCGGTAGTTCCCGTACTCTTTCGAGAAGGTGGGGTACTTGCGGCAGGTCTCGCAGATCCGCTCGGGTCCGAGCCGGACGTAGAGTTCGCAGAGCCCGTTGCGCATTAAAAACGGGCACTCGCCGTTGTCGCGCATCCGAAACGAAGCGATCCCGTTCCGTTCGCTGATCGAGGCGACCATCCGTCGCCCGAACGCGTCGCCCTTCGCGATGACGCGCTGATACTCGAAATAGGTCTTGTTGTCGAGAACCAGTTTTTCGCGCACGCAGCAGGTATCCCGGCACGCCGATCCCGCGCACTTGAAGCGGTCGAACAGCGCCAGACTCCGAATGATCATTCCGCAGTCCCCTTTCCCGTCCGGCACGCCGGACGATCTTTTGTATTATTATAGCAAATCCGACGGGCGATTGCAAGAGGGAACGCGGGTTTTTCGGTGCGCTCGGGGGCGGGAAAAACCAAAAATCGTACGAGATTGTGAATTATTCGCGTTTTGGGTTGCAAACCGGGACGTTATCGAATATAATATACAGTAGCGAAGAATGGCTTTGGAGATTTGCGATGGATCCGCTCACGACGGCAAAGGCGAAGGGCTGCGCCGTTCTCGGGCTTGGAAGGTCGGGCACGGCGGCGGCGGAATTCCTTGTTTCACACGGGGTGACTTCCCTGTTTCTCTGCGACAAAAACCCCGAAAAGGCGCGTGATCCCGCAGTCCGAAACCTGCTTGTCCGCGGCGCGACCCCGCGATGCGGCGCCGAGTGGCTCAAAGGTCTGCCCGCCGGACTGCTCGTCCGCTCGCCCGGAATCCGTCCCGACCTGCCCGAACTGCTCGAACGAAGAGCGGCGGGCGCGACGGTGATCGGGGAGACCGGACTATTCCTTGCGTACTCACCCGCGCGGCTTTTCGCCGTGACCGGGAGCGCGGGGAAAAGCACCGTCACCACGCTGACTGCCGATATCTTCCGCGCGGCGGGGTTCGACGCTTACGCCGGGGGCAATCTCGGCGCCTCGCTTCTGCCCGCGCTCCCGCGCATGACGAACGCGAGCGTCGCGGTACTCGAACTCTCGAGTTTTCAGTTGATGGATCTCTCCCCCGAACCCGAGCGCGCCGCGATCCTGAACCTCAGCGAAAACCACCTGAACTGGCATACCGGTATGGATGAATACCGGGCGGCAAAAGAAAGGATCATCGGGCACAATACCATCGGGGTCTTCCCCGCCTTCGATTCCTCGCTCCGCGACGTCGGACGCGGGCGAAAGGAGACCCGCCTGTTCTCGCCCGTCCCGCCGACGCCCGGCGACCTTCGACCGGGGGAAACGTGGTACGCGCCCGAGGGGGGTATCGTCTCCGCCTGCTCGAACGAGGGGGTTCGCCGCCTGTTTCCCGTCGAACGCCTGCACCTGCCCGGCGCGCACCACCTGCTGAATCTGCTTGCCGCGGTCGCGCTCTCGGACGGGATCGTCCCGGTCGGGGCGATGGAAGAGGCGGTCGATGGGTTCCGCGGGATCCCCCACCGTATGGAAACTGTCCCCGGGCCGAGGGGCGTTTCGTGCATCGACAGTTCGATCGACACCACGCCGGAACGGACGCTTGCGACCCTCTCCGCGCTCTCCCCCGCCGCGCCCATCCTTCTGCTCGGAGGCGCCGGAAAGGGGCTGTCCTACCGACCGCTGAAAGAACCGCTCAGACGCGGGGTAAAGGGCGTGATCCTTTTCGGGGGCGCCGCCCGCGAGATCGCCGAAGCCCTCGACGGGATCGACTTTCGCGTGATCCCCGATTTCAGCGAAGCGGTAGAGACCGCGCTGTCGCTTGCCCAACCCGGCGACACGGTCCTGCTCTCCCCCGCCTGCACCAGTTACGACGCGTTTCGGGATTTTGCCGAACGCGGCGACCTCTTCCGCGCGCTCTGCCGCGCGGCACGATAAAAACGACCGTCGAGACGACGGAAAAAGGAAGTATCAGATGACAGACCTTTCCAAACTGATCGAGCAAGCCGAAGAGGCGCTCGCCCCCCGCTTCAAGGAGATCGAAAAGCGGAGCGAACGCCTGACCGCGCGCGTTCTTACGGCGTTCCGGAACAACCGGGTGAGCGAGACCAGTTTCGCGTCCACCAACGGCTACGGGCTCGACGATACCGGGCGCGACACGCTCGACAAGATCTACGCCGAGGTCTTCGGATGCGAGGCGGCGTTCGTCCGCCATTCGATCGTATCCGGGACCCACGCGCTGACCATCGGACTGTTCGCCCTGCTCCGTCCGGGCGACGTGCTGCTGTCCCTGACCGGCAAGCCCTACGACACCCTCGACGAGGTGATCGGTCTTTCGGGCGAAGCCGGGCGCGGGTCGCTCCTTGACTTCGGCGTGCGCTACCGGGAAGTCGCCCTGAAAAAAGACGGTTCGCCCGACTACGACGGGATCGCCCGGGCGCTCTCGGAGGAGGGCGACGCCGTCAGGGTGGCGTTCATTCAACGCTCGAAGGGGTATCTCGACCGTCCGACGCTGACCGTGTCCGAGATCGGGAAACTCGCCGCTTTCGTCAAGGAACGGACGAGCCGCGCGCGCGTCGTGGTGGATAACTGCTACGGCGAATTCACCGAAGACGTCGAACCGGTCGCCGTCGGCGCCGATCTGATGATCGGCTCGCTGATCAAGAATCCCGGCGGAGGAATGGCGGAGTCGGGCGGATATCTCGCCGGGCGCGCCGACGCCGTGGAACTGGTCGCCTGCCGGGCGACGGCGCCCGGGATCGGAGCCGAAGAGGGCGCGACGCTCGGGCAGAACCGCAACCTGTACAAAGGTCTTTTCTACGCGCCGCACTCGGTCGGACAAGCGCTCAAAACCATGCACCTCGCGGCGTACCTGTTCTCCGCCCTCGGCTTCGACGTCGAGCCGGCGTGGAACGTGCCGCGATCGGATATCATCCAGACCGTGCGCTGCAAGACGGCGGACAACCTGATCGCCTTCTGCCGCGGGATCCAGGCGGGCTCTCCCGTCGACGCGTTCGTCACCTGCGAACCCTGGGATATGCCGGGGTACAGTTCCCCGGTCATCATGGCGGCGGGGACCTTCGTGCAGGGTTCGTCGCTCGAACTCTCGGCGGACGGACCGATCCGGGAACCCTATAACGCCTACCTGCAGGGCGGGCTGACCTACGAAAGCGGCAAGATCGGGATCCTTTCGGCGCTCGACGCCGTTCTGAAAGTAAGACAAGAGGGGGAGACGAAATGAAACGTGTGCTTTCCGTCATTTGCCTGTTGCTTCTCGCGACGCTGCTCCTCGCCTCGTGCGCAAAGTCCGAGGTCCCCGAGGGGATGATGCTCGCGTCGGACCCCGACCTCGACGGCTTCGTGCTCTACGTGCCGAAGGGGTTCACGGTCGACCGCTCGACCGGCGTTCTGACCGCGTTCGTTTCGGACCTCGATCCCACCGCGATCTCCGCGACCGTGGTCGCCCCCGAAGTGGAAACGCTGGAAGCCTACTGGAACGCCAACCGCGCCGCGATCGACGCGATCGCCGATCCCGGGACGACGCTCGCCTACGAAACCGAAAACGAGGAATACAAGGTCGGTAAAGAAGAGATTTCCGGTCGGGCGTGGGTGTACGCCTTCACGCGCGGCGGCGTCAACTACAAGGTGATGCAGATTCTCGTCCCGCGGGGCGAAACTCCGTCCGACGGCGTAGCGATCCTGACCTACTCCGGTAAAGTAGACGCCACCGTGACCGGGACGGTCGGGTACGCCGATCACCTCGAGTATTTTGAACTGACCGTCGCCAACTTCTCCTTCCGGGAAGTGACCAAAACGCCCGAGGAAGCCGAGAAGATCACCGACGGCGCGCCCGAAGGGATGCAGGTCGCCTCGGACAAGAAGATCGCCCACTACTCGCTCTATCTGCCCCTCGAATGGACCGTCGATATGAAGACGGGGATCTCGTCGGGGTATGCCGCCGACGGGGCGGGCGTATCCGCCATCTCGCTTTATCCCGAGGGGTTTTCAACGGTTCAGGAGTATTTCGCGTCGCAAAAGGAGCAATACGAACTCCGCTATAACGACGTGACCATCCTTGCCGACGAACCCGAACAGATCAAGGTGGACGGCTGCGACGCCTTCCGCTACGAGTGCCGCGTGACGCGGCGGGGCGACGGACGCGTCGTCCGCTTCTCGGTCGTGTACGTAATGCTCCGTACCGGAATGCACCGCGGGCTCTATACCCTGACCCTTTCCGCCGTCGGAGAGAACGCCGACGCCGCCGAGGCGACGTTTTCCGCCCACGCCGACGAGTTTGCCCGCGTTCTGACCGAGTTCCGCTTCAAATAAGGAGACGGAAATGGGAAACGAGATCTACTTTGACAACAGCGCCACCACGAGGATCTCGGAAGAAGCGCTGAAGACCTACCTTTCGGTCGCGAGGAGCGAATACGGCAACCCGTCGTCGCTCCACGGAATGGGAAAGGACGCCGAAACGGTTTTAAAAGACGCAAGGCAGTCGATTTCCAAAACGGTCGGCGACGCCGCGGGGGGAACGGTCCTCTTCACGTCCGGCGGGACCGAGGCGAACAACCTCGCGATCCTCGGTCGGGCGCACGCCAAACCGCGTTTCAAGGGGAAAACGATTTTAACTTCCGCCGGCGAACACGCCTCGGTGAAGATGCCGCTCGCCGCTCTTGCAGACGAGGGGTACAGGATCGTCGAGATCCCGACGACCGGCGGTCGGCTCGATCCCGAGGCGATTCTGAAACTCGCCACCCCCGACGTGATCTTAGCGAGCGTGATGCTGGTCAACAACGAGACCGGCGCGCTCTACGACGTTCCCGCCGTCGCCGCCGCCCTGCGCCGATCGTGTCCCGACGCGATCCTGCACGTCGACGCCACGCAAGCCTACCTGAAAGTACCGTTCTCGGTCAAGACGCTCGGGTGCGGACTGCTTACCCTGAGTTCGCACAAAATCGAGGGACCGAAGGGCACCGGGGCGCTCTGGGTGGATCCGGGCGTGATCCGGAACCGCGGGCTTTCCCCGATCCTTTTGGGAGGCGGGCAGGAGACCGGACTTCGTTCCGGGACCGAGGATCCGCCGTCGTGCGCGGCGTTCGCCAAAGCCGCGGCGGTCGGGTATTCCGCCCTCTCGGAACGCGTCTCGCGCCTGACCGAACTCCGCGAGCGTCTGCTCGCGACCCTCGCAAGCGATCCGCGCCTGTCCGGCGTACGGGCAAATCTGCCCCCGGTTTCAGCCCCGCATATCGTCAGCCTGACGCTCCCGCGCATCAAGAGCGAGACCATGCTCCACGCCCTTTCGGCGCGCGGCATTTACGTATCGAGCGGTTCGGCGTGTTCCTCGCACGGCAAGCACGGCACGTCCGCCCTCTCGGCATTCGGGCTGTCGGATCCCGACGCCGACGCGACCATTCGCGTCAGTTTCTCGCACCGGAACACCACCGAGCAGGTCGATCTGTTCTGCGACGCGCTTTCAGAGGAGATCGCGCGGCTCGCCCGCTTTTAAGACAAAAAAAGAACCGCCCCGACCGCCCGTCCCGGATCGTTCCGGAATGCGGACGGCGGAGTCGGCTCCCCCGCGAAGGCGTGAAACGGTCCCCACCGTTCGCGGGTTCGGGGCACCGCGCCGCGGTCCCCCGGTAAGAGAGCCGCGGCAATCGTGTGTCAACGTCCGTTTGCCGTCCCGCCCTCGCAAGATAGGATGCCCGCAAAACGCGATCCTATACGCAACCGACCGAATTTTTCAACCCGATCAATTTTTTCGTTTCATAAAGGAGAACCCCATGAGCCGTTTTTATCCCGCCGATATCCTGTTGCCCGATTTCAAGAAAGTCGACGGCACGCGCTACGCCGTCGTTGCCTGCGACCAGTTCACGAGCGAGCCCGCCGTCTGGGAAGAAACCGAGACGGTGGTCGGCGACGCCCTCTCGACCCTGCGCTTCATTCTTCCCGAACTCTTCCTTTCCGAGCGGAAAGAGCGGATCCCCGGGATCCACGCAGCGATGGAAAAAGCCCTCTCCGACGGGGCGTTCAAGGAATATCCGCACGCCATGATCTACCTGCGCCGCACGCAGTCCGACGGCACGGTGCGCGAGGGGTTGGTCGGTGCGATCGACCTGCTTGACTACGATTACAAACCCGGTTCCAAGCCGCCCATTAGGGCGACCGAGGGAACGGTCCTCGAACGCGTTCCGCCCCGCGTCGATATCCGCCGCGGCGCGAAGATCGAACTGCCGCACGTAATGCTCCTGCTCGACGACCCCGGCAAAACCGTGATCGAACCGCTCGCCGATCTCGCGACCGGCACGGCGCCGCTCTACGACTTCGACCTGATGCAGGGCGGCGGGCACGTCACCGGGTATCTACTCGACCGCGCCAAACAGAAACGGGTGGACGAGGCGCTCGACGCGATCGCCCCCGAGGGGGAGGATCCCCTGGTCTTCGCGGTCGGCGACGGCAACCACTCGCTCGCCGCGGCGAAGGCGTACTTTGAGGAACTGCTCGACACGCTCGGCGACGACGCGCTGACCCACCCCGCGCACTACGCCCTCGTCGAACTGGTCAACCTGCATTCGCCCGCTTTGGTCTTCCGTCCCATCTACCGCGCCGTGTTCGGGGCGGACGAGGGGGACCTGACGAACGCGCTGCTCTCGGACGTTCTCACGGCGTCGGTCAAGAACCCCGACGCGCCTGCGACGCATCTGACCGTTCTTTCGGGCGAAACCTCCTCCACCGTCACCTATCCGCACGGCACCCACCCGCTCGACGTCGGGACCCTGCAATCCTTCCTTGACCGCTACGTGGCGGCGCATCCCGGCGTGACGGTCGACTATATCCACGGCGAGGACGCGCTTGCTTCGATCGTTTCGGAACGCGGCGCGATCGGCTTCCTGTTCCCGGGCATGGAGAAGGAACAACTCTTCCCCGCCGTCCGCGAAAAGGGCGCGCTCCCGCGCAAGACCTTCTCGATGGGAGAGGCGCGCGACAAACGCTACTATCTCGAGGCGCGCAAGATCGCCGAGGAGAACTGACCGAATCCTGACGAGGGGGGAAAGCCATGCACCGCGTGACGCTGATCACGGTCGGAACGCTGAAGGAACCGTACCTATCCGACGCCGCCGCCGAATACCGCAAGCGGCTCGCCGCGTTCTGCGACCTGCGGGAAGTCAATCTCCCCGAAGAGCGGATCGCCGACGAGGACGATCCCCGCGCCGTCGCCGCCTCCCTTGCCAAGGAAGGCGAGAAGATCCTTGCCGCCCTGCCTCAGGGAACGCCGCTGATCGCCCTCTGCGTCGAGGGGAAACAACTCTCCTCGGAGGAGTTTGCGGAGGCGATCGGACGATTAGGAGAATCCGGCGGCACGCTCGCTTTCGTCATCGGGAGTTCCCACGGACTGTCCCCCGCCGTCAAGGAAAAGGCGACCCTGAAACTCTCCTACTCGAAGATGACCTTCCCGCATCAGTTGATGCGCGTGGTCTTCCTCGAATCGCTCTACCGGGCGTATTCGATCCGGGCGGGAAAACGGTACCACAAATAAGAAGCGCGGCGCGGGAGTCCCGCGCCGCGCTTTTAATGAATTGCGCGCCGCGCAATTCAATTCACGGAGCCGCCTTAGGCGGTGAGAACTCACGACGCGAAGCGTCATTTCACGACGCGAGCCGCGCGAGCGTCATTTCATTGGGGAAACGAATGAATTGCACCTGCGGTGCGTGAATTGCCCTGCGGGCATGAATTGAACGGCGTTGCCGTTCGTGAATTGCGCTTCGCGCATGAAATGCGGCGCGGGAGTCCCGCGCCGCATTCCTATTGCTCTCTCACCGCTATTACGTAGCCGCCGGCGTTGGTGCCCGACGCAGAGAAGACGGCGTTTTCGGGCAGGGTGAGCGTCGCCGTCCCGTCCTTCCCCGCCGGGACGAAGAAAACCGAAAAGGACGCGCCAGCCGTCTCCACCGACAGGGGGGCGGTTTGCGTTTTTTCAGTCAGGGCGGCAACGTACGCCGACAGCGAGAGCGACGAACGCAGCATCACGAAGGCGTGCGGAACGCCGACGTAGCGCAGGGCGCCGCCCGAGTCGTACGTAAAGCCGTAGACCGCGGCGTGCGACGCGAGCCACGCCGAAAAGGACTGGGCGAGCGGGTTGGAAAGCGGCACGACCGTCATTCCGTCGCCCTGCGGGACGCAGAGCGAGAGCGTCAGGGCGTAGCCCGTCCCGGCGGGATCGCTGCCCGGCGTTTGCCCGCTTGCCGACTGCATGGCGAAATCGCGGTAGCCCGACGTGACGCAGGGGACCGAGTAGTTGGCGTTGCCCCCGGTGTAGTCGAGGATCATACGGTCGAGTTGCATCAGTACCACCGGGGCGAGCCGGATCGACGCCCCGCCGATCGCGTAGCCCGAGGCGGCGTGCCACCCGGCGGGCAGGCACTCCATACCGACCGAAAGGCAGTCCTCCCGGCTCTGCGGGTGGGCGGCGTCGGAGAGCGCGAGCGAGCCCCGTCCCACCCCCGTCAGGGTATGCGTCACGGTCGAAACGACCGGTTCCGCCCCTCCCCCGCCGACGCTTTTTCCCGTGGCGCGACGCGGGACCAGCACGGCGATCAGGACCGCGACGATCACCGCGCCCGCCGCCGTGAGTTGCCAGATCGGGTTATTTAGGATCCCCCGTTTCCAGTCCCTTTTTTCGTTTGCGTTCTCCATTCCGTTTTTCCTTTCTTCGGCGGGGTTCGGGCTTGTTCGGCGCGCGGCGCCGGGATCCCTCTCCGCTCCTTTGTTTTCGACAGTCCATAAGAAAAGCGGGCGTCGGATGACGCCCACTTTCGGGGTTGTTTCGTTATTTTGCGGAACGATTATTTATCGGCATCCCGCATGGACAGGTTGTGTCTGCCCTTCTCGTCGGTACCGAGGTACTTGACGCGAACCGAGTCGCCGACGTTCACGACGTCCTCGACGCGTTCGGTGCGCTTATCCTGCAGTTTGGAGATGTGGACCATCCCTTCCTTGCCGGGAGCGTACTCGACGAACGCGCCGATCGGAATGATCCGGGTGACCGTCGCGTCGTAGGTCTCGCCGACCACGGGCTCGAACACGATCGCCTCGACGATCGCCTTCGCACGGTCGATGCTCTCCTGCTTGACGGCGGAGATATAGACCGAACCGTCGTCCTCGATGTCGATCTTGGCGCCGGTATCGGCGACGATCTTCTGGATCACCTTTCCGCCGCTGCCGATGACCTCGCGGATCTTGTCGGGGTTGATCTTGAGCGTGATCATCTTGGGAGCGTACTCGGAGACGTTCGCGCGCGGCGCGGGGATCGCCTTCAGGATCACTTCGTCGATGATATAGTCTCTGCCCTTGTGGGTCGAGATAAGCGCCTCACGGATGATCTCGGGGGTCAGACCGTCGATCTTCAGGTCCATCTGGATCGAGGTGATACCCTTGTGGGTTCCGGCGACCTTGAAGTCCATATCACCGTAGAAGTCCTCAAGTCCCTGAATGTCGATCATGGTGGTCCAAGAACCGTCGTCCTCGGTGATCAGACCGCAGGAGATACCGGCGACCGGCGCCTTGATCGGCACGCCCGCGTCCATCAGGGCGAGGGTAGAGCCGCAGACCGACGCCTGGCTGGTCGAACCGTTCGAGGAAACGACCTCGGACACGACACGGATGGCGTAGGGGAACTCCTCGACCGAGGGAAGCACCGGAATCAGCGACCGCTCCGCGAGCGCGCCGTGACCGATCTCACGACGTCCGGGGCTGCGCGCCGCCTTGGCTTCGCCGGTGGAGTAACCGGGCATATTGTACTGATGCATATAGCGCTTGGTGTCCTCTTCGTCGATGCCGTCGAGGCGCTGCGCCTCGTCGATGGTACCGAGCGTCGCGATGGTCAGCACCTGCGTCTGTCCGCGGGTGAAGAGCCCGGAACCGTGGACGCGGGGCAGAAGCCCGACCTCCGCGGCGAGCGGACGGATCTCGTCCATCGCACGGCCGTCGACGCGCTTCTTGTCCTCGATCAGCCAGCGGCGGACGATCTTCTTCTGGATCTTGTAGATGAGTTCGGGGAGCTGAACGTCGAGATCGGGGTACTTCTCGATGAAGTTCGCCTTGATATCCTCGACGATGGGCTGGAGTTTCGCGTCGCGGACGTTCTTGTCGTCGGTGTCGAGCGCCTCCATCACCCGCTTCTCGCAGTAGGCGAAGATCTCGTCGAACATATCGTGATCGAGTTCGCCGGACGCGTAGGCGAATTTGGGTTTGCCGATCTCGGAGATGATGTTGTTGATGAACTGGATCAGACCGCGGATGACCTCGTGCGCCCGCATAATGGCGCCGAACATATCGTCGTCGGACACTTCCTTCGCGCCGGCTTCGATCATCACGACCTTCTTTTCGCTCGCGGCGACGGTCAGTTCGAGCACGCTCTTCTGACGCTCCTCGGCGGTCGGGTTGACGATATACTTGCCGTCGACCATACCCATAAACGCGCCGCCGATCGGGCCGTTCCACGGAATGTCGGAGATCGACAGAGCGATCGACGCGCCGATCATCGCGGTAATTTCGGGCGAGCAGTCGGGATCGACCGAGAGGACCTCAAGGGCGATCGAGACGTCGTTTCTGAGATCTTTCGGGAAGAGCGGACGGATCGGACGGTCGATGACGCGGGAGGTCAGCACCGCCTTCTCGGAAGGTTTGCCCTCGCGCTTCAGATACCCGCCGGGGATCTTCCCGACCGAGTACATCTTCTCGTTGAAATCGACCGACAGCGGCAGGAAATCGATCCCGTCGCGGGGGGCAGCCGACGCGGTGGCGCAGGCGAGGATCGCCGTGTCGCCGTAGCGGACCAGGCAGGAACCGTTCGCCAGCCCTGCCAGTTTGCCCGTCTCAACGACGAGCGGTCTGCCGGCAAAGTTGTAGCGGTAGACCCGGTAGTTGTCAAAGGACTTTGCGCTTGACTTCATTTTGTTTTCTCCTGTTCTTTTTTATTTGTTCCCGGACAGGAGGACATAGCACTTAAACAGTTTCCGAAATTTTCGACTCCTGTTTAACTGCTACCTCCGCCGACCCGGAAAAACGCTTTACCGAGAAACGTGGAAAACGGCGGAGCCGCTTTCCACATTTCGTCCTTTTCGCGGACAGCGCTCCGATTACTTACGGAGACCGAGTTTTGCGACGATGGCGCGATACCGGTTGATGTCCTTCTTCGCGAGGTAGGCGAGAAGGCTCTTTCTGTGACCGACCATCTTGAGCAGACCTCTCTGGGAATGGAAGTCCTTCGGATTCTGCTTCATGTGCTCGGTCAGGGTGTTGATCCGGCTGGTCAGAAGCGCGATCTGGACCTCGGGAGAACCGGTGTCG
>JAEEGL016570949.1_pt1 | contig 13721 bp, 13 predicted proteins | sample 9134231 | NCBI WGS metagenome assembly JAEEGL01 (sample SAMN16246548, study PRJNA631951) | gut metagenome | biome: gut microbiome; feature: rumen; material: fiber-attached | host: Bos | place: Iran: Karaj | collected 2018-10 | reverse complement strand
CCGTTCCCACATCTGCCACTGCCCCGTTCCCTGGCAGGTACGGCAGGACCGTGAGACAGTCCAGCGCGTTTTTCTCCATCATCTCGGCGGGTTCCGTGATCTCCGTCAGATTGAACATTTTATTCGTTTCCAGCACGGCATCGCAGTACGCCGCGATCTCCTTCGCTTTGGTTTCCCCCAGCGGGATTCCGTAATCCGCCGCTGTCCGGATCAGCCATACGTGATCCATTTTATTTCCTTTCTGCGCGGTTTTTTGCGATCCATACCGAAAGCACCTGCAGGTCGGCGGGATTGACGCCGCTGATGCGGGCCGCCTGACCGAACGATACCGGCCGGATCCGGTTGAGTTTATCGGCTGCTTCCAGTCTAAGACCGGTCACTTTCTTGTAATCGATATCTTCAGGCAGCAGCACGCTCTCCTCCCGGACCAGTTTTGCCGCAAGCGCATTCTGCCGCTTCAGATATCCTTCGTATTTGATCTCGATCTCTGCTTTCCGCCCTGTTCTCGGTGAAGGAAAATTTCCGTCCGGATGGATCTCATCTGCAATATCCTCATATTTGATCTCCGGACGCTTGAGAAGTGCTTCCGCGGACACGCCTTTGCTGAGTTCCGCTTCGCCTTTTTCCCGAAGCATCTTATTGATCCGTTCCGTCGCATGGATGACGGTGGACCGGATCTTTTCCAGTTCTCTCTCCAGTTCCGCCCGGTTTTTCAGGAACTGTCCGTATTTTTCCTCCGAAACGAGACCGAGTTTATATCCTTTTTCGCAGAGCCTGTCGTCCGCGTTGTCCTGCCGGAGGATCAGACGGTATTCACAGCGGGAAGTCATCATCCGGTAAGGGTCATTGACGCCCTTCGTCACAAGGTCGTCGATCAGCGTCCCGATGTAGGCCTCCTGCCTCGTCAGAATAAACGGTTCTTCTCCCCGAAGCATATGTACTGCGTTGATTCCGGCCATCAGGCCCTGGGCTGCCGCCTCCTCATACCCCGACGTACCGTTGAACTGTCCTGCTCCGAACAGGCCGCGGATGCTTTTGGACTCCAGCGACGCTTTCAGTGAGAGCGGATCGCAGCAGTCGTATTCGATCGCATATGCCGGACGCATGATTTCCACATGTTCCAGTCCTTCGATCGTGCGGTACATTTCGTACTGAACATCCAGCGGAAGAGACGAACTCATACCCTGCAGATACATTTCCTCCGTATCCGCTCCGCACGGTTCGATGAAAAGCTGATGCCGCTCCTTGTCGGAAAACCGGACGACTTTGTCTTCGATGGAAGGGCAGTACCGCGGCCCGATCCCGACAATGGCGCCTCCGTAAAGAGGTGATCTGGACAGATTGTTCCGTATGACTTCGTGTGTGCGTTCATTCGTATAGGCGATATAGCAGCACACCCTGTTGTTCAGTTCCCGTTTTCCGTCGAAGCAGAACGGCACGATCTCTGTATCGCCGTACTGGATCTCCATCTTGGAAAAATCGATGCTCCTGCGGTGAACGCGCGCGGGCGTCCCGGTCTTGAACCGGCGGATCGGCAGCCCGAGATCTATGAGGTTCTGCGTCAGTTTCGTGGCAGGAACGACCCCGTCAGGGCCGCTTTGCCTTACGGCGTCGCCCACGAAGATCTTTCCTCCGAGATACGTCCCTGTACAGAGGATCACGGCTTTGCACGAAAAACAGCCGCCCAGTGATGTCCGGACACCGGTTACGGTGCCGTTTTCCACCAGGATCTCCGTTACTTCATCCTGAAAGATATCCAGTCCTTCCTGCCGTTCCAAAGCGGACTTCATGTATTTGTGGTATGCCTTCCGGTCGCTCTGAACACGCAAAGAATGGACTGCCGGCCCTTTCGTCTGGTTCAGCATCCTGCTCTGCAGCATCGTAGCGTCCGCCGCTTTTCCCATTTCGCCGCCCAGAGCGTCGATCTCAAACACGAGATGACCTTTTCCCGTTCCGCCGATAGACGGATTGCACGGCATGTTTCCGATCGCGTCCAGAGTGATGGTAAAGATCGCCGTCCTGCATCCGAGCCTTGCAGCAGCCAGTGCCGCTTCGATTCCGGCATGCCCGGCTCCTACCACAGCGATATCATATGACGGAAAATCAAACATTTTTCCCTCCATCACTTTCCTACGCAGAAGTTTTCAAATACTGCGTTGATGACTTCTTCACTGGCATTTTCCCCTGACAACTCGTACAGACACGCCAGCGCTTCATCCAGCAGCGCATAACATACATCCAGTGTGATCTGATTTTTCAGGCTGTTTATCGCTTCATCTACCGCCGCCTTCGCCCGAACTGCGCACTGTCGCTGGCGCTCATTCGCCAGAAGCGGCGCGTCCGAGTCGAAACGTGTGACTCCGAGAAACGCTGTCACAGCTTCCGAAAGCTGCTGCAGCGCGCCCTCTTCCTTTGCGCTGATCTCGACGACATGGGGAAACACACGGTAAATCTCGTCTTTTTCGATTTTTTCCTCCAAGTCCCCTTTGTTCAGGATGACCAGCACCGGTCGGTCTTTCATTTCTTCGATAAGCGCCCGGTCGTCGTCGCTGAGCGGTCTGCCCTGATCGAATACCGCCAGGATCAGGCTGGACTGTTCCAGCCGTTTTTTCGCCCGCGTGATACCGATCTTTTCGATCTCTCCGCCGGCCTTTTCCCGGATGCCGGCCGTATCCGCCAGAAGCAGCGGTACACCGCCGATCGTTACTCTCTCTTCCAGAATATCCCTTGTCGTTCCCGCTTCACTGGAAACAATCGCTCTGTCGAAACCCGCGAACAGATTCAGCAACGTGCTCTTCCCGACATTCGGGCTTCCGACGATCGCCGCCGGAACGCCTCTCAGCAGTTTCTGCCCGGCTTCGTAACCGGACAGAAGTTCCGCCAGTTCAGAACTGACGCTGCCGATCTCCTTTTCCAGGAGATCTCTGTCCGCTTCGTCCACATCCTCCTCGGGGAAATCGATCTCCGCGGCAATCTGCGTCTGGATGTCGAGTAGCTGTTTCTTCAATTCTTCCGTTTTCTGTGCTAGAGATCCCTCCGCCAGAGAGGCGGCAGCTTTTTCTCCATCCGAGGATACGGCATTGATCAGTTCCATGACCGCTTCCGCCTCCGTGAGGCTGATCCTTCCGTTAAGAAAAGCACGACGTGTAAACTCGCCTTTACCTGCAGGCTCTGCCCCGGCATCGTAAACAGCTCTCAGGATGTTCTCCGTCACCGCTTCTCCGCCGTGGCACTGGATCTCGAGCACATCTTCACCGGTATAACTCTTAGGCGCGCGGAAGCAAAGAAGGATCGCCTGATCGATCCGGTTTCCTTTTATGTCTCTTACCGTTCCAAGACATGCGGTATAACCCGGCATATCCCCGATTTTTTGTTTTTTCATGGGAAAAAAGACCTTCTCCGCGATTTCAAATGCGTCCGGACCGCTGATGCGCACGATACCGATGCCGCCTTTTCCCGCCGGCGTGGAGATCGCCGCGATTGTCGTAGTCAGCATGTTTCCTTTTCCCTCCTGATGAGGAAGCCTCTCTGCATCCCCCATTTACCGTAAAATTCATCAATGGTGCGAAGCTCATCCTCATTTGCTCCGAGGATCAGTTTCAGTTCCACATCCCGTTTTGCCAGATCAACAGTGGCAATCGCCGCCACGACATCGCGTTCTCCGCTTTCGCCGAGCCATACGTCGATTTCTTCCCCGTCCGCTGTTTTTGTCCCTTCGAGATAACCGTAATCCAGCTCGTAATAGATCTGAGGGTGTTCCGGATGGTAACTGCCCTTCGGACGGTCCGTCACGATCCGGTGCTGCGCCACGAGAAGATCCAGAAAGATCCAGAATTCCCGTTCTTTTTTCGTCATGCCGCCTCCAAGAAAAAAAGGGTCAAAGTATCCCTTGTTCCCAAACCATGCTGGGAACACCGACCTTTGACCCCGGTGTTCGATTATAATTCGATTTTTCCGTAAAGACTACCGATAAACTCTTCCGTAGACTTCAGTTCTTTTTTTACGGGGATGTCGCTCATCCGCACTTTCGGTACGGCCGGAGCCTGCTCCGTCTTCTTACCTGCGAAAGATCCGGATTTGCCGGAACGGTTTCTGCGTCCCCGTCTTTTGTCTTCGCCGCCTTCTCCTTCGAGTGTGATAACGACCTTGCGACGGGGTTCGCTTCCCACAGAATGGGAACTGACGCCTTCGATCTTCTGAACTTCAGAATGCACGATCGCGCGCTCATAGGGATTCATCGGTTCCAGTGCCTGACTGCGGCGGACACGGAGGACCTTTGCCGCGGTCTTCGCAGCAACGCCGCGCAGCGCTTTTTCTCTGCGCGCTCTGTACCCTTCGATATCCAGGCTTACGCGGCAGTAGTCGCCTCCGTCTCTGGAAGAACCTACTGTGCTCAGATACTGGATCGCATCCATCAGCTCACCGCGTTTGCCGATGAGCATCGGGGCATCCTGCCCGCCAATCTGGATACACACGCCGCGTTCCGTACGGGCAAAGGTGTATTCCACTTTCTTCGCGCCGTATGCATCAACAATCTGCTTAAGGAAAGTCAGCGCCTTCACCGCTCTTTCCGGCAGTTCGTTCTCAGGAATCATTTCGAGAATAACTTCCGCGGCGAGATCCTCATCGTTCTCCTCCGCTTCAGTATCGACGATCTTTACCGTTGCTTCTTTTTTCTCGACTTTTTTCTGTTTCTTCTTGCTTTCCTTGCTGGAGTTTTTCTGCTCCGCCTTGACAGCTTTCTGTTCCTTTTTCTGTTCTTTCTTCTGTTCTTTTGCGGGAGCTTCTTCCTTCGTCACGGGTTTGTCGTTCTTTTTCTTCTCGTCTTTCTTCTCGTTGACGGTTTGGTTCTGCTTCCCTTCCTTGTTTTCTTTGTTTTTCTGCTTGGGATTGTTGTTCTGTTTCTTGTTGTTCTGTTCTTTCTTTTCCGCCTTTTTCCCGGGTCTGTGCTCGTCCTCTGATCCATAAAGGAGATCGTGGACCGAGAATTCGTCGCTTTTCCGTGTGACTCTTACCTTGGCAGGTTTTGAGAAGAACAGAATTTTCTGAGGCATTTCAAGGACTTCTACGCTGACTTCGTCTCTGGAGACGTTCAACTGCCTGCAGCCCTCCGCGACAGCCTCATCGACAGTTTTGCCTGTCGCAATGATCTCTGCCATCTTCCGTTGTCCCTTTCTACTCGCCGTACCGTTCGGCGTCGATCTCTCTGGCGCGCTGCAGACGCAGACGGTCTGCTTCGTTCGCGGAGAGCTCTTTCTCTACGGTATCTCCTGTTTCTTTGTCCGTGTAAGTCACCTTGCGCTTGGCGTTTTTCTGTTTTTTCTTCTGCTTGATCTCGTCCAGGATCGCCTGTTTCATCTTTTCAGGGTCGTACATTTTCTTCAGCAGCAGGCTCTGAACCATCGTGAGCAGGTTCTGAAATCCCCAGTAAAGGCTGAAGCCAAGGGGATACATGAAGGAAAAACCTGCAAACATCAGGCTCGTTGTCCAGAGCATGGATCTGGTCTGCCGTGCTGCTTCTCCACTCTGTGTGCCCGAACTCTTCATGGTGACGTGGGTGGAAATGAGCTGCGTGGCAATGGAGAACAGCGGGATCAGCAGCGCAGCGCTGATCTTGAGTTCCGGTTTCTCATACAGATTGATGCTTCCGATATTCATCTTCAGATCCTGAAGGGTCTGGAATTCGTTGCTGTAAGCGGAAGCAATGTCCGAGAAAGCGGAGGCGTTGGACTTCACGAACTGGATAATATAAGTCTCAATCATTCGATTGTTACTTGCGATGGTGGTACCTGCCTCGGCGGCAAGCGCGATCGTTCTCTCTGACAGGGAGGAAATGAATTCCTTCGGCAGAGTGAGCATATAGGTGAGGGGTTTGTAAATGACCTCGACGAGGCCGAACATGATCAGAAGGTTGATGACCATCGGCAGGCATCCCGCTGTCGGATTATATCCGTATTCGGTGGTCAGTTTGGAAAGTTCCTCGTTCTGTTTGTCACGGTCATTCTTATACCGGGTCTGGATATCCTGGATCAGGGGATTGAACGCCGCCATCTGTGCGGAGCTCTTGTGCTGGTTGACGCTCAGCGGGAACATCAGGATTTTGGTGATGAGCGTGAACAGAAGCAGCGCCAGCAGATATGCCAGCGGAAAATGAAGAATATCTGCCGACAGCCAGTAGCAGAATTTCATGATATACCCTAGCGGTATAGCCAGAAGCTGATTTAATAAATTCATATCTTTTTATTCTCCGGTAAAGAATTGTCTTTTTTGGGCGGAACAGGATCGAATCCCCATCCTCCGAAAGGATTGCATCTAAGGATTCTTCTGATTCCAAGCCATGTGCCCCGAATCGGTCCGTGAATCTGGATTGCGCCGATCATGTACTGACTGCATGTGGGCGTATAGCGGCAGTTTCTTCCAAGGATCGGGGAAAGCGTGATCTGATAGATGCGGACAAGTCCGATCAGAAATTTACTGACGAGTCTGCTGATCATGATTTCAGAATCCCCGCCTGAGAGAGGTGTTTGCGCATCACTTCCTGAACATCAGTGCTTTTCTTTTTTAGGATTGCCTGCCTGCATACCACAACGATGTGCGCGGATTCCGAGCTTTCCTTCAGAAGTTCGGTCGCGGCAGCCCGGACGATTCTTCTCGCGCGGTTTCGCTCCACAGCGCAGCCGAGTTTTTTATTTGTTGTTATACCCAAACAAATCCCTCCATACTTTTTTGGCACAACATAGGTGACCAGTATGGGAGATACATATACTTTTTTACTTTTGTAAGCGCGCAGAAACTGATAGTTTTGCGTGAGCGATCTCAGTTTCATGGAACATTATTCCACTTCCACACTATTAATAAAGCCAGCCGCGAAGGGTTGGCTTCTCATTTACGCGCTTAAACGAGCCCTGCCGCGTGCACGACGGCGTGCCAGGATCTTGCGTCCATTTTTGGAGGACATGCGCTTCATAAAACCATGCTCTCTCTTCTGAGTGCGCTTTTTCGGACGAAATGTAGGTTGCATTGAAATTCTCCTTTGTTAAACCTTGCGAATTAAAAGTATATACTAGGTCTATTTTGCTTGTCAAGGAAAAAACCTTTCCTTGCTGTCGCCTTTTTTCCGCCTGATTTTTCCCTCCAAAACGCCTTTTTTTCTTTTTGGGAGAAGATGTTTTGTTGAAAAACAGGCCTGAATTTGATAAAATTAGTTGGTATGTATTATTTGTATTATATAAGAAATAAATAATCATTTTTGAATGAGGAACTGACCATGGAATCCTTCTCTCAATGCGTCGATGCTGTGAAGGAATACTGCAGGGGAAAAGTCAGCGAAGCGGCCTATAATGTCTGGTTCAAAGGTATCGAAGCGGACACCTTTTCCGGAGACAGCGGTGTCCTGACGACTTCGTCGGATTTTATCCGCACGACTCTCGAAACACGCTATCTTCCTCTTTTGAAGGAAGGTTTTGAGGCTGTGATCGGCTATCCGCTGGAACTGAAAATCGTTTCCCGTGACGCCGTCAAGCCGGAACCTCCGGCTGCGCCGAGTCCTATGATCTCCAGGGGCGAAGAATCCTACACTTTCGACAACTTTATCATCGGTTCGGATAACCGTTTTGCTCACGCGGCTGCAGTAGCCGTTGCGGAAAATCCCTCAAATACCTACAATCCCCTGTTCATCTATGGTTCATCCGGTCTCGGAAAGACCCACCTTCTTTATGCAATAAAGAATCAGCTGGCCCGTACAAGACCTGAACTGAAAGTCCTCTATATCGGCGGTGACAGTTTTACGAATGAACTGATTGCTGCCATCAAAAGCGGTTCCACCGAACCTTTCCATGAAAAATACCGCAACGTGGATGTCCTTCTTGTAGACGACGTACAGTTCATCGGAGGAAAAGAATCCACACAGGAAGAGTTTTTCCATACATTCAACGCACTGCATGATGCGCACCGTCAGATCGTACTGACATCAGACCGTCCTCCGAAGGAAATTAAGAGCCTGGAAGACAGACTGCGCACCCGTTTCGAGTGGGGTCTGATTGCGGATGTCAAACCGCCGGATATTGAAACAAGAATTTCTATCCTTTATCGGAAAGCGGAGGAAATGAATTTCTCCATTCCTTCTGATGTGGTGGAATACATCGCAAAACAACTGAAAAGCGATATTCGCCAGCTGGAAGGCTCTCTTAAAAAACTCTACGCATATTATTTGATGAACGGAACGGAACCGACGCTTGCACAGGCACAGGAAGCTATCAGTGACATCATCAACGAACAGATGCCATGGCCTGCCACCGTCGACAAAATCATCGAGGAATGTTCCAGGACCTTCGGAATTTCCACTGATGACATCCGATCCAACAAACAGAACGCAGAAATATCCAACGCGCGGCAGACCGCAATGTATGTGATCAGGGAGATCACAGGCAATACGATGGAAAAGATCGGATCCGAATTCGGCGGCAGAAATCATGCCACTGTGGTATACGGTATCCGAAAAGTGGAGAAACAGATGAAGGACGATTCCCGTTTCAGATCTATCGTAGAGGACATCATCAAAAACTGCCAGCAATAAACTTTTTTTCAACAATCAACAGAGACTTTTCAACATTTTCAACTCGCTGCTTTTATTTTCAACACGTTCATTATTTTATCAACGCTTCCCTGTTGATGTTTCCGACCACTTTTTTTCTTTTATTTTCCGCATATTGTTCAATTATCAACAATTTGACGGTCACTTCTATAACTACTCAAATAAAAATTCAAATACGGGAGAAATTGCAAAATGAAAATCACATGCAACAGACAGGAACTTCTGACGTCCATACTTGGTGTCAGCAGAGCTGTAAGTTCAAAATCCTCCATTCCTTCCATAGAAGGAATCTTATTCGAATGTGACGACACAAAACTGAAACTGACGGCGTATGACCTTGAAATCGGCATCATCACCTATTCTGCCGCCGAGATCTATGATAACGGAAGCATCATCATCAACGCGCGTCTTCTCATTGATATTCTGAGAAAGAGCGACGGGGACACTGTTACCATCGAGAGCGACGATACGCTGCGCGTCAAGATTCAGAGCGGTATCACAAAGTATTCCTTTATCGGCATTTCTCCCTCCGATTTTCCTGAACTGCCTTCTCCTGCGACGGATACTTCTCTTACTGTTCCCGGACAGGATCTGAAGAATCTGATTGACAAGACGATCTATGCTGTCTCCACGGACGATCAGCGTCCGGTCCATACGGGCAGCAAATTTATCCTGAGTGAAGGATCTCTTACCGTTGTGTCCGTCGATGGGCACAGACTGGCTGTCGCAAAGAAGGAAGGACTTGACAGTGAAATAGATACAGCGTTTATCGTTCCTTCCAAAACGCTCCAGGAATTGTCCAAACTCATCGGCGATAAGGAGGAAAACGTCCGTATCAGCACAGCGAAACGCTATGCGATTTTCCATCTTGTTGGATATACGGTAGTCACAAGACTTCTGGAAGGCGATTTCATCGATTACAGAACCAGTATTCCTCAGTCCTATAAGACTGTTGTTACTGTGAAAGCCGGTAATCTGATGGATGCTGTCGACAGAACATCTCTTCTGATCAGCGACAGGTTCAAAAGTCCGATCCGTCTTGAAATTGGTGAGGATCAGATGAAAGTCAGCTGCACAACTGCGCTCGGTTCCGTTCACGACGTGATTCCTTGTGTCTGCGAGGGTGACACACTGGAGATCGGATTCAATTACCGTTATGTTCTCGAAGCGCTGAGAAACGGCGGTGTGGCTGAAGTCAAACTGATGATGAATGAGCCGACCAGACCGATGACGATCGTTCCTGTGGACAGCGATGAATTTCTTTATCTGATTCTTCCTGTGAGATTGCGTTCCAATGAATAGAGTACGGATTCATACAGAATATATCACGCTGAATCAGTTTCTGAAGTTCTGCGGCGCCGCCGAAACAGGCGGTGAGGCTGCAGACTGGATCCGGGACGGCGAAGTGACCGTAAACGGAGAAGTCTGTACAATGCGGAGAAAGAAACTGTACGGCGGGGAAACGGTCGCTGTTTTTGGAGAGGAGTATCAGGTAATCCAGTCGTGAGATTGATCTCGGAAAAAATCACGAATTTCAGAAACATCGCTTCCGCGGAATTTGTTCCGTCTCCTACCGTGACAGTCGTATGCGGCGAAAACGGACAGGGAAAGACGAACCTTCTGGAAAGCGTGTTTCTTCTCAGCGGGGCCAAAAGTTTCAGAAAGGTCAAAGACCGGGAACTGATTGAAAAGAAAAAGGAATTTTCCGTGATCGATGCCCGCTTTCATGCGGAAAACAGGGAACAGACCTTTCATTTCACAATCAGTGAAAAAGGAAGAAGAGCTTCCCTAAACCGTGGATCCGAGCAGAAAGCATCGGATTTTGCAGGAACGTTCTGCTGCGTGGTCTTTTCTCCGGATCATCTGGAACTGGTAAAAGGAGCACCTGCGGAAAGAAGGAGATTTCTGGATACTGCTCTTTGTCAGCTTTCCACAAGATATCTCAGCGACCTGCGGAATTATACCCGTCTGATCCAGCAGAAGAACACATTGCTGAAAGACGCGAGAGGAATCGCCGCTGCCTTCGACATTCTGGATATTTATGACAGACAGCTGGCAGATTACGCCGCCGGCATCGCGAGAGCAAGAAGAGCTTTCATCGGTCAATTGGATATCGTTTCCAGAGAAGTATACGCTGCGGTATCGGGAAATCGGGAAGTAATGTCTCTTTCCTACGAAGCGACACTGCCGGAAATCGGAAATGGCGCGGAGGAGATCTATCAGCGGATTCTGAGCGTGCGGTCGGAGGACATACGCGCAGGGTTTTCTACAGTTGGTCCTCACCGTGACGATATCGTTATCTGCCTGGATACGGATCCTGCAAAAATATATGCGTCGCAGGGACAGCAAAGAACGGCGGTCCTTGCGATGAAACTAGCGGAAGCGGAACTGTTCCGTCAGAAGCTGGGGGAAGAACCGGTGCTTCTGCTTGATGACGTTCTTTCCGAATTGGATGGTTCCAGACAGGAATTCCTTTTGAAGAGACTGGGCAGGTCACAGGCAATCATAACCTGCTGCGAGCCCAATTTCATCGAGAGGGAAACGGCTGCCAAAGTGTTCAGAATGGCGGACGGTGTCCTTACGGAGGACTGAAAATGTACATACATCTCGGCAATGATATTGCCGTTCAGACCAAAACGATCATCGGAATATTCGATTTCGATTACTGCTCGGTCGACAAACGATCCCGCAGTTTTTTAAATAAGGCACAAAAAAACGGCGAAGTGGTGGTTGTTACCCAGGATCTGCCGAAAAGCTTTGTCGTTGTATCTGAAAACAAGAAGAAAAAAGTTTATATCACGAACGTTTCCCCTGCAACGCTGACAAAGCGTGCGGAACAGGGAAAACAGATCGAAGAATTATAACCGGAAGAGTGGAAATGGAAGACAACAAGAAAATCATTCAACAGGAAGAGACTTACGACGCATCAAATATCGAGGTACTGGAAGGACTGGAAGCAGTCCGCAAAAGACCCGGTATGTATATCGGAACCACAGGACCGGCCGGACTCCATCATCTGGTATATGAAATCGTCGACAACTCCATCGACGAAGCGCTTGCCGGATACTGTACGGAAATCGATGTGAGAATTCTTCCCGGAGAAATCATCGAAGTATCCGACAACGGGCGCGGGATTCCGGTCGGCATTCAGGAAAAAGTGGGTAAACCGGCGGTCACCGTCGTTTACACAGTACTTCATGCCGGCGGTAAGTTCAGCGGAAAAGGATACCATTTTTCAGGAGGTCTGCACGGGGTCGGCGCATCTGTCGTCAACGCACTGTCAGAGTGGCTGGAAGTAACCGTCAAATCAGATGACGGAAAGATCTACCGCCAGCGTTTTACCAGAGGCAAACCGGACAAAGATGATCTGGAAATAATCGGTTCCTGCGAGACGACCGGAACGACGGTCCGTTTTCTTGCGGATTACGAAATTTTTGAAAAGATCCAGTATGTCTATGAGACCCTTCTTCAGCGTCTCAGGGAACAGGCGTTTCTGAACGCAGGCGTCCGGATCGTACTTTCCGATGAACGCGATCCGGAAAACATTATTTCCGAGACGATGCAGTACGATGGCGGAATCTGTTCTTTCGTGGAATATATCAACCGTGAGCGCAATTACGATGTTCTGCACGACGAGGTGATCTATTTCAAAAAGGAAGGAAGTTTTCCTGCTCAAAGGATCAACGAGAACACCGGAGAAGCGGAAAAGACAGATCTGGCCTATGAAGCGGAAGTCGCCATGCAGTATAACGATTCCTACGTGGATCTTATTGTTTCGTTCGCGAACGATATCCGTACTGCGGACGGAGGCATGCACGAGGACGGATTCAAAACGGCTTTGACACGCGTGTTCAACGATTACGCGAGAAAATACAAGATTCTGAAGGACAGCGACGAGAATTTCAAGGGCGAAGACGTCCGTGAAGGACTGACCTGCGTGATCAGCATCAAACTTCAGGAAGCCCAGTTCGAGGGACAGACCAAGGGGAAACTTGGAAACCCCGAGATGCGCGGTATTCTCAACCAGCTGACGAACGAAAAACTCGGAGAATATTTTGAAGAACATCCGCAGGATGCGCGCAGCATTCTGGATAAGGCGCTCCAGGCCTCCAGAGCGCGTGAAGCGGCGCGCAGAGCCAGAGACAACGCCAGAAGAAAGACACCGCTGGATTCTTCCACGCTCCCCGGAAAACTGGCTGACTGTTCTTCCAGGGATTCGACGAAGACCGAGATCTATATCGTCGAGGGAGACTCCGCAGGCGGTTCTGCAAAGGAAGGAAGGGACCGTAACTTCCAGGCGATTCTTCCCCTTTGGGGAAAAATGCTGAACGTCGAGAAAGCGAGGATCGACAAGGTCTACGGCAACGATAAGCTGCAGCCGGTGATCGTCGCTCTCGGTACCGGAATCGGAGACGAGTTTGACATCACGAAGCTCCGCTATGGAAAAGTCATCATCATGGCTGATGCGGACGTGGACGGTTCTCATATCCGGGTGCTGATGCTCACATTCTTCTTCCGCTATATGCGGGAACTCATCGAGACCGGACATGTTTATCTTGCTCAACCGCCTCTTTACCGTCTGACGAAAGGACAGCAGATTCGCTACGCATATACCGACGACGAACTGCTGAAACTACAGAACGAGATGGGTGGAAACAATATCAAGATCAACCGCTATAAAGGTCTTGGTGAGATGAACCCGACCCAGTTGTGGGAAACGACGATGGATCCGGAGATCCGGACGCTGAAAAAAGTGACGATAGAAGACGCAGAACGCGCGGATATGGCATTTGCTATCCTGATGGGAGACAAGGTTCCGCCGCGCAGGGAATTTATCGAAAAGAACGCGCAGTTCGTCAAAAATCTGGATATCTGACATGACGGAAAAGAAAGAAAACGAACGGAAGAAGATTCTTCCGGAGGGAAGGCCTTTCAAGATCCGGTGCGTGGTTGAGGAAACAGACCAGCTGCAGGCGGACTTTCTCGGAGAATACGGGGATATGGTCTATGACCGGGCCAGAAATGCCCGCAATACGGTCATTGCGGTTGGAATATGCATGATTCTGATCCTGATCATACTGTTTTCGGACGAGATGCTTCCCCAGGCTGCCTGGTTTCCGGCAGCTTT
>JAEEGL013527495.1_pt1 | contig 13721 bp, 11 predicted proteins | sample 9134231 | NCBI WGS metagenome assembly JAEEGL01 (sample SAMN16246548, study PRJNA631951) | gut metagenome | biome: gut microbiome; feature: rumen; material: fiber-attached | host: Bos | place: Iran: Karaj | collected 2018-10 | reverse complement strand
GAAGCCGCTGAAGGTGGACACGGACAAGTGCCGCGGCTGCAAGAAGTGCATGAAGATGGGCTGCCCGAGCATCAGCTTCAAAGAGGGCAAGGCCCGGATCGACAACACGCTGTGCGTGGGCTGCGGCGTATGTGAACAGCTGTGCGCGTTCGGGGCTATTGGTGGAGGTGACGCGGAATGAAAACAACGAGTGTAATGATCGTCGGTGTCGGCGGACAGGGAAGCCTGCTGGCTTCCAGGCTGCTGGGCACGCTGCTGACTGATGAAGGATACGACGTAAAGGTCAGTGAAGTACACGGCATGAGCCAGCGCGGCGGCAGTGTTGTGACATACGTGCGCTACGGTGAGAAGGTATACAGCCCGATCGTGACGGAAGGCGAGTGCGACTACATCATCAGTTTTGAGAAACTGGAAGCTGCCCGGTATGCCGGCTGTCTCCGCAAGGGCGGCAAGATTATCGTGAACACCCAGGAGATCGATCCGATGCCGGTGATTACAGGCGCGGCGGAATATCCCGTGAACGTGCTGGAGGACCTGAAGGCCAAGGGCTTTGACATTGATGATTTTGACGCACTGACCCCGGCCATGGAAGCCGGCAGCGCGAAGTCGGTCAATATCGTACTGATGGGACACTTCGCGAAGCATACGTCAATCCCGAAAGAAAAGTGGATCAGCGCACTGGGGAAAGTGGTCAAACCGCAGTTCCTGGACATGAACCTGAAAGCTTTTGACCTGGGCTATAACGGATAATGAACAATGAACAATTAATACTAAAAGCCAGCGGATACTCCGCTGGCTTTTCTCTGTATGATCTGAAGTTCAGTAAATAAGGCTGATGGCGTTGTGAATGTTTCTGATTTCCACGCAGCCGGATCCGTCCGCGGCTTCCCCGTCCAGGGTCCAGGTAACATCCGGCGCACCTTCAAAGGTGAGGGAGGCGGCGCGGAGGAAATGCAGGGACGGATCATCATAGTGATGAGTCCGCAGGGCGGTCAGGATCCGGTTGAGAACCAGCAGGTCTTCCGGGAAGGGAATAAGGAGTGTTTCAAAACGACCGTCGTTCATATCCACATCACGGTCCTCCAGTTTCAGGACGCCGCCGAGTGACGTGGAATTGCAGACAGCCCCGAAAATGTAATCCTCCTCATACTGCTGCCCGTCAGCCGTGATTTTCATATGGATGGGGTGAATGTCCGCCAGGGAACGGATGCCTTCCAGAATATAGGCGGCATGCCCCAATACATTCTTGACATTCTGCGGCGTGGACCAGGAAACACTGGTAAAAGCGCCGAAGGAAGCTGTGTAGCTGAAATACCGGTCCGGGGCAAAAAGCCCCGCGTCCAGCGTGTGGGGTGTACCGGACACAATTGCTCCGGCGGCAATGAGCGGCTCGGCCGACAGGCCCAGGCCGCCGGCAAAATCATTGGTGCTGCCGCAGGGAATATATCCCAACGGTACTGCGTGTCCGCCCAGCTGAAGGCCGGTAATCACCTCGTTCAGCGTACCGTCGCCCCCGCAGGCAACGACCAGATCCGTTCCGCCCGCGTATTTCCGGACAAAGCGTGTTGCATCGCCGCGCTTTTCCGTTACATAGACAGAACAGAAATAGTTTGCGCGGTTAAAAACCGAGATGATCTCCGGCAGGAAACGCCGGGCCTGACGGGTGCCGGCATTGGGATTGATAACCAGATGAAGGGATTTCATAGTGCAGTTCACAACTCACAATTCACATTTCATCATTCATAAATGAGGGCTTCCGACGATAAAATTATAGCAGAATAAAGCGCAAAATGGAATGAAGGGTGCTGATGATATAAATGTTGACAATCTGACCGGATGGGACTAAATTTGAAAGGTCCGTACATCTTAATGAAGAGGAGCGTTCCTTTTGAGACACTGGATGAAATATATCAAGCCATACAAGGCCTGGTTCATTCTGGGACCGCTGTGCATGATCGTTGAAGTGATCGGCGAAGTAATCATGCCCATGCTGCTTGCCCGGGTGATTAACGCCGGGAATACCGGTACGCTGTCTGTGGGCTTCAGTATCGGCACGGCCGGACTGATGATCCTGATCGCCCTGGCTATGATGGCCGGCGGCGTCGGCGGATGCTATTATGCCTCAAAGGCCAGCATTGCTTTTGCCGGGGATATCCGAAATGATCTGTATACAAAGATCCAGGGCTTCGCGTTCGGCAATATCGACCGGTTTTCCACCGGTTCCCTGGTGACGCGGGTCACCAACGACGTGACCCAGCTGCAGAATTTTGTGGCCATGGTCATGCGTATGGCCCTGCGGGCGCCGGGTATGATGATCGGCGGCCTGATTATGGCGATCCGGCTGCGGCCGAGCCTGGCCACGGTTTTCCTGGTCAGCGTGCCGCTGATGCTGCTTTTTGTGGGCAGCAATATCCTGCTGGCGTTTCCGCGGTTCCAGAGAAGACAGGCGAAACTGGACGCCATGAACTCGGCCGTACAGGAAAACATTACCAATGTACGCGTCGTGAAATCCTTTGTCCGGGAACAGGACGAGAACGAAAAATTTCATAAGGCCAACGGTGACCTGAAGGATGCGGCCATGAGCGCCATGCGGATCGTGATCCAGATGCAGCCTGTGACCACGCTGTTCATGTATGCCACCGTAATTGCTGTGGCCTGGTTCGGCCACGGCCTGGTGCTGAACGGTGAAATGGCGGTGGGCGACCTGTCCGCTTTTGTGAACTATGTTATCCAGATCCTTTCCTCCCTGGTAATGGTGACATTCCTGCTGATGTTCTCCTCCCGGGCAATGGCTTCCGCCAAGCGGATCCGAGAGGTGCTGGAAGAGGAACCGGACCTGAATGACGACAAGGCCATGAAGAAGGACCTGACCGTGAGGGAAGGCCGGGTGGAGTTCCGACATGTTTCCTTCCGTTATTACAAACACAGCGAGGACAGCGTACTGGAGGATATCAACCTGACGATCAAACCGGGCAGCACGGTGGGCATTATCGGATCCACCGGCTGCGGCAAGAGCACGCTGGTTTCCATGATTCCGCGGCTGTATGACCCGGACGAGGGCGAGATCCTGGTGGACGGTGTGAACGTCAAGGATTACAGCCTGTTCAACCTGCGTGAGGGCGTGGGCATGGTGCTGCAGAAGAACGTGCTGTTCTCCGGAACGATCGCGGAAAACCTGCGCTGGGGCGATGAGAACGCGACGGACGAGGAAATGATTTCCGCGGCCACCTCCTCCCAGGCGGACAAGTTTGTTTCTTCTTTCAGGGACGGATATGAGAGCGAACTGGAAAAGGGCGGCAACAACCTGTCCGGCGGGCAGAAACAGCGGCTGTGTATTGCCCGGGCGCTGCTGAAAAAACCGAAGATCCTGATCCTGGACGATTCCACGTCCGCTGTGGACACAGCGACGGAAGCCCAGATCCGGCAGGCATTTACGAATGAACTGGCGGGCAGCACGAAGATCATCATTGCCCAGCGGATCGCTTCCGTGATGGACGCGGACCAGATCATCGTGATGAATGAAGGAAAGATCACCGGTATCGGCACCCATGACGAGCTGCTGGCTTCCAACACGGAATACCGTGAGATCGCTGAAAGCCAGCTCGGCAAGAAGGGGGCGTGACGTATGGCAAGATCACTTGAAAGGCTGAGAAAGCAATACGCCGCCAAACCCGGGGATATGCAGAAAGGTCCGCGCCACGGCCCGCCCGGCCGCGGCATGACCGGAAAACCGAAGAACGCGGGACAGACCATCAGAAGGCTGCTGAGCTATGTAAGCCAGTACTGGTACAAGCTGGTGCTGGTCCTGGTATGTATGCTGGTAACAACAATCACCAGCCTGTGCGGCGGTTACCTGATGGCGCCGATTATTGACCACCTGACGCTGGCTGTAAAGCCTGACGCGGTGATCACGATGAGCCCGTTTGAGAAAATCGCGGACGATGTGCTGAACCGGGTCATGGCCGGGCAGACAGTCCAGAACTGGATCGCCTCGGGTACCGTCCAGGCAGTCTCCGCCTATGTGGCAGTGGCGCTGATTGTGCTGGGTGTGATTTACCTGATCGGAATTGTGACAACCTATACGCAGGCCCGGCTGATGATGTCTGTATCCCTGAAGGTGATCGAGAACATCCGGAACGACCTGTTTGAGAAAATGCAGACGCTGCCGGTGCGCTACTATGACAGCCATCCGACAGGCGAACTGATGAGCCGGTATACCAACGATATCGACAATATCGACCTGATGATCAACAACTCCCTGGTGGGGCTGATCTCCGGCCTGATTTCCCTGATCGGCACGTTTGTTTTCATGGTTACCACCAGCTGGATCCTGACCCTGATTACGGTGGTATCCATCCCGCTGTTCCTGCTTATCGGCACGAAGATTGCCAAGAAGAGCGCCAAATACTACGCAGGGCAGCAGGCGGCGCTTGGCGCGGTGAACGGCTATATTGAGGAGACGGTATCCGGGCAGAAGGTTGTGAAGGTGTTCAACCACGAGGAAGAGTGCGTGGAAGAGTTTAACCTGCTGAATGACGACCTGAAGGATAAGCAGTTCGGCGCCCAGTTCTGGGGCGGCATTATGGGCCCGGTGATGGGCAACATGGGCCAGGTGAGCTATGCGGTGACTATCGGTGTGGGAGGTATCCTGATGTGCGCGGGCAGCCTGACTCCCGGCGGCCTGACCGTGTTTGCCGGATACAGCCGGCAGTTCGCCATGCCGATCAACCAGATGTCCCAGCAGGCAACGACAATCCTGGCGGCGCTGGCCGGTGCGGAACGTGTGTTTGCCGTGATGGACGCGGAACCGGAAGTCCCGGACAACGACAGTGCGGAGGCGACTGAAATCCGCGGCGACGTGGTGATGGAGCACGTGACCTTCGGGTATGTTCCGGACAAGATTGTGCTGAAGGATATCAACCTGTACGCCCATCCCGGCCAGAAGATCGCCTTTGTGGGTTCCACCGGCGCGGGCAAGACTACGGTGACAAACCTGCTGAACCGCTTCTATGATATTGAAACGGGCAGCATCACCATTGACGGGAAGGACATCAAGGAGTATCCGCGGGACTGGCTCCGGAAGAACATTGCCATGGTGCTGCAGGATACGCACCTGTTTACCGGCACCGTGCGGGAAAACATCCGCTACGGCCGGCTGGACGCCACGGACGAAGAGGTGGAAGCGGCGGCGAAGCTCGCCAGCGCGCACAGCTTCATCATGCGGCTGGAGCACGGATACGACACGATGCTGGAGGGCGACGGCGCGAACCTGAGCCAGGGCCAGCGGCAGCTGCTGAATATTGCCCGGGCGGCCGTCAGCAAGGCGCCGATCCTGGTGCTGGACGAGGCGACGAGCAGCGTTGATACCCGGACAGAGCGGCATATTGAGCACGGCATGGACCGGCTGATGAAGAACCGGACCACCTTTGTGATCGCGCACCGGCTGAGCACGGTCCGGAACGCGAACGCGATCATGGTGCTGGAGAAGGGCGAGATCATTGAGCGCGGGACGCATGACGACCTGCTTGAGATGAAGGGCCGGTATTACGAGCTGTATACCGGGAAGAAGGAACTGGACTAAATACAATGAATAATGAATAATGAAGAACAGAGATCCCGACGGCGGATCTCTGTTCTTCGTTTTTGGGACAGGATTTAACACTTTTGGCATACAATCTTCATTGTAATATTCGGATTTACAGCGTATAATTTCACTATCCCGTAAGGGAATGTTCGTGTTTTTTGGAGGAGCCCATGGAAGCACTGCGGCGGATGATCCTGGAGAAAGGCAAAGGGATCGGAAACGACATCATCAAGGTGGATATGTTCCTGAACCACCGGATCGATACGGCGCTGCTTTTTGAGATGGGCGAGGCCTGGGCGGAGGAGTTCCGCGGGGAAAAGCCGGAACTGGTCCTGACGGTCGAGGCAAGCGGCATCGCGATGGCGGTGGCCGCGGCGCATGCGCTGGGAGATATCCCGGTGGTGTTTGCGAAGAAAAGCGCCACGGTGGTGCAGAACGACGACCTTGTCCAGGCACCGGTCTACTCCTTCACCCACAAGACACAGAACATGATCCGCATTGAGCGGAAGTACCTGCCGGAAGGCACGCGGGTACTGATCATTGACGATTTTCTTGCGGACGGCCAGGCGGTGCGCGGGCTGATGAACCTCTGCTGGCAGCAACAGGCTGTGGTGGTGGGAGTCGGTATCGCGATCGAAAAAGGTTTCCAGCCGGGCGGCCAGGCGCTGCGCGCATCCGGCGTACACCTTAAATCGTTGGCAATCGTTGACGGCATTGAGGACGGGAACATCGTCCTGCGGCCGGACAGCGACTGATCCATATTAATTCTCTAATTGAGGAGGAAAAGAATCCATGAAGAACAAGAAGCTGCTTTACGCCATCATTGCACTGGTAGTTGTGGCTGCCATCGTAGCCGCGGTACTGCTGCTGACCGGCGGAAAGAAAGAGGAAAAGGCTGCCGGCATGAAGCTGGGCGTAATCCTGCTGCACGATGAGGATTCCACCTATGACAACAACTTCATCAACGGCGTCAAAGACGCCCAGAAGAAGCTCGGACTGAGCGACGACCAGGTGATCATTAAGCGGAACATCCCCGAGTCCAACGAGTGCTATGAAGCCGCCAAGGACCTTGTGGATGAAGGCTGCACGATCGTTTTCGCTGACAGTTTCGGCCATGAAAGCTTCATGATCCAGGCTGCCAAGGAATTCCCGAATGTTGAGTTCTGCCATGCTACCGGCACCATGGCTCACACCGAGAAGCTGGCCAACTATCACAATGCCTTTGCCGCGATCTATGAAGGACGCTATCTGGCGGGCGTTGCTGCCGGCCTGAAGCTGAACGAGATCAAGGAAGCCGGCAAGCTGAAGGGCGAAGTGCCCATGATGGGTTACGTCGGCGCCTTCACTTATGCTGAAGTGGTTTCCGGCTACACCAGCTTCTATCTTGGCGCGAAGAGCGTTTGCCCCGACGTTGTCATGAGCGTACAGTTCACCGGTTCCTGGTATGACGAGAAGGAAGAAAAGGCTGCTGCCGAAGCGCTGATCGCTGCCGGCGCCGACCTGATCTCCCAGCACGCCGACTCCATGGGTGCTCCCACTGCCTGTGAGAACGCCGGCATTCCGGACGTTTCCTACAACGGCTCCACCGTGGAAAGCTGCCCCAACACCTTCATCGTGGCCAGCCGTATTGACTGGGCTCCCTACTTCGAGTATATCGTGAACCAGAAGAAGGATGGCAAGGCCATCGACACCGACTGGACCGGCACCATCGCAACCGGTTCCGTGGTCCTGACCGATGTGAACGAAAAGGCTGCCGCCGCCGGCACCAAGGAAAAGATCGCTGAGATCAAGGCCCAGTTTGAAGCCGGCAAGCTGCATGTGTTTGACACTGCCACCGAAGGATTCATCACCAAGGACGGTGCCGCATTGACCAGCTACATGGCCGATGTTGATACCGACGCGGCCTATACTCCTGACACCGAAGTGGTCAAGGACGGCTACTTCCATGAATCTGAATTCCGCAGCGCTCCCTACTTCGATGTCCAGATCGACGGCATCACGCTGCTGAATACCGCTTTCTAATTTGTTCGCAGAGATGTAACAATTACAGACCGGACTGCTGCTCTTTCAGGGTGGCAGTCCGTGTCTGTTCATGACAATAAGCCGGGAGGAAATACCGTGGAGAAACAGCTTGCGCTTCAGATGAGGGGGATCACCAAAAGGTTCGGTCCTGTGGTGGCAAACGACCATGTGGACCTGGACGTGTACCAGGGGGAGATCCTGGCGGTTCTCGGAGAGAACGGCTGCGGCAAGACGACCCTGATGAACATGATCGCCGGCATCTATTTCCCGGATGAGGGCCAGATCCTGATTGACGGGAAAGAGGTTGTGATCCGTTCTCCCAAGGACGCGTTCAACCATAAGATCGGCATGATTCATCAGCACTTCAAGCTGGTGGATCTGTTTACGGCTGCCGAAAACGTAGTGTTAGGGACGGAAACAGAAGGGAAGTACAATCTGAAGGCAGTCAACACCCAGGTGGCGCAGATTGCGGAACGGTATGGATTCCGCCTGGATCCGACAAAGAAGATCTATGATATGTCCGTTTCAGAGAAACAGACGGTCGAGATTATTAAAGTGCTTTACCGTGGAGCGGATATCCTGATCCTGGACGAACCCACTGCCGTACTGACGCCCCAGGAGATCACCCGGCTGTTTGACGTGCTGCGCCGAATGAAAGCGGACGGCAAGAGCATTATCATCATCACACACAAGCTGAACGAGGTCATGGAGGTCAGCGACCGGGTCGCGATTCTGCGCCGGGGCGAGCATGTGGCCACGGTGAACACCGCGGAGACGAATGAGGCGGAACTGACCGAGATGATGGTCGGCAAGAAGATCGACCTGAACATCCACCGTTCGAAGCCGGTGAACGCAACGCCGCGGCTGATCGTGGAAGGACTGAACCTGTACAACGCGGAAGGCATTCATGTGCTGAAGGATATCACTTTTACCGCCAACGGCGGAGAGATCCTCGGCATTGCCGGCATCGCCGGCAGCGGACAACGGGAACTGCTGGAAGCCATCTCCGGCCTGCAGCAGGTTGAAAGCGGAAAGATTACCTTCAATAACCCGAAAAAGGACAGGCCGGTCAGCTTTTACCACAAGAGCATGAGGCAGGTCCGGGCCCTGGCGGAGCAGGGCGCGTTTCACGACCGGAACCTGAACGACGTAACCTTCCACGGGATGAGCAACAAGGCTGTCCGGAAATGGGTGGAGAACGGAGACGTGCTGTTCCGCGAGGATGAGGTCATGAACCTGCGGGACAAGGATCCGCTCGAGATCCGCAGGCTGGGCATCCACCTGAGCTTTGTGCCGGAGGACCGGCTGGGCATGGGCCTGGTCGGCAACATGAACATCACGGACAATATGATGCTGCGCAGTTACCGGAAGGGCAAAGCCGGATTCCTGAACCGGAAGAAACCCCGGGCCCAGGCGGAACAGATCATCGAAGAGCTGGAAGTTTCCACGCCGGGTGTGAACACGCCTGTACGCCGGCTGTCCGGCGGCAACGTGCAGAAGGTGCTGGTCGGCCGGGAAATCGCCTATACCCCCAAGGTGCTGATGGCGGCTTATCCGGTCCGCGGACTGGACATCAACAGCAGCTATACGATCTATAACCTGTTGAACCGGCAGAAAGAGAACGGCGTTGCGGTCATTTATGTCGGCGAGGACCTGGACGTGCTGCTGGAACTGTGTGACCGGATCATGGTGATCAATGGCGGCGCGATTACGGGCATTGTGGACGCCCGGACAGCGACAAAGGAAGAAATCGGCCTGCTGATGACGAAGACGGATGAGCGGAAGGAGGAGGACGCGTGAACAACGTGAAAAAGAGCGAAGTCCGGGAACCGCTGGTCCATCTGAGCAAGCGCAGTGTGATCGACCCTGTGAAAACCTGGGGAATCCGGATCGCTGCCTGCCTGCTCGGATTGCTGGTATGCGGAATCGTCGCATACCTGCTGATCGACCGGTTACGGGAAAACCCGGGAAAGATCGGGGACTTCTATTATGCGTTCCTGAAAGGTTCCTTCTCCACAAGCTATAAGTTCTGGAAATTCCTGAAGAATATCGCTATCCTGCTGTGCGTTTCACTGGCGCTGACGCCGGCGTTCCGGATGCGTTTCTGGAATATCGGCGGTGAAGGCCAGACGCTGGTGAGCGTGCTTGGCGCAATTGCGGTAGACTTTTACCTGGGCGGAAAGATCCCGGAGTGGCTGCTGCTGATCCTGATGTTCTTCGCGGCTTTGCTCTCAGGCATGGTCTGGGCAACGATCCCTGCGCTGTTCAAGGCAAAATGGGGAACGAACGAGACCCTGTTTACCCTGATGATGAATTATGTGGCGACCTTCCTGGTCAGCTATTTCCTGGTAGTCTGGGTGCCGAGCGGTTCTTCTTCCCTGGGCAAGCTGAAATACGGCAAACTGCCGTCTTTCGGGAATGAGTATTTGCTGATTATCCTGGTCGTACTGGTGCTGACTGTCGGCCTGTATATCTACCTGAACTACACCAAACACGGATATGAGATCAACGTGGTGGGTGAGAGCGTCCGGACGGCCCAGTATGTCGGGATTAACGAAAAGAAGGTTATCATCCGGACAATGATTCTGTCCGGCACACTGTGCGGCCTGGCAGGATACCTGATCGCCGCCGGCCTGGACCAGACAGTGACGACGGAATCAGCCGGCGGACAGGGCTTCACGGGCATCATGGTGGCCTGGCTGGGTAAATTCAATCCGTTGGCCATGATCCTGACGGCCGGGCTGATCCAGCTGCTGAACCAGGGCGCGGCGCAGATCAGCCAGGATTTCGACGTTTCCGGCGCTTTCCCGAGCGTAATTGTCGGAATCATCCTGTTCTTTATCATCGGAAGTGAGTTTTTCATTAACTATGAGATCCATTTCCGCGGCCGGCACGGCCGGACGGAAGCCGGGAAGGAGGCCGTTAAATGAACATCTGGCTGAATTTTCTGATTGACTCCCTTGCCTTCGGCGCCACGTTCATGTATGGATCCACAGGTGAGATCCTGACGGAAAAAGCCGGGCATCTGAACCTGGGCATTCCCGGCATTATGTGCATGGGCGGCGCCGGCGGCTGCCTGATGCTGAACATGATCGGAAAGAGCGGCCTGCCGCCGTTCCTGATCGTGATCCTGGGCGTCCTCGGTTCCCTGATCATGGCGATGCTCTGCGGACTGATCTACTCCTTCCTGACAGTCAGCCTTCGCGCGAACCAGAACGTGACCGGCCTGGCGTTGACCACATTCGGTGTGGGCATGATGAAGGTAATCATGAGCAAGCTGGACGCGACGGTCTATCTGATCGGGCCGAAGATGATGTATCGCTGGCCTTTTGCGGACAGGCAGGACAGCCTGCAATGCCTGGGCGTACTGTTCTTCCTGGCGGTATTCATTGCCCTGCTGACCAGCTGGGTGCTGTTCCGGACCCGGACCGGTCTGCAGCTGCGGGCTGTGGGTGAGAATCCAGGCACTGCGGATGCGGTGGGTATCAACGTGATACGCTACAAGTATATAGCGACCTGCATCGGAAGCGGGATCGCAGGTCTCGGCGGTTTCTACTATGTGATCGACTATATGGCTTCCCAGGAAGCATACCTGAGCCTGGAAGCCTTCGGTTGGCTGAGTATCGCGCTGGTGATCTTTGCCCTGTGGCGGCCGCATATGACGATCATCGGATCGACGGTCTTCGGTATCCTGTTCTCCTGTTCCAGCTATATCACCAATATTCCCGGAATCCAGGTAACCATGGCTCAGAAGCCGCTGCTGAAGATGCTGCCGTACGTGGTCACAATCCTGGTGCTGATCATTTCGAGCATCCGGAACAAAAGAGAGAATCAGCCGCCTGCATCATTGGGGCTGAGTTATTTCAGAGAAGAGCGGTAAGGCGGCTGATTATATCCGCAACCTCAATGGTCGTGACTCTCCACAGGAGAGTAAGGAATCGCGCACGCACCGCGGAGGCTTACGCCTCTCGCGCACCGCGCACGGCGAAACTCCCTTTCGGTTGACCTCACCTCTGATGAGATTTCTGCCACTGGCAGTCATCAGAGGTTCGCCCGCCGGCATCATTGGGATTGAGTTATTTCCGCGAAGAAAGGTAATATACATGAAGATCAGAATGACAGCGGACAGCACCTGCGACCTGACGCCGGAACTGGTCCGGAAGTACAGCGTCGGCGTGGTTCCGCTGAGCGTGGTCATCGACGGGGAAGTGTTTCACGACGGCGTGGACGTGACGCCCCGGGACATCTTCCGCGCGGCGGAGGCGGGAAAGTCTGTCCGCACCGCGGCGGTGAACACCTATGAATATAAGGAGTTCTTCAAAGCGCAGCTGAAGGACTGCGACCAGCTGGTGCATGTGTGCCTGGGCAGCGGGTTTTCCACCTGCTACAGCGACGCGATCGAAGCCAGCCGGGCGATGGGCAATGTCTTTGTGGTGGACAGCCAGAATCTCTCGACAGGAAGCGGACTGCTTGTGCTGGAAGGGATCCGGATGATCAGAGAAGGCGCGGAGGACGGCAAGGCGATCGCGGAGGCATTGCAGGCAAAGACCGGGCTGGTGAACGGCAGCTTTGTGGTGAGGACGATCGATTACCTGCGCCGGGGCGGGCGCTGCAGCGGACTGGAAGCCCTGGGCGCGAAGATGCTGCACATCCGGCCTTCCATTGTGGTGCAGGACGGCAAGATGCGCCCCGGGGAAAAATACCGAGGCCGGTATGAGCACTACCTGAAGCACTATATCGAAGATGTCCTGGAGAATGACAGCAATATTGATTTCCAGCGTGTGTTTGTGGTGCATTCCCCCAGCGAGGAGGGGCTGGTCCGCTTCGCGATTGATACGGTGAAGAGCTACGGCCTGTTCCGGGAGGTGCTGGAAGCCATGGCGGGATGCACGATCTGCACACACTGCGGACCGGATACGCTGGGACTTATGTTTATGAGAAAGAATTCATAATTGACAATTCATAATTCATAATGAATTGTCAATACTGATAAGGGAAGAACAGTAAACTGATGGAAAAGAATCCAAAGGTGATTGCCGGGATCATCGGGCTTGTGGCGCTTCTTGCCGGATGCATCGTGCTGGCAACGTATATGGTTCCGACGATCAAAGAAGTGCAGCGGGAGATGAGCCTGACGCCCACGCCGCTGCCTCCGGTTCCGGATACGGTACGAGACAGGGACCTGTCAGCGGAGATCACGCCGGAACCGGCCCTGCATAACGGATCGCAGGGAGAGAAGGTGTGGAAGCTGCAGGAGAGGCTGCAGGCACTCGGATACTATATGGACGCTGTGGACGGACAATTCGGCCCGGGAACGAAGGACGCGGTGATCGCGTTCCAGAAGAAGAACGGCCTGGACGCAGACGGGCTCGCCGGAGAAGAAACACAGCGTGTGCTTTACAGTGATGAAGCCATACCATATCAATGAATAATGAAAAATGAATAATGAACCAAAAAGAAGCTGCTCCGGGACAACCGGAGCAGCTTTGAAATATGGCGGATTCAAGGTTCGTCCCTGAAAGACATGGCCAGGATGATCCAGAACATGGGGGCTACGATGCAGACAGAGAAGGAGAAGAACGCCTGGACCGCATAGCAGAGTACGGCGGCGGAAGAGGGAGCAAGCAGCGGGAACCAGCCGTCATGACGGCGGAAGACGGAGAAGAAGAGCAGGGCCAGGAAGAGGAGCAGGGCCGGCAGTCCACGATCCGTCAGATGGGCAACATATTCATTGTGCGGATTGTCGAAGTAGGCAGGCAGCGTTTTTCCGTCCTGCTCGTTCGGAACGACCAGGCCATGATCTGCTATGTATTGATTGAAACGTGAAACAAAAGTGCCGGAACCACCGCCCAGGAACGGGCTTTCCCCGGCCAGACCGAGACTGAAGGTCCATACCGCGACGCGGTTGCTGCCAAAGGACAGTCTCCCGCGGCCGTGAAAGATCTCGTGCAGTTCCCAGATGCCGCCGCGGTGTCCGGGCCAGAACCAGACCACGAGCAACGCAAGCAGGATCACGAAGATCAGGAGAGGCAGGCGAGCCTTTTTCGGGATGAATCGCAGCAGGGTGAAAAGAAGAAGTACGGCGAGGGTGATCGCGCCGAACTGGACATCCATG
>JAEEGL013037738.1_pt1 | contig 13721 bp, 3 predicted proteins | sample 9134231 | NCBI WGS metagenome assembly JAEEGL01 (sample SAMN16246548, study PRJNA631951) | gut metagenome | biome: gut microbiome; feature: rumen; material: fiber-attached | host: Bos | place: Iran: Karaj | collected 2018-10 | reverse complement strand
TTATCAAATGGATGTAATATAGTTTTAAATGCAGATATCGAGTTAGATATATTCACACCTAATAAAGATAGAGAAATTGAATTAACATATGTTAATGATAAAGCATCTAGCTATCCAGAAGGTAAAGATCATGGTGAAGCTGAAGCTACAATTAATTATTCTTCACCAACTGGTTTAGTAGCTGTTAATTCAATTAATGGATTTGCTGGTAAAGATTCAATGATTGCTTCTGTAAATCAAGGAACAGCCAATGCTGATATCCCAGTATTTGCTGGAGAATCAAAAGCAACAGCTAAAATTATTGTTATGAATAATAACCAAAATACAGTATCAAATATTTCTATATTAGGAAGAATTCCATTTGTTGGTGTTAAAGATATAGAATCAGGTGCTGATTTAGGTACTAATGTAGATACTAAATTATTATCACCAGTTACTTCAGAGGTAGAAAATGATAATAGATTTAAAGTTTATTATTCAACTAATGGAGAAGCAACTAAAGATTTAGCTGATACAAATAATGGATGGACAGAAAATGTTGAAACATTAGATAATATAAAATCATACTTGATTGTTCCAGTTGATCCTGAATTTAAAATGGAAGCGGCTGATACATTAGCATTTAAATATGATTACTATATTCCAGCTGACTTAGAGCATAATGCTAAAATTTATGGAACATTCTTAACTTACTTTACTAATAACACTGAAGTAGCAACAGTTGATGAAACTTCAACACCAGATCCTGTTGGATTGACTACAGGAGAAGGTCCACAACTTTCTACTACTTCAAAACTTAACTATAAAGAAGATAATACATTACAAGTAAGACAATATGAAGAATTAAGATATACAATAAGTGTTAAAAATGATGGTGTTAAAGAAGTAAATAATGTAAAAGTTAACGTTAATACACCTGAGTATTTAACATATTCAAAAGTAGAATCTAATGTTGAAGGACATACAATAACAAACACAGAAAATGGAGTTGTTGTAAATATTCCTCAAATAGCAGTAGGTAATACATCAGATGTAACATTTGTATATAAAGCAACTGGCGATGCATCAAAAATTGGACAAGATAATGTACTTAAAACATCTATTGCTTCTGTTGTAACAGCTGATAGATTAGAAAAACAAATTGATATTGATGCTAAAAATATTGAAATAAATCAAGCTGAGATTGAGATTAAGTTTATCTCAGATTATAAAGCTGATGAAGTTTTTGAACAAAATCAATCATATCCATTTGTATATAATATATATAATTGCACACCTGATGTAATGAATAATCTTAAAGTTAAAATGGTTATACCAGAAGGATTTGAATATAGTGAATCCAAATATGAAGCTCCTTATGTGTCATCTGATTCTGATACATACAAAGAAGTAAAAGATGAGGAAGGTAATCCAATTCCAGTTTTAGATGGAAAATCATATGAGAATACTGGTGAAGGTTTATATGATGAAAAGTCAAGAACTTTAGAGATTACAATTCCAAAACTTGGAATTAAGGATTTTGCAGGTATCAATATTAAATTAATTGGAAAACCTACAGAGTCAGACACATTAAAGGATGAAAGACAGATTCAAATTGAAGCATATGCTGATGGAACTGAAAAATATGTATCAGAGATATATAATGCAAGCGTTGGTAGAGCGGAGCTAGAAATTGTTCAAACTTCTAACAATACAAATACATATGTTGAACAAGGTAATTCGTTAGTATATACATTTGAAATTAGAAATACAGGATCAACGGTAGCAAAAAATGTAAGCCTAGTGGATAATATTCCAGAAGGATTAATTGCTTCAAGTGCACAATATACTTTGGGTAGTTTTACAAAAACAGACTATGTAACTAAATCAGGTGAAGTTTCATTGAGTGCAGATATAGAACCAGGCGAAACAATGTATGTTTCTATAGATACTACAGTTGATGATTTGGGTGGATTAGAAGAAAAGACTATTAGCAATATTGGCAGTGTAAGTGCTGATGAAATTGAATCTAAGAATTCAAATATAATAACACATATAGTTGAAGCAACTAAGAATCCAATTACTATTGAAGAAGACCAAGTACAAGCAAATATACCAAATGTTGGTGCAGGAAATGTCAGAAGAATATCTAACGAAGGATTATCAAGATCATATAGAATAAATGGTGTCGCTTGGTTAGATGAAAATAAAAATGGTAAAAGAGAAGATTCTGAAGCAAAATTAAGTAATATTAATGCAAGATTAATTAGTTCAGATAATGGTGAAATTGTTAAAACAACAAATACTGATTCTAAAGGATTCTATGAATTTACAGGAATTACAAAAGGAAATTATATAGTATTATTTGAGTATGATACAGTAACATATGTTCCAACAACATATAAATGTGAAGGTGTTGCTAACAATGTTAACTCAGATGTAATTTCTACTCAATACGATGTAGATGGAAGAACTGCTTATGGAGCTGTTACAGATGTAATTAATTTATCAACAGTAAGTTTATCAAATGTGGATATTGGACTTGCTTATGCTAAAACATTTGATTTAAGTATAGATAAAACAGTAACTAAGGTAACAACATATAATGACGCTACAGAAAAATCAAATACAAATAATTTCAAAAATGAGAAATTGGTTCAAGTACCAATTAAAGCAAAATATATTAACAATACAACAGTATATATTGAATATACTATTACAGTAACAAACAATGGCGATATCTCAGGATACGCTAAACAAATAGTAGATTATATTCCAGATGGTATGACATACAATTCTTCATTAAATACTAATTGGTATACAGGTTCTGATGGATGTCTATATACTTCACAATTAGAAAATACAGAAATTAAACCACATGAATCTGCATCAGTTAAATTAGTATTAGAAAAGAAAATGAATTCTGAAAACACATCAGGAATAGTAAATAACCAAGCAGAGATAACAAATGATTATAATATTTATGGTATTTCAGATGTTAACTCTACAGTGGCTAATAAAAAACAAGGTGAAAATGACTTAAGTAGCGCTGATGTTTTAATAACAATTAATACTGGTGATACATTAATTTATTTATCAGTAATAATTACAACAATATTAATTGGCGGTACAATAGTATTTTTAACATATACAAAACTCGTAGTATCAAAAAGAAAGGGAGGTGTTTAATATGAATAAACAATCAAAACAATTTATAATAAAACTAGCTATTATTGTTGGCGTATTAATATTAAGCGCCTTCATAACAAGTACGTATGGTTATTTCACACCACAACATGGTGATGGTAGCGTAGGTGCTAATCTTCCAGGGGGAATGCCTGGTTATTACACATATGAAGATTTAGTAACTGTTAATTATTTATGTGGAAATACAAATAATCCTGACAAGACTTCTGCTTCTTTGGCCGGTGTGGCAGGTTATAGTAATGGTGACTACTCTAGGAATCACGGATTACCTCTTGTTGTTTTAGAGGCTGCTCACGCTCAAAGTGAATATACAAGCCATACCATAGCCAATTTAAGTGTTCCAGGTGGTTATGTAGGTGGTATGCAAGTCCAAGGTTTAACATACGCATTAAGATGGATTGCTCCAACTGCACCAAAGTGGATTGGAAATAGAACAATGACGGTTTCAATTCCTGATAATAACAGAGTATTTGCTAGTGTTGATTCAAATGGTCGTTCAGACTTAGTAATTGATGGAAATATTACTGTTACTCATTCAGTTCCATGGCAACAAGCTGGTGGATTAAATCAAGGACAACTTAAAAAATTTGTTATTAATAGGACTGAATATTTAGAAACTGTGAGATCTATATATAATGCTAATGGTTTTAGTACTGATTTTACATTGAGAGAGATGGGATTTGATACATTATTAGATGACTTTGCACAATTTACTGAAGATTTTCCTATTCATACAACTGTTTTGGGTGAAGCTAAAGAAGCTCCTATTCATCAGTATGGTAATAACCCTGCAAGTGAAACTGTATTTAATTATATATATGCAGAGGCTTCAAAAAGCGCTGATGGTGCTGGTGGAACTGAATATACTCCAGTACAATATGCAATTTGGTATGCTTTGGGACAAAGCCCAGATATAAAAGACCCAGCTGCTTCAAGAGGAAAGACTATATATCAAGAGGCTAAAGAATATGAGAAATTCTTAACTGCTTCACATGGTAGAATGGAAAAAGAGTTTGTTGATGTTGTGGAAAAAGGAAAAATTCAACCTGTTGAAGTTAGTAGTGATAAAGAAGGTAATGTTATTGTTGGACCATTTGCAGTTAAATATACAGAATGGGGAATAGATGCTGGCCGTGGATGGGTACAATTTGCAGGAATTTATAATGCTAAGATATATACAAATGATAAACCTGATGGTGATGGATTAGCTAAAAATGAATATGAATTTATATATAAGAACCAAAAAAGAAAGACAAGCAATTTAGTTGATCCACAATACCCACATAGCGAAGAAGTATTTTGGATTAAAATTAAAAAAGCTAATAATAGAACAGATTTACGTGGAATACACTTCGATTTCAGATTTTTGAATGTTAGTGGTAGTGCTAAAGAAATGACACAAACATTATATTTCTACGAATGGACTTTTGCTCTTGAAAATGGTAACTACTATATTAAAGGTAAGTTGTACCCAGGAGATGCAAATGGAGCAAGTAGTGGACCGGAACAAAACTTATTATATGATATTCATGGATCTAGATCATATACACACTCTTCATTAGATTATTCAATGTATCCGGTTAAATTGACATTAACAAAGCATATAGTAAATGCGAGTGATAATAACAGTGGAAAAAGTGGAAAAGTTAATGGTCATAATTTTGACTTAGGTAAAACATATAAGTTTATAGTGACACTTCATGAAACAGCCGCTCAAGCTGCTTCAGGTTCTAATCCACTTGCGTCATATGAAATTAACTTAAAAGACGATGATATAGAATCTATTACATATTATGTGGAGAATGGAAAATCTGTTCCATATTATAGAGTTGTTGAAACAGATGATGGTGGCTCTGACCTACCTCCTATATATAACGCAAAAAATGGCTCAAGTCATAAGACTTTTGATCATGGTATTTGTGGCCAGATGTCAGAGAAAGATACTGTTGAAGTGTTATGTTATAACAGATATAACGTTAAATCAGCTGATATTACATTATCTAAGGAATTAGGTGAAGCAGCTGTAGAAGATGAAGTTTATAAATTAAATCTAGCTATAATTGAAGGTGCAGATAGACTTTTAAATGAGTCTAGTGCAATTCAAAACAGCATAGAACTTAGAGTTAAGAAAGGCGAAAAAATAGCTAAGGTTTATGTTGATAACAAAGAAGTAGGCACAAGTGTTACTTTCAAATATTTCTGGAGAGGAAATGCTCCTACATACAAAGTAACAGAGGAAGAAAATGCAAAATATATAGTTACATTTAATGGAACAAGTGTTGGCAAAATTGAAGGCAAATTTGAAGATAAGTTTAATGGCAAAGTATCAGTAAATGCTGTTAATAATAGAGTAAAATCAAAGATAGCAATTGCAAAGGAAACAACGGTTCCTCTTGAACCAGGAGATATAAAAACATATTATTTCCGAGTTAAAGTTGGTTCTTCAATAAATGAAATGGTAACTCTAGTATTAGAAGCCCCAAATAAAAGAGTTGAGATGAAGAATCCAATTGATGTAATATTAGATAATGTAAAAGGGGATCATTATACTATAATAGAGTATCCGGATCAAGATTCAATGCTTCAAAGTAAAGATGGTAAGACTGTCAATGAAGGAATTTTAACAGCAGAAGATGGAAAAGATAAAGCTAGATATACAAAGACAGCAGTGAATGAGGTGGGTCCACACTATGTATCTATTGATATTAAGAAAACATTTGAAAAAGGTGAACCAGAAGAAGATTTAGTATTTACATTTGATGTAGATGCAAAACAAGGCAATACATCTTTAGGAATTAATACATTAAAAGCTTCTAAAGAGAACAATTGGACAAGTAAAACTGCTAGATATGAATATGACTATGGTACTGAAAAACCAGTTATTACAATTGCAGAGAAGCAAGATTCAAAGTATTTAATTAATGGATTTAAAGCAATAAATAAAAAAGATGGATCAGATGTGACAGGAGCATGTACATATACTATTGATCAAGATAAGAATACAGTTACTTTAACAGAGTATCCAGTAGATGCTGAACTTACTTTTGAAGTATTAAACTATGTCAAAGGATATCATACAAAGGTAGTTATTAATAAAATGGTATCCGGTATAGCTCCTAATGATAATAATGAATATACCTTTGACTTTATTCTAAATGTAAATAAAGATGGTGTTGTTACAAGCAAAGTATTACATGCCTCAAATTTACAAACTGCAAGTGAAGATATTAACTGGGATGAAGGACAAAATGTTAAAATCGACATATATGAAATAAAAAGAGAAGGTTTCTCTTTAACAAAATTACTTGTAAATAATGAAGAAATAAAACCTATAGAAGAAGAAACTGGTAAAGGTATTAGAGTTGTTAAAGACTATCAATTAACTCAAGGAGTGACAGAAGTATTAGTTGATGCAGAAAATAAAGCTGACAATAAAGGTAGTATCAAAATTAAAAAACTATTAAAAGATGAAGATGGAAACTTAGTTTCAGATAGCTCAAAATCATTCACATTTAAGATAGAAGTACAACGTGCTGATGGTTCTACGTATGATGATGTTGTTACAGTTCCAGTTAATGGTGAATATAATTATACTGCAACATGGAATGCAGTAGAGAATGCCCCAACATATAAGATTTCTGAGATTTCAACACCTGGCTATAAAATTGAAAGTGTAGTAGGTGGAGAAAATGTTGACGAAAATAATGTTGTAACTGGATCATTTAAACAGCAAGACACTGTTGAAGTTACATATACTAACCGCGCAGTTCGTAAACTTGAAGGTGATTTAACAATTACTAAAACAATAGCATCAACTACAGGATATACAATTCCTGATGATTATACAAAGACATATTCATTTGATGTTGTAATAAAACAAAATAATGAAGTTAAGAAAACAGAAACAGTTTCTGTTACAGTTTCTGGTAGGGAAGTTTCAGCTTCTAAAACAATAAGTTATTCATGGGACTCTGATCAACCAACACCAGAATATGAAGTAACAGAAAATGGTGATACACCTATTGCTATAATTAAAAATGATGGTACTAGAATTGAAGGATATGGAACTGTAACAGGTGCATTAACAAAAGGTAGTAAGGTTAATTGTGAATTCATTAATGGTATTAAAGTTAACTCTGGACAAATAAGATTAACAAAAAAATTAACAAGTGATACAGATGATGTAAATGAAGTGTACTACTTCAACGTAACAATTGCTGGAGAAAATCTTCCAGTTGTTCCTTTGAGAGTAGGTAGTTCATGGGAATCAAAAGTATACACATGGGTCGATGGAACATCTGCTCCTGATTTTACAATAACAGAAGCAACTCCTAAAAACTCTCGTTTTAAAGAGTATATCACAGATGGTGTTGTAGGAGCGAAAGTGTCTGGCTCAACAATAATTGGTCAACTTTCTCCAATGCAAAGTAATACTCCTAGTGTAGATATTGTATGCCGTAATGAAGTTATTAGTAAAAAAGCAAATGTTACAATAACCAAAAAAGGTACTTCAAGTACTGTAAAAAATGTTTCTGAAGATGATTTAAGAAATAAATATGGCGGAAGAGGTTTTGTTGTAGATGTATCTGTAATTTATGATGGTGGTAAATATTTTGTAGGCAATACAGAGTATTCATCAGAAAATGGATATAAAACAAGAATTACAATTGATGTTGGAGAGACAAAGAGTATTCCTGAAATTCGTTGGTTTGGAGATAATGAAGCTCCAAAGGTAATAGTAAATGAGGTTTCAATGCCTGATGGATGGAGATTATTAAACTATAGTGGTAATAATGTTGTATTAGTACAAAATGAAACAAAGAATATAGTTATTGAAAACGAATTTGGAAATAAATCTCTAACAATTCCTATGGGTGGAACTGTATGGATTGACGATATTAAAAATGAAAAGAATACCAAAAATTCTGTAGTAAATGGTATTATGGATCAAGGTGAAGTTGGTGTTCCTAATGTAGGAGTTGTTATAAGAAGATACTTAGTAAATGGAAACGATACAATTATAGGAGATTCAGGATTTGCTAAAGCGTATGATTTAGATGGTAATCAAATTGAAGTATTCCCAATATATACTGATGAAACAGGTAGATGGGATGTAAGAAAATTAGAAATCCCTGGTGTTACTGAAGAGGAAGCTGGTAAAGGGGTTGTAGCTATTAAGTATGGTGTTGAATACATATATGATGGTTATACATATGAACCAACTATTTACATATCAGATACAGATGATTATAGTAATATTCCAAATCCAATTCAAACAACTAATGCAACAGCAATTAATAGGGGACAAGCTTATTATGGTAGCACAGTAGCTAAAAGAAATTCATTGTTAGATAGATCTTTTGCACTTGATAATACTTCATCAAGAACAGATTTTAACAACAGATTTGCAACAATAAGTGGTGATACACCTATAGCGAATGATAATTCAACAAGTGGTTATGCAATAGGAACTAACGGATCTAGAATGGAATTAAAATATAAAGGTACTCAAGTAGTTAATGGAAATAATACAAGTCTAGTATCTGAATTAGTAACTACAGATGATGCTGGTAGAGCATTAGAGCAATATCAAGTTAAGGCATACACTTTATGGAATAAAACTAATCCAGTAGGTAGCAAGGTTAACCAATCTGGATTGGCATATCCATTTGATTTGGAATTTAATGTAGCATTAACTTCAAGAAGTATAAATGGCGATACATATGTTGCTACAGATCCTTATTTGAGAAATATAAATCTAGGATTAGCGAGAAGAGAAGATGCTGATCTTGAAGTAACTAAGGATGTCGACAGCGCAAAAGTAATTGTAAATCAAAGATTATTTGAACTACAAAAAGTTAGTGTATTAGATAAGCTTGCTAATAATAATTACTTCTCAATTGAAACAAATGTAAATGGTGATACTGAAGAAATATCTTATGAATTAGGATTATATAGATCAGATTACTATTATAAAGCACAAGCTTATGCAACAAGTAAAGATATATATGATGGATTAAAAAAATTCTATAAAGAAATTCAATTAGGTGAAGATTTTGAAGCTTTAATGAATATGCAAGCATATGTAACATACAAAATTACAATTAGAAATTCTTCTCCATCAACAGCATATGATGTTGTAGCTAAATCTATTATGGATTATGCTGATAGTTCATTAGAACTTGTTAGAACTAAAGTAACAAATTATATTAAAAAAGATGGTAATAGTGTAGGAGAATTAACCGAAATAGCTAATGTACCATATTATAAAATAGATAATACACAAGGTGGTATCGTTCTTGGACCTGATACATTAATTAAAGATACAGTAGCTTCTAGAAGTTACTATAGAACTGAAATGGCATTTGACAATCCTGTAAGATTAGATTCAGGAAAGAGTGTAACAATATATGCAACATATAGATTAAAGAATTATAGTCAAGATGAAAATTCACAAAAATTAGTAAATGCAGATGGTTCAGATGCATTTAATGCACAAGTATTAAATGCAAATGCCGATGGAATTATACTAGGAAATAAGGCAAATATTGCTGAGTTAAAGGCATATTCAGTTTATAAACATAATACTAATAATTTGGCTGGTAGATTAGATAGAGATTCAGCTCCAAATAATATTGATATAGTAGCTAGAAATACTAAAGATTATTATGAGGATGATACATATTCTGCTCCAGTAATTAATGTTAAGATTAATGATGGTGCTATTAAAACAATATCAGGTACTGTATTTGAAGATAATGAATTAGCCGGAAATGATGCCCAAACAAATGGTGTAGCATTAGGTGATGGAATTAAGTCAGATGATGAAAAAACTATCAAAGGAATGAATGTTGAGCTAGTTGAAAAGATTCAAATTCCTACAAATAATGGTAGTGAATATAAAGAATATGATTTCACATGGCCTGAGAATTATGATATTAATAAGAATATTGTTTCAGCTGATGATAGTATTGCTTCTTCTTTAAGAGCGTTAACTAAGTTTGATGCAACTATTACATCAGACGATAATGGTGCATATACATTTAATAATATGCCAACTGGTGCATATGTAGTAAGATTCCACTATGGTGATATCAATGGTGATTATAATAACGAATCAGTAACTTTTGCTACAGGTTCAAAATTATTAAAATCAGATGTTTATAAATTCCCACTTGAAAGTGGCGGAGATTACACAAAATCTTCTAATGCTATTGATGATGTAACAAATACATCTCATTATGATGGAGATGTGTTACCAGCAGTATACAATGGACATGATTTCAAATCAGCAGCATATGCATTAGGATTAAAAGATGAATGGTTAGGTAATGATGTTGGAACTGAAATTAGATCAAAAGCAGCTGATTCACAAGCTAGAAGATTAGAATTAATTAATAAAGCAAAAGTATTAGTTAATGCAAATACATCATTATTACATACAGCAAATGATATTAAAGCTGATCATAGTAAATTATATAGAGAGTATAGTATGTTTGCTGATACTCCAAAAATTAGAATTGATGCTAATGTTGAAGATGCTAATAATAATAACATCAAAAATGTTAACTTTGGTATAGTTGAAAGACCAGAAACAAGATTAGTATTAGATAAAGAAATTGAAGAGATTTCATTATTAGATAATACTCAAAAAGAACTTATTAGAATTAAATATGACATTAATTATGATAACGCTGGCGTAATTACACAATTAAATGATGGTTCATATATGCTAGCAAACCCTGCTGCTGCAGTAACTGTAAATGAAGCTGAATCATTTGGATTAGAATATTTACAATCATTAAGTAAGATTGAGAATAAATATGCATTCTTAAATCCAGCAGGAATGGGTAATAGTGGTGTTCAAAACTTTAGATATATTGTATATGATACATCAATGGCTACATCACTAACATTGAAGACTGCATATAGACTTACAGCTCTTAACTTAGGTCAAGCTGATAGAACATCTGCTGCACTTCAAGCAATGAGTAGTGATGATATATATGCAGTTGCACAAATATTAAAAGCTAATAAATTTAGCGGAAATGATGCTAGAACATATAATGGATTAACATATGGTGGATATACAATAAATAATGGTGAATTTAAATCTAAAGACGGAAAAGTAACAATTAATCTTAATGAAAATAGATTTACACCAGTACTTGGATATACATATTATTCTAATTCAGTAAATGGTAATGATGCAGTTGTTAATACAAAAGTTGGACAAATTATAGACTATATTGATAATGGTTTAAGTTTTGATCAAAGTATTAACACAGCTGATAATAATAGTTGGTACTCAACTACTGATGATTATTTATATCATAATGATGTAATTGATAAGAAGATATTCCAAACAGTTAACTACAACCTATTACAAGGTGATGCAGCTACATCAGAATTTAAATCAAAAGTTATGGATAAAGCTGGAGTATACTATGATACAACTTCAAGTCATAACATTGTACTTTCAGTACAAAATAGTACTGGAGAAGATACCAATGCAAGAAATACAGATATAATGAAGAGATTATTACCAAAATCACAAGCAACTAATACAGCAGAACAAACATATGCATTTATCAAACTTAATACTACAAGATCTATTGACTCTCAAGCAGAAGACTTGATATTCGATAATATTGCAGAGGTTATTAAGTATGAAAATGATGTTGGTAGAAAAACAACAACAACAGTAGCTGGTAACGCAGATCCAAAAGGAAGCCCGGTTGAAGGTGGAGGATACTTAGGTGAATTCTCTGGATCATTAGCAGAAATAGACTCATCAGCAACTGAAATTATTACTTTCTCAGAACCATATGGTATTAGTGAGAGAGGAAAATACATAACTGAGATTTCAATTGGTGTACTTAGCGCATTAGTAATAGTTGCAGCTGGAATTGTAATCATAAAGAAGAAAGTTCTTTAATTAATATAAGAGATGACAATTGTGAAGTGAACCCCATTTAGTTCACACATAAAAAAAGAGATATGATAGAATAACACTTACCAAGAAAGGTAGGTGTTATTTTTATGGGTAAACATTATTCAGATGACATAAAAAATGAAATTATAAAAAAATACATAAATCATGAAGCATCATTAGGAGGATTAGGAAAAGAGTATGGCATTTCGTACAAAACCATTTTTAATTGGTTGAGAAAATATAAAAAAAATGGCACTGTTGAAAACGATATTGGCCACAAACGTGGTCGACCAAAAGAAACAAATATAGATTATAAAGAAAGATATGAAATATTAAAAAAATACCAGGAATTCATAAAGGCACAACGAGAGAAAAAGTAACATTTATTAATTTATACATTAATACTTATAAGTTAAAAAATATGTGTGCAGCATTAGATATAAGTCAAAGAACATATTATAAATATCGTAATTGTGAAGATAAAGATTATTATGATTATTTATTAATAAAAGAAATATTTGATGAGTCAAAAGGCACATATGGTTATCGTAGGGTTTGTGAAGGATTATTGATTAAATATGGTGTAATGTTTAATCATAAAAAAGTACAAAGAATTATGAATAAGTACAATATTAAACCACAATATACACGTAAAAAGAAAAATCCAAGTTATAAGAGAATAGAATCAAATGTAAAGCCAAATTTAGTAAAAAGGAAATTTAATGTTGATAAAGAAAATAAAATTTGGACAACAGATATAACATATCTAATATTAAATGGGAAAAGATCATATTTATCAACGATATTAGATTTATATGACAGAAAAATTGTTGCATATAGAATATCAAAGTATAATGACTTAAATATAGTTATAGATACATTAAATGAAGCAATAGCAAAAAGAAAAGATGTAAATGGTCTTATCATTCACAGTGATCAAGGCTACCAATATACATCTTTCCAATACAAAGCCATTTGTGAATCTAACGGAATTCAAATCTCAATGTCTCGTAAAGGGACACCCATAGACGATTCACCAAGGGAGTCTTTCCATGCAATACTTAAGAAAGAAACTTTGTATAATAATGATATCACAAATCTAGCAGAATATATAGCATTAGTTGAAGATTGGCTAGAATTTTATAATACAAAAAGGTTAAAAAACAAGAAGTAGATGATTTCTACTTCTTGCCCTTATTCTTATCTCTTTTTTTCTTGTGAACAATTTGGGGTTCACTTCAGTATTTCTTTTCTCATTTTTTATGTTCAAAAAACTTTGGATTTTAAAGTGTTAAAATCATTAATATTGCTTGTAAAAAGATAGTTTTATGATATAATTAAATGGATTTTTTGTGAGGAAAGGATTAAACATTTTAAAATGAAAGTCTCTGATTTCAATTATAATTTGCCAGAAGAACTTATAGCCCAACATCCTTATGACAAAAGGGACGAAGCTAGGTTAATGGTTCTTCACAGAGATACACATCAAATAGAAGATAAAATTTTTCATGATGTTATAGATTATTTAGAGCCAGGAGATTGCTTAGTATTAAATGATACTAAGGTAATTCCAGCAAGGCTTTATGGTATAAAAGAGCAT
>JAEEGL017249573.1_pt1 | contig 13722 bp, 10 predicted proteins | sample 9134231 | NCBI WGS metagenome assembly JAEEGL01 (sample SAMN16246548, study PRJNA631951) | gut metagenome | biome: gut microbiome; feature: rumen; material: fiber-attached | host: Bos | place: Iran: Karaj | collected 2018-10 | reverse complement strand
CATCCCATTCCCTGACAAGCCATACATGACCGTTTTCCTTTTTTATATATTCCATAATAAATCTATTTTCTCTAAACATGAACCAAGCCTACCCTATTTTTCATGTTTAATGAAATGTATTTAAGATGGCTGAATGCAAATATTATAAATTAGTAAGACAAGTGAGCTACGACAGTGGAGTGACTTGGATTAGCCTTGATGAGTTCCAAAAGGGAGACTTGTATGAGACTGACAGTCCAGACTGTGGTGGCGGCATAACCCAATACAGATGGGTTAATGTGAGTGGCGAGTATACTTGTGTTGGAACAACGAAGTATCAGAAAACCAAAAAACAGCAAAGCACAGATGGAGGTCAGACATGGAGGGATGTTAACCCTCCAGAGTACAGCACTGGAGCTGTGATTGAATATAACTCACAAGCTTGTATTGGAGGTAATGTGAAACTCAGTATGACTTACAGCAATGGGCAAACATATTCAAAGAACTGTGACAGCAATTCAACTCTTACAAGTGGAGAGACAAGGCCAAATGGCTATGTTTATACAGCCATAACATCTGCTGTTATTGGTGATTGCGTCACAAGTATTGCTGATGGAAGTTGGAGCAATTGGAGTGTATTTGACAACTGTACAAGCTTAACTAGTGTGACAATCGGAAACAACGTTACAAGCATTGGATATAGTGCTTTCTATTGGTGTACTAATCTTAAAAGTATAACCATTCCAAATAGTGTGATAACCATTGGTCTAGGAGCTTTCGCTGATTGTACTAGTTTAACAAGTGTTACCCTTGGAAACAGTGTTGAAAACATTGGCAATCAAGCATTCGCATATTGCACTGGAGTTACGAGTATAACAATTCCTAATAGTGTTACGAGATTAGGTGATTATGCTTTCCAAGAAACCAATATTAGAAATGTGTACGTACCAAGTAGTGTTTCAAGTATGGGGGCTAATCCTTTCATTGGCTGTTTCAGTCTTACGAGTATAACCGTTGATAATTCAAATAGTGATTTTTCATCATTGGATGGTGTATTGTTCAACAAATCAAAGACAAGAGTGATAAGCTATCCAGCTGGTTTGAGTGGTTCATATACCATTCCCAATACTGTAACGGCTATTGGTGGAAGTGCTTTCTATTGGTGTACTGGTCTTACAAGTGTCAACATTCAAGAAGGTGTGCAATATCTCTATATAGCTTGCTTTGGGCAATGTCATGGCCTAAGAAGTGTTACACTACCAAGTACTGTCACCTATATTGATGGTGCTTTTGGTAATTGTTGGAATCTTAGAACTGTAACTTGCCTTGCAACAACACCACCAACGTTAACTGAAGGTTCTATAGATGATGGTGTAGATTATATCTATGTACCAGCACAATCAGTTAACGCTTATAAGTCTGCAAGTGGTTGGAGCGATTACTCATCAAAAATTAGAGCAATTTCATAATCATGTCAAAGTTTACCAAATATAAATTATATCAGAAATATGAGACAAGGGGTAGTCAAGAGGCTATTCCTTGTTATCCAAATGTCTTCTCAATAGATGGTGATGGAACAATGCCATTGGTCATTGTTGAGGAGAATTCAAGGGATTGTGGCTACACTGGTGAAACTCAGCCAATATACCGTTGGTATCAAATGCCTATCGACACCTATTACTACTGTGATGCTTGTCAAGATGCTCAATACAAGTGGGTTAATCTTCCAATATCCCAAGATTGGGAATGTGTTGGTACAACCAAGTATTACAAGCAGAAGAAACAAGTATCAGTGGATGGTGGCTCAACATGGAGTGATGTGACACCACCACAGTATCAAAGGGGAAGTGTATATGAACAGAATTCTCAAAGCTGTGGATACAGAACAAGGACAACTACTGGTTCTCCATACTGTGAACAATATGACAAGTATGTGGATGTATACAGTCAAGTGTCTTCTGATGGTGGTAACACATGGCAGACAACTACGACCACACCAACAATGGTTGAACGTAATTCTTCATATTGTGGATATGAGCCACTATCAGCAAAATTGCGAGCTTCATACATCAATGGTACATCTTATTCAGCAGACTGTGATAGCAATACAACACTCACAAGTGGAGATACAAGGCCGAATGGCTATATTTATACTGCAATGACAAGTGCTGAAATTGGAGATTGTATTACAAGTATTGGTGATAGTGTCTTCAGTGGTTGTACTAGTCTTACAAGTGTTACAATTCCAGATAATGTTATAAGCATTGGTATGGGTGCTTTCCATTGGTGTTCTGGTCTTACAAGTATAGTTATTCCAGATAGTGTCACAAGTATTGGTGAGGTTGCTTTCTATTTTTGTACTAGTCTTACAAGTTGCACTATAGGTAGTGGTGTCACAAGTATTGGGGCTAGCGCTTTCCAATGGTGTAGTAGTCTTACAAGTATAGATATACCAAGTGGAGTTACAACCATTGGTGAATCTACTTTCGAAGGTTGTAGAAGTCTTACAAGTTGTACTATAGGTAGTGGTGTTACAAGTATTGGTACTTATGCTTTCGATGATTGTAGTGGTCTTACAAGTATAGTTATTCCAGATAGTGTCACAAGTATTGGTTATGGTGCTTTCTGGTGTTGCAGTGGCCTTACAAGTTGTACTATAGGTAGTGGTGTTACAAGTATTGGTGAAAGTGCTTTCTATCGTTGTAGTGGTCTTACAAGTATAGTTATTCCAGATAATGTTACAAGCATTGGAGGCGGTGCTTTCTATAATTCTAGAAGTCTTACAAGTTGTACCATAGGTAGGGGTGTTACAAGTATTGGTACTTATGCTTTCCAAAATTGTAGAAGTCTTACAAGTGTTACCGTTTTGGCAACAACACCGCCTACATTAGGAAATAATTATGTGTTTAATAACACAAATAACTGCCCAATATATGTTCCAGCAGCAAGTGTTGAAACATATAAGTCAGCAAGTGGTTGGAGTTCGTATGCAAGTAGAATACAAGCAATACCTTAAATTAAAAAATGGAGGCTTTTAAAGGCTTCCATTTTTCATGTTTATTCAAAAATACGTATTTTATGAGCAATATAATTGATTCAATAAAACTTAGCGGTGTAACATATACATTGTCAGCAGAAACTAGCGGAGGCGAAGGAACTGTATCTGCACTTACTGAGGCCAACCCAACCCTTATTACTAGTGGTTACTATACAGCAACTACCATAGATACAATCTATATCAAAGTTAAGGACGGTAGTACTACATCATATAATATCACTAATGCTTTGGGATGTAATACAAGTGATGATAAATATCTTCTCATTAGGGTTGGTACAAACGGAAGTGGGATAACAAGTGTTGATTCATCATCTGCTTACACATCTACAATATCAGATGGTATTGCAAAAATAGAGTTTGTAAGCCCATTGACACTTAAGCGAGCTTCAGGTTTCTTTGAAAATTTTACTCCTTACTATTTCCCACAAACTCCATATACTAGTGGAAGCACATCAGAGGTTGTTGAGGGTGCTGTATATGATTCATTGAGGGATTTGTCATTGGAGGTGCTTGATAAAGATTCAATTGTTACTGTGAAACAAGAATTACAAGGTAATAATCTTTATTTAAACTTACAAACAGATAAACACCTTTATTCTTTTAACACTAATCTTGCTTCTCCAACAATCAATCTAAAAGGAAAAAGGCTTAACACACAGTTCTCATCATCAACCGTATCACAGTCTGTCCTAAATCTTGGTACTTCTAACTATTGTACTGTTCAAGATAGTGGAAAAACTCTTGATGATTTGACATTAACTTTCAACCCTTCATATATTGGAGGTTCAACAAGTACAGTGTTTTCTGTGTATCTAAGACCTAGTGGTGGTGGTTCAAGTGTAACTTTGTCATTCACATATGACATATCGAATAATTCTATAACTTGGAACACTACTGGTTGGGATACATATTTGAGTGTTGTAGATACATTGTCAACAGATTATAAGCTTAAGATTGTTGCAAACACTAGATATAAGATTAACTCCCTTTATAACTCTAATTGTTCAATAGGTGGTGTTGATGCGCTTAACAAAGACTATTATATTGTAACTCTTGTAACAACCACTTCAAACGTACATGATGGCCAAGAGGTTATTGATGATTTGTATGCTAACAAGCAAGATAAGCTCTCTGCTGGCACTGGCATTAACATTACCGATAACGTTATTTCTGCAACTGGAGGTGGCGGTGGAAATCCTACAGTAGAGCTTACCCAAGCACAATATGATGCGTTGGTTACAGCTGGTACTGTACAAGCTGATACCTATTATATCATCACTGATGCACAAGCTGGTGACTTAACAAACTATTATACCAAGAGTGAAACCAATACATTGCTTGGTGGAAAACAAGCAACACTTGTCAGTGGAACAAATATCAAGACCATCAACAATGAAAGCATCCTTGGCAGTGGAAACATTGATATTCAAGGTGGAGGTGGTGGTGGAAAAGCAATTGAAGCTGGTAGAGGAATCTCCATTACCACTGGTGAAACTGCTGATACAGTGTCATTTAATTTGCCAATCAGTGCTGGAACAGGTACTGCTAGTATAACAGAAGGAGGTTCAAATGTTGCAAGTGGAGCATATTCACATGCTGAAGGTACTTCAACTAGTGCAACAAGTACTTGTTCTCATGCAGAAGGACAAGGAACTCAAGCCAGTAGTTATTCTCATGCAGAAGGACAAGGAACTAAAGCAAAAGGTAATTGGTCTCATGCTGAAGGTTATAATTCAGAAGCAAATGGTGTACTATCTCATGTTAATGGCTATGAGGTTAATGCATATAATCATTCAGAAACATCAATTGGAAGACATAATAATTCTGTAAGTGCTTCAACAACATTTGGTGACAGTGGTAATACCTTGTTCAGTGTAGGTAATGGTACAGCAAATAATGCAAGGCATAATGCCTTTGAGATTAGACAGAACGGTGATATATATTTGTCATACAATGGTAGTGATGTAAAATTGCAAGACTTGATTGCTGATATATACAGTAAATTACCAACCTCATAAATGAGATATAAGATATGATAAAATACAATTTAAATAACATAAACGATTGGAACTTTGGTGAGGACAACATCATCAAGGTCTATAGGAATAATGCTGTATGTTACTACAAGATTGACACTAGTTCACCTAGTGGTCAAACTCCTTGTTTTGCTGTTGTTGACAACATATCACAATATTCGGACACAGAGTTCGAGGATGTGTTCAACAAGGCTGATAACAAATGGTATAAGCTTAATAACCTTAACCAATATGAACAGTACGGTGTTTATGGTTCTTCAACTGCCACCACTTATTATGATGGAAAGTTGACCATTGACAATGGTTATGAGTATCAGTACAGTGGAAATAGCTGGAACAACATGGGTGCAGTGTCTGGTAGTTCAAGAGTCCCACAAGGTTATACAGAGGTGGAATATATTCAAAACACATCTACAGCCTTTATTAATACAGGTTTCAAACCAAATCAGAATACCGATATATATCTTACAACCCAATGCGTTACAAGCACTTCTGGAGGTAGACAAATAGGAGCTGGAGGTTATGATGGTGTCAACGCCATTCAATACGATTATGAGAATGGCGCTACAGGAACATTACATATTTCTTGGGGTGGACATGCTGGCTGGATAACATATAACTCTTGCGTTGGTGACTTCAATAAGCATACTTATGCTTGGCTTGGTTCTGGTACTTTTGTAAGGGATTCTGGAACATCAGCAGAGTTCACCGCAACTGCAAGCTATGGCAACTACCAATGTACTGACAATCTTGGTATATTCACAAGATACCAAAATGGCTCTGGTGGTGGTAGTAATGAATGTTTTAGAGGTAAGTTGTTCGACTTTAAGATGTATGACAACGGTACGTTGATTAGAGACCTTGTACCTTGTAAAAGAGACAGCGACTCAAAGTATGGTGCATATGATGTTGTAAATGACGTTTTTTATTCATCAGCAAACTCAGTTGCATTAACAGGTGGCTCTGAATATTCGCCAGTTATATATCCAGTGTATTACGATGAAATACAAGACCCACCAGATAATGTCACCTTCTCATCAATGGCAGAGGCTGAATCATATGAATGTCCTTGGGTTGGTATGAAAGCAAAAATAGATGGTGATAATTATGTGTTCAGCGGTGATTCTCAGGGCGGATATGAATGGGTATATAACCCATCAAGACTACCAATTGGATATACAGAGGTAGAATATGTCGAAAACCAAAACCGTTCTTATTTGAATACTCAGTTCAAAGCAAACCAAGATACAAGAATTGTCGCAAAGATGCAATGTGTAACATCATCACAATATGGAAGGTATATTGGTGCTGGAACATATAGTTCAAAAAATGCTATGCAATTCGACTACGAGAGCAATTATAATGGAACATTGCATGTCTCTTGGGGTGCTCAAAGCAGTTGGTCTACTTATTCGTCTTGTGTTGGTGATTATAATGTACATATATATGACTGGGATAAAAACTATTTCTATAGGGATAAAGGTGAGCCAAATGAATTCTCAGCCACAACAACATATGGCACTTTCCAATGTACGGATAATTTAGGAATATTCACATTCATACAAAATGGTAATCCATCAGCTCAGTATAGTACAGAATATCTTTTTGGTAGAATGTATTCATTCCAAATATATGACAACGGAACGTTAGTAAGAGACCTTGTGCCTTGCATAAGAGATAATGATAACACTGTTGGGGCATATGACATTGTTAACGATGTGTTCTATTATCCACCAAACTATGCATCATATCCATTAGTAGCTGGTAATCCAGTATAAATTATCAATGGTATAGAGCGAATCTATACCATTTTTTTCATGTTTATCTAAAATATTATAATATATGTCTTGTAACTGTGAACCAAAGAAATACAGTGTCTCAATGGGCTGCTGTCAACCAGTTTTAGGCCCAATTGAAGCATACTATACCAAGTATCAAATCGATAAGATGCTTGAGGAAATTGAGAGTGGCATAACAAGCGGATGCTGCATTACTCTAGAGGAAGTGGATGAGAAGATTGAGGAGGCCATAAGCGGTATATCCCCAGACCTTTCAGACTATTACACCAAGGAGGAAGTTGATGAATTGATTCCAGAAGTTCCTTCATTGAGTGGGTATGCAACTGAGCAATGGGTGTTAGATAAACACTATATCAGTGGTGTTGATTTATCAGATTATGCCCTTAAATCAGAAATACCAACAGTTCCAACGTCAAATACAGCATTTACCAATGATGCTGGTTATCTAACAGAACATCAGTCTCTTAGTGGATATGCAACGGAACAATGGGTTGAGGATAAGCACTACATAACTGGTGTTGATTTATCTGACTATGTTACATATGAAGACATTCCAAGTCTAACGGAATATGCAACACATGAATGGGTTGATGATAAACATTATATAACTGGCGTTGACCTATCAGATTATGCAACAAAGGAAGAAATACCAAGTCTTAGCGGATATGCAACAGAACAGTGGGTTATAAATCAGAATTATGCTTTAAATTCAGAGTTGATTCAATACATATCCAATCTTCAAAATCAGATTGATTCTCTGAAGGAACAGATTAGTGGTTGTTGTGGTGATACTGGAGAGACAATTACTCGTTGGATAACAATGACTGGAACTAACGATTATATTTGCAGTGGTACAACCAAATATACAAAGGAAAAGGAACAGCAATCAACAAATGGTGGTAATACTTGGACTGATACTGGAAACTATCGTAGTGGTTCAACCGTTCTAGAACAGAATAGCGTTGACTGTGGATATATTGCCCCTCAATATAGATGGAAAGCAGCACCAACATCAGATTACATATGCAGTGGAACTAGCAAATATTACAAGGTTTACTACGAAGTCAGTTATGATAATGGCAGCACATGGCAGCATGTAGTACCAGAACAAACCAAGAGAGGAAACTTGATTGAAGCAAATAGTACTGATTGCGGTTATGTACCAACTCCAAAATTCACAGCAACATATAGGGATGGAACTTCGTATAGTGCAACTTGTAACAATTCAAGCACACTGTCAAGTGGAGAAACCAAAGCGCATACAACCGACATATCTGGAATGACAACTGTCGTTATTGGCAATTGCGTAAATCAAATCGGAGTTATGGCTTTTGCCCAAGAATGTGTCGATGACAACATTGGCCTTACAAGTGTAACAATTCCAAACTCTGTAACGACAATTGGTGATAGTGCTTTCTTTGGCAATAATAGTCTTTCTAGTATAACTATACCTAGTAGTGTAAAAACAATAGGCTCAAGCGCATTTAACAGATGTTGGTCGCTTAGAAGCATTGTGATTCCAAACGGTGTGACAAGAATTGAATTTGAGACATTCGCTGTATGTCATGCTTTGTCAAGTGTCACAATACCTAACAGTGTGAAGATAATTGACTACAAAGCATTCAATGGCTGTAGAGCACTTGGAAGTATTGTCATTCCAAGTGGTGTAACACAAATTGCATCAGATTGTTTCTATCTTTGCAGTAATTTGACAAGCATAACTTGCAAAGCTACAACACCTCCAACGCTAGGCTATGATGTATTCAATAGTACTCCAATAGCAAGTGGAACTGGTTATATCTATGTACCAAGTGGTAGTGTAAACGCTTATAAGGCAGCAAGCGGTTGGAGTACATATGCTAGTAGAATCCAAGCAATACCTTAATAATTCATGTTTAACAAAAGTATACTTTTATGATTGATAACTATAAAGAAGTAATGGAGCAGTGGTCTTCCCCAGCAGTTGGTTCTTGTACCAATATGATGACAATAGAACCAGATGAGGAAATGAGGAAGTGGTGTGTCCAAAAGACAGTCACCATCTTGGCCAACAGTGACTATTACTATACTAAGGAAGAGGTTGACCATTTGCTTGAACTAGTGACAGCAAGCGGTGTGACAAAGCAAGAGGTTGAGGCGATGATTGCTGTTGCAATCCAAGACAAGGCTGACAAGTCAGACCTTAATGCTTTGTCAGCTCAAGTCGCAAGCAACACTGAGAGGATATTGAACACCTACACCAAGCCAGAGGTCAATTCACTTCTTGCTTCATATTATACGAAGATACAGACAAATAATATGTTTGCGAACTATTCAAAGGTTCAAGACACAACACTAATACTAAATTCAGAAAATATATAACGTTATATGGCTATAGAAGGTTATGAGACCATCTGTAGCCATTTGACTGTTTCCTTTTATCGTTGCAACAAGCGGATATATTGTATTGGTTGTAGCCACATTGTCTTGCTGCTTCAGATGCTGAAGGCCAGATTTTAACCAATTCACCATTCAAGGTATATTGGATGACTTGTTTTGAAGCATTTGCATTTCCGATAGCAGATTTTGAAATCTTCGTTTTAGATTCTTCTGAATGATGACGATGTTTACCAGTGTGGTATTTTTTACCTTTATTCCAAGGTATATGACCTTTACCCCACTCATTTGGTTGATGCTTACCTATCTTTGAATTGGAGTTGTTTCGTCTTGTAAACGGATTCTTTGGATTATCACATTCTGCGACTAAATGAAGGTTTTCAAAAGCATCTGTACCACCATTACTAACAGGTGTTATATGGTCTACAACAAAACGTTTTCCGTTTTCATCTTGAGGCCATAGGTGTTTTGGTAGATTCAAACCTTCTGCGATTATAACCTCATGGATATAATTGTATTTGTTTCCATAAGAGTCATATAGTTTGCAACAATGGTATCCGTTCTTGTTTTTCTTGTGGAAATCACCTTTCTTGGATTTCACAATACCTTGTTCAAGGTTAATACTGCAATTTTTAAAAAGTGTATTCATAGATTTCATGTTTAGTACAAAGATATATAAAAAATTTGATAAAAACAAATTATCTAGATAATAATTACAAAAAAAATTAAATTATGAGTAATATTACCCAAATTAGGCTTTCAGGAACAACTTACGATATAATCGATGCAACAGCCATACACTCACTTGATGGATATTATACCACTGGTGAAACCAATGCAGCTATCACAGCAGCTACAAATGCCCTTGCTGAGAGTATTGCAGAGCAAGGCTATCAGACATCTGGAGACGTTCAGAATGCAATCAGTGGAAAGGTTGATACAAACACCTATACTGCTTATACGGCTGCAACTGACACTGCACTTGGTAATAAGGCAGATACAACTTCCGTAACCCAAAGTATTAATGAAGCTACTAGCGGGAAATTGGATACAACAATATTCCAAACATACAGTGGCGATACTAATACAGCACTTGCTTCAAAGTTTGCTGGTGCAACTTGGAATTCAACTGATAAGAAGATTTACTTCTATGATAATGCATCTGCAACTGGTACAGCACTTGCTTACATCGATGCAACTGACTTTGTTAAGGATGGTTTCTTGTCAAGTGTGACAATAGACAATAGAACAATCAGTGGTGAGAGTGTACCTTGTCTTGTGTTCATATGGAACACTGATGCTGGAATCCAAGAGACTGACATTCCTATAAGCGGTATCTTTGACCCAACGAACTATGTAACCGTTGATACATTTACCGCATATACCGCATCTACAAATACTGTACTTGGTGGCAAAGCAGATACTACAGCAGTAACGCAAGCAATCAGTGAAGCAGTGTCTGGAAAAGCAGATACTACAGCAGTAACGCAAAGTATTACAGAAGCTACTAGCGGTAAGGTTGACTCAAGCACATATACAGCTTACACAGCAGCTACTGATACAGCATTGAGTGGAAAACAAGCGACTCTTGTAAGCGGTACGAACATTAAGACCATTAATGGTTCTAGTATCCTTGGAAGTGGAGACCTTGTAGTTGATACTGGACTTCATGCAGAAGTTAGCGGTACGACATTGGTATTCTCTTAAATTTTGTCATAATTTCTTAATTCAACAGAGGTTGGGGACAGAAGTCTCCAATCTCTTTTTTATGCCCCAATAATTCATGTTTATTCAAAATTATAATAATCTATCACTAATCTATTATAAATTATGAGTAGACCATTTCTAGTCTACTCATTTTTATATTTCCACACATATCCTTTGTATGTGGTGATTGTTTGCCATTTACCATTGAGTATTTGTCCACCCCTACAACATCTTGAGATAGAAGCGGTTTTAAATTGTGGATATTCTCTCTCAACTTCACTTGCAGATTTGAAAGTACCAACAAGTTTTCCATCCAAGGTGTATTGTTCTACTTCTTTAGACAAATCACTTCTGTTTAATTGTTTCTCTTTTCCCCTATCAATCATAGTTCCATAGTGGATGTTGTAATTCTGGTCGCACCATTCAAGGTTTTCAACAACATTGTTTGTCTTGCATTCATCCCTATGATTAATAATTGGCAGCTCATTTGGATTGGGGATAAAGGCTTTAGCTACTAGTCTGTGAACTTTGTATCTTTTTGGTGTGCCATTTTTTGATAACATTACATGATAATACCCCAAATCACTAAGGAAATTGTGCAATATTTTTTCTTGTAATACCTTTTCCCTACCATCCTTATAGGTTATTTTTCTCTGTAATGATTTAACTCTACCACAATCAGAGACTTGATATGAACCTTCGTATCCTTCAATGTCTCTCCAGTTTTCTACGTTTTTCATGTTTAATTTGTATTAAAAATTAAGATTAATTATTGCAAATATATAAATAAATAACTAAAAATCCAAATTAAATGGCTGAAAATACAAAAAAAAGAGGTAGACCAGTTGGCTCTACAACTAAAAAGAACAATCTATCAAATGGTGTTTATACCATGAATTTTGAGAAACAGATAGAGGGAAGTGCTATAACTAGAAAGTCAGCACTTGGATACGTCTCATGGGGAATTAAGAACAACTACCCAAACCTTCTTCTAGACCTTTACAACCAATCACCAACACACCGTTCAGCATGCAACTTCGCTGTGCAGTCAATACTTGGAAACGGTGTTGATTATGACGCAATGAAGGTTAATGGTGATGAGGTTGTACCAAACTATACCCAGACTTGGGATGAGATAATCAAGTCATTGGCACTAGATTATATCATCTATGGCAGCTATGCTCTCCAGATTATTATGAACAAGGATGGAAAGACATTCTCATTCTGGCATATGCCACTCGATAAGGTGCGTTGGGGAGAGTATGATGAGGATGGACAGATTACAAGCTATTGGATATGCAATGATTGGACAGCAACTGGACAGAACCCTCCTTTCTCAATAGATGCATTCGACATGAGGGATGACTTCAAGATTGAGAAGGGAAAGCCATATCTTTATGTTTACAGAGCATATTCACCAACTATGGTATATTACACCCAGCCTCACTATGCAGCTGGTATTAAGGCAATACAAGCCGAAATAGAGTATGTAAACTATGACCTTAAAAATATTGTCAACGGCTTGACTCCAAGCGGTGTGTTGACCCTTCCAGAGGTTGAGACTGATGAGGAAAGACAAGCAATCATTGCGAACATCACAAGAATGCTCCAAGGAAGCGAGAATGCCAATTCTGTGATGATTACCTTCCGTAATAACATAGAGGATAAAGGAGTCGAATATGTGCCATTTGCAAAGAACCAAGGTTCATTTAACTTCTATGCTGATGCAAACCAAAGAACCATCAACAGAATCCTTGAGGCGCATCAGATTCCAAACGCAGCATTGGTTGGACACCCAGACATAAGCAACAGCGGATTTGCTTCAGAGGCTGACAAGCTTGAGTTGTCATATCAGCTTTATAACAAGTTGACTGGTAACTATAACCGTATGGCAGTTATCCGTACACTTAATCAGATGCTTAAGATGAATGGTCTTGAGACTGAGATTGTGATGAAACCTTTGAGCTTCATGGACTTTGGTGATGATGCTGATGTAAAGGAGAGAACACAGTCAACAGAGGTTGAAGAGAAAGAGACAGATGAAAATAACGTTGAAGAACAAGTTACAAAATAATGAGCGTATCAAATTACACACCAGACAAGGGATATAAGTATTCAAAACTTAGGAATGTGCTATACCTTGTGGATGCAACTCATACAAAGGACATCCACATTGATAATGGTGTGGCCTATATTGACAACCTTTCCCAGACTCCATTGAAGCTTGAGGGTTTCAATATAACATTCAAGGAGGAAGAATCCCTTGATGAAAGATACAAGTTCCAAAAGACAGTGACCATATCTCTAAGGGGATATGCTAACATTGATGACCTTGGTGAGAGATATGCAATCATCGAGACAACGGATGGTACTCTTTACATGGTCAATATTGATTTTCCTTCAAGGATTACCCATACGTTTAACCTATCAGATGAGACAAACCAAACTGACTTCACATTCTCATCATATTCAAACTATCCAACATTACGTCTTGATGCTACAATACCAAATGCGCAAGCTGTGACTTGTGTTGGATACCAGAATGGTGGCCTTATAGGGTTGAAGATGATTAACAAGGACTATGTGGCAATATCAACACATTCGAACAAGTTAACAACATATGGCGATACCTTCAAGACCATTGATTATCTTGGCAAGACTTGTTCATTCCAAGAGGTTTTTGATGGCGAGAAATATACGGATACCATTACGTTTGATATTGCACTTGATAACTACCAGACATCATGGCACTACAACTTGCTTGAGT
>JAEEGL014859488.1_pt1 | contig 13722 bp, 9 predicted proteins | sample 9134231 | NCBI WGS metagenome assembly JAEEGL01 (sample SAMN16246548, study PRJNA631951) | gut metagenome | biome: gut microbiome; feature: rumen; material: fiber-attached | host: Bos | place: Iran: Karaj | collected 2018-10 | reverse complement strand
CATAAGCAATCTGATTTTCAACTTCTTTAGCGCATCCAAGCGGATGAGCGTTAAGACACATGTTTGAACGAACCATTGGTTTGATTATCATAAATATATTCTCCTGTTTATTCGCATTTTTACTTTTACACTTTATCAAAAAATGTCATTTAAAACAAGAAGGGCCGCCCTTTCGGGTGGCCCCTTCGTTAGATTGTCAGGTCAAGATAGCCAGCAATGACACAGTTTTTTATGCTTTCTTCTTAGGACCTTCTGCCTTAGTAACCTCAAAGTTTTCAAGGCGCAGGCGGAATATCTGCCAGGTGTACTGATCTTTAAGACCAGGAATATCATAGTTCCATCTCTTTGTTGAAAGGATCGGTGGATCAAGACAGAACTGAACATCACCACTGTAGCTGAAGCCTGCGTCCATATCCATATCAAGGATTACTACAGGTGTCAGATCCAGTCTTCTTGCAAAGCCTACGTAAGCGCTGAGCGGTGCAAAGAAGTCTACCTTAGCTCCTACTGTAACATCTGCACTGGCACCAAGAACACTGTAACCAAGACCTACACCACCACGGAACTCAACAACCGGACAGATTGTAAACTTTGCTCCACCACCAAGCTTAAACTGGCTCATATTTTTAGAAGTAATTCCAGCAAAGCCTGCATTTTCGCTGTAACGGTTACAAGCAGCATAAGTATCACAATAGAAACTTGTAGGTACCGGAATACCCAGGAACTTCTTTCTGAATCCCCAGTCAATACCAGCCTTACAGTCAAGCACTGTCATGTAGATTCCACCAACAGTAAAGTTATCGAACTCTACTACTGCAAAAGTCTTAAACAGAATATCAAACTGCGCATCAAAGGTAAGTACAAGCGGCAGCTGTGGAATTGGGTTTACAGCCTTATGAAGGCTCTTTGCATCTTTTGAAGGACGAATTCCATTTACGTAAGATGATTTCTGAAGTTTCTCAGAAGCATCAAATACCCAGCTGTCTAATCCAAGCTCATCCTTAAGATTCATGTTACCCATGATATCCATGTAGTCTTTAATTTCCTCCTCGGTGTAGTGACCGTTCGGGAACTTTTCATTGAACTTTGCAGTAAGATCTGATACCTTCTGTTTTTCTGGAGCAGAACTTGCAAAAAGCGATGTAGTAGATACGTTGAAGGTAAGTTTATTTTCAAGCTCGAACTTAACCAGAAGTCCAATCTTAAACTCAACGCTTGGGTTTGCATTTGCAAAGCTGATGTCTCCTGCAACGCCTACGCTTAAGTTTGTCTTTGTTCCCTTTACAATATCCTTGAGCCAGTCCTGACCGGTTAAGGTTGCAAGCAATGGGGCAAAGTTGTAGTTATGGAGTGTAGAGAAGTACTTCTCAATTGCATCACGCTTAACTTCGTAATCAACATAAGAAGCAATCTTTGTTTCACGTTCTTTTGCATGTTTCTTTTCAGCTTCTGCCATATAGCTCTTCATAGCAGCATCGTAAGCAGCCTGTTTTGTCATCTTAATCATTGATTCTTTGAAAGAAGCTCTTGAGGAATCATCTGCATCTTCACTTTTAAGAGCATCTCCAAAGTCAATGTAGAGCCATGGAAGAACATTGCTCAAAGACTGTGAAAAGAGATTTACCTCAGGACAGTATTCCGGATACATAAGAGTCAATGCATGTCTGCAGAAAAGAACTCGTTCAACTTCGCATGAAATAGGAGCAGAAGCAAGTTCTGCACGGATTTCATCAGCAACATCACCTGGCTTTCCTTCAACAAGCTTATTAAGGAAGGCTGGATCACGAATCAGGCGGTTGAGGTATGCTACATTTTCTACAATGCTGCGGCCTGCAAAACTTTCGGTTACGATAGCAGAAGGCATAGCTGTAAGAAGTTCGTTGATGTCGAAGTCTTCTGTAAACTCGTTTGCCTTAAACTCAAAGTCTTCTGGAACTGAGTTACCGGAAATCTGTTCTACTTCCTGTAATTCAGAATCTCCAATTGCACGTGCGGCAGAACGAGAGCTTCTCTGTTCACCAACATAGCGGGCAAGAGTATTTGCCTCTGTATCCAGAATGTAATCGCCATAGGCAATATTCGAAACTACCGAACGGCAGTTTGTTCCAACATTGTATTTTGTTACAATGTACTGACCCTGGGTGTTGATTCCAAGCAGACCATTTGGATAAACACTTCTTTCATACTGCATAGGAATGATAGAGAACATTGCGGCACTGTCACCTGCTTCTACATCGCAAAGGAAGTTAAGCCACATGTTAGTCTTATAACCCTTACGTCCAGGAGCCGGCTTTGAGTACTGAACATCAGCAATACCATCACCATTCAAATCTACAGATTCACCGTCTGCAAGAACATAGCTTCCTGCCAGAACATAGTTGTTTGAATCAACTCTAGGGAACTTGTAGTAGCTGAAGAAAATCTCAGCTTTTGAGATTGTATTTACCATGATAAATCCAAGCTCATAATCTGTATTTGAATTCTTGTAAGCAAACTGACCTGCTCCAAGATCCTTCTTTTCAACCTTTCCAATGCGGGTTGCAATAACTGCTCCAGGCATAAGCTGATTTGCATTAGAATCCTTTGGGCTGTAGAGAACAGAACCGCCCATAAAAAGCATTTTCTCTACATCTGCACGATTCATCAACGCACTTACATTGCGGTTGATGCCAGCTGCTGCATTCTCATTGTTGATTGAATCAAGCTGCATTGAGCATCCAAAGAAGAATGTAGCCAAAACCATAATCTCACAAGCTTTTACAGCCTTATTAATAATCTTTTTCATAATCCTATCCTCCTTGCCGTTAGTCGGCAAAGCAATAAATACTGCAGACACCGAATGTCAATTCCTTACATCCAACCTCTACATAACCAGTATTCAAATCAACTACAGAGCAGGTGTTTTTTGCGCCATAGCTTTGTGATGATGTCCATATAATTGGCGGTAAATCTGATAAGCCGCATTTTGAAAGTGCCACAGCTTCAGATGCAGTTGGCAGATACCAGCCTTTTTTATATTTTTCAAATCCGTTATTCATTCCGTAATTTACTGCGTAATTGTAAGCAGGGTAGCCGGCAAAAGATCCCTTTGCACTGCTGTCATAGCTTGCAACGTTCTTCCAGGTCTTGCGGCCATCAAGAAGTCCTAAAAATCCTTCGTTATGAAAAACGCCGTCTGTTATGCTATATTCCTGGGCAACAACTACGCTGTAATTTGCAAGAATATTTGTTTCATGTCCTTTTGAACCTTCCGGAGCAAATGCCAGGCCTTTAGAAGCCTTAAAACCAACGCCAAGAACTCTTGAAGAATTCTCGTGCTCTCCACCTGTTACAGAAAAGATTACAGCCATTGGTTTAGCAGTTCCGTTGTAAGCTTCAAGGTCGGCAGCGGCCATAACTGTTCCGTCGTCCATTACGATATCACCTACGTGATATTCAGGTTTATTTCCACATGCAGCAACACTCAAAGTAAAAAGGACTATTACTAACAGTTCGCAGATTCGTTTCATGATTAACCTCCATTTGTGATCTCTCACTCATCTATTTATTTATACGAAGGATATGGATAAAGGGCTAAAAAATTCTTAAAAAAGTTAAATAAAAAAAGCCGGTGGTTGAACCACCGGCTGGAAAGTAGTCAACTACCGGCCACAGGCAGCCAGGTAATCAACTACCGGCTGATTTTCTAACACTTTCTCATTGGACCTTCTTTCTCCACTACCTCAAAGTTCTCAAGTCTCAATTTGAAGATCTGCCATACACACTGACCTTTAAGACCAGGTATATCATAGTTCCATCTTTTTGTAGAAAGGACAGGTGGATCCAGACAGAACTGAACATCGCCGCTGTAACTGAAGCCAGCATCCATATCCATATCTATGATAACTATTGGTGTCCCATCACATCTCATTGCAATACCAACATAAGAGCTGAGCGGTGCAAAGAAGTCGATTTTTGGGCCAACTGTAACATCTGCGCTTGCTCCAAGAAGGCTGTAGCCCACTCCAACTCCAATACGCAACTGAATTACAGGGCAGAGTGTAACCTGAACACCACCGCCAAGCTTCAAATCTTCCTTGTTTACAGAAGTAATTCCTGCAAAGCCTGCATTCTCACTATAGTTGTTACAAGCTGCATAACTGTCATACCAGAAGCTTGATAAAACCGGACAACCCAGAAAGCGCTTTCTGAAGCCCCAGTTAATCCCTGCTTTACAATCAAGCACTGTCATGTAGATTCCACCAATTGTGAAGTTATCGAACTCAGCAACTGCAGAAACCTTAAACAGAAGATCAAAGTGTGCATCAAAGGTAAGGCTAAGTGGCAGCTGCGCAATAGGATTTACAGCCTTGTGGAAGTTCTTTGCATCCTTTGAAGGACGGATTCCATTACAATCAGAACCATTCTGGATTTTTTCAGAAGCACCGAATACCCAGCTGTCAAGTCCAAGTTCATCCTTAAGGTCAACCTTATCCATTGTTTCCATATAGTCCTTAATGTCATCTACACTAAAATGTCCATCAGGGAATTTTGCATTAAACTTCTTCTGAAGTTCTTTTACGCTCTGCTTTTCCGGAGCCTGGTCTGCAAACAGTGATGTAGTTTTAATACATACAGCAATTCTGTTTTCAAGCTCAAACTTAATCAACATGCCAACCTTAAAGTCAATACTTGGGTTTGCATTTGCAAAGCTTACTCCACCGGCAATTCCAACACTAAGGTTTGTATTAGTTCCGGAAACAATATCCGACAACCATTCCTTATCCAGAAGACCTGCAAGCAAAGATGCAAAGTTATAGTTTTTGAGTGTAGAGAAGTATTTTTCAATTGCATCGCGTTTTACTTCATACTCAATATACTCATCAACCTTCTTACCCTTCTGATCGCTATATTTTTTCTGAGCTTCTTCAATATAGCCTTTCATTGCTTTATCATAAGCAGCCTGCTTATCTCTCTTTATTTTGTCTGAAGTTGCTGCACTTCTGTCAGATGGGTTTTCTTTTTCGTGTTCAATAATATCACCGAAATCTACATAAAGCCATGGAAGTACATTACTCAAAGACTGAGAGAACAGGTTTACGTCTGGACAGTATTCCGGATACATAAGTGCAAGTGCATGTCTGCAGAAAATTACTCTTTCAACTTCACTTGAAATTGACTGTGCCATAAGCTGTAAACGAATTTCATCTGCAACTTCACCAGGGTTTCCTTCAACAAGTTTATTGAGGAATGATGATTCACGGATCAAGCGGTTCAGATATGCTGTATTCTCAACAACACTGCGCTCATAGTAATTTTCTGTAACAATAGACTTTGGCATAACAGAAAGCAGTTCAAGAATATTAAAATCTTCTGTAAACTCATTTGCCTTAAACTCAAAGTCTTCCGGAGTTGCAGAAGCTGAAATCTGTTCTACTGCCTGCAAATCTTCATCTCCAATAGCACGAGCTGCAGAGCGGGAATTTCTGTCTTCACCAACATAGCGCAGGAGTGTATTTTCTTCAGTATCAAGAACGTAGTCACCGTAAGAGATGTTTGAAACTACCGAACGGCAGTTTGTACCAACATCATATTTATTTAAGACATACTGTCCTGAAGTATTAATTCCAAGCAAACCGTTTGGATAAACACTTCTTTCATACTGCATAGGAATAATTGAGAACATAGCAGCACTGTCGCTTGTTTCAACATCACAGATAAAGGTAAGCCACATGTTAGTGCTATAACCCTTACGTCCAGGAGCTGGCTTTGAATATTTTACATCCGGTGTACCATCGCCATTCAAGTCGGCTGTCTGACCTTCTGCAAGACAGAATCTTCCTGCCGCTACATAGCTGTTAGATTGTGAAGATGGGAATTTAAAGTATGTAAACGCAATTGCTTCTTTAGATATTGCATCTACATTGATATATCCAAGTTCATATTCTGTCTTTGAATTCTTATAGGCGAACTGGCCGCCACCAAGATCTGTTTTCTCAACCTTTCCGATTCGGGTTGCAACAACTGCACCAGGAATCAACTGATTGGCATTAGAATCTTTTGGGCTGTACAAAACAGAACCGCCCATATAAAGCATTCGTTCTGCATCTGAACGATTCATCATTGTACGTATACTGCGTACAGAAGAAGGAACATCCTGATTAATTGAATCAAGCCCCATAGAACAGCTGAAGAAAACAGTTCCAACAATTATTACGAAACACGCCTTTACGGCATTTGCTATTATCTTATTCATAATTAGCCTCCTTTCTAGTTCGTATATACATTTATACGAACCCTCTGGAGGAAGGGCTAATTTTTTTGAAAAAAAAAGATTATTTGCCGGGTACTATTTTAAGAAGTCTTTAAGCTGCGCAAGCGCTTTTTTCATTACAAGCTTTGAATTGCTATAAGACATATTGATTTTTGATGCGGCTTCCTTAAGGGTAATTCCATCATAATAGACAAGAACAATAAGGGCACGCTCACGGTCGTCCAGACGCATAAGAGCCTGTCCGAGTTCTGTCAAAGTTTCGTTTGTAAGGATGTCGTCATAATTCTTATCAACAAAAACCATTTCTTCATTCAGTTCAGAAAAAGTTTTTTTGGTACGGTAAAAATCTATAACTGCTGACTGTGTAATTCTGTAGATCCAGGTAGATGGAGAAGATTTTGTAGAATCATAATTCTCCAGTGTAGAATAAAACTTTAAAAATATATTAGAACGCAAATCCTCGGCGTCATCGGGAGCAATACCTTTTCCCCTGATGTAGCCGAGGACCTTTGTGCTGTAGTCTTTGAAAATCTGAGCTTTTTCTTCTTCTGTCACGAATCCTTATCCTCTTCCCTAAGAGGCGTTGTACCTGCTGCATTCAGCATATCAAGTTCATCATTACTGAGTTCAGTTACGCCAGCCGCCGCCTGGGCATTTATAAAGTTTCTTGCACTCTGAATTGCAAAATTCATAGCAGAATTGTTCTCAAATTTCTGATAATCGAAAAGCTGTCGTAATTTCTTGTCTTTCATTTTGTCCTCCTGTTCCTATAGCTCTTTCTATAGAACACTTGTTTATACGAATGACTTTCAAAAAAGGCTAATTCTTCAAGATGTTTTATCTGATTCTTTTAAATCGTCCTTCTGAATAAACCTTTGCTTCAAGACTATCGTCATCTATTATTCCATCTGTTACTTTCAGGTTTTCAGCAAGCTTTACCGGCACTGCCGACTCTCCAAGCGCAATTGCCTTTGCAAGCACAATAAGCGCGTCATAGACCTGTAATGCATCCTGCCCTGGTTCTTCATTATATTCTTTTTTATAAGCATTGTAAAATTTCTTTGCTTCCGGATTTTCAGATTCTTCATCAAAATTTGAAACTGCAAAAACCTTGCCTTCGTCCGCACTGTTCAATGAGGAAATAAAATCCGGGCCATCAAAAGTATCGCCTCCGGCTACAGGGCATTCAATTCCGTTCTCTCTAATAAGACGGTAAATTGTCTGAACCTGTGGCATCTGGCCGGCAAGGAATATTGCATCAAAAGCACAATTCTCTTTCCAGCGCAAAATATTTTTGATATGTTCCTTCTCTGACGCATTTTCTGAATAGCCGATTCTGTCTGCAACCGTAATGTTATTGGCAACACAGTTCATTTCAAAACTGTTGGCAAGTCCCATTCCATAATCCGAATCAAGACTATAAATAAGAATTTTATTAAAGCCTTTTCTTGAACAAAGCTCTGCGGCCTTTGCGGCAATCTTTGTGTCGTCGGGCATGTTGCTGAAATAAAGAGAATTATTTCCACGCGCAAGCTTTGGACTTGTAGAAATAATGTTGAACATCAAAAGTCCGTAATACTGATAGATAAGAGAATTCGGAATTGCGATATCAGAAATTGTATAAGAGATTACAGCTGCAATCTCATCATCAGAAGCAATTTCATAAGCATGACGCATTCCGCTCGAAGAGGTCGGGTTATCAATAACTTCAACAAGCTCAATTTTTACAGGACACAGTTTATCTTCAATAATGTATTTTTGTGCAAGCTGCAGCGCATTCATAAGCTGAAGATTTTCAACCTCGTTGCTCTGCTCTACAGCAATTTTTACACTACCCTTTGAATATAATTTTGAGACAGCATCCTGTCGTCTTTTTACCGGGTCATCGCTGCTGCAGGCAACTAAAAGCAGTGCCATAAAAATCAGCAGAAAACTGATTATCTTATTCTTCATAATTCCATCTCCAAAATTAAACCTGCCGCTCCGCAAGTTTTGCAAACCAGCCGTTATTTTTCATAAGCTGATTGTAATTTCCACTTTCAACTATTTCGCCATCTTTCATTACAAAAATAGTATCTGCATTTATGATTGTGCTCAGGCGGTGTGCAATAACAATGCGGGTTGCCTTTAATTCTTCAAGGCTCTTACTTACAGCCTGCTGGGTAAGATTATCAAGCGCACTTGTTGCTTCATCAAAAATGAGGATTTTAGGATTTCTGATTATTGCTCTTGCGATTACCAGACGCTGCAGCTGACCGCCACTAAGCGATTTTCCGCCGACAAGAATCATTGTATTCATTCCCATAGGAAGAGCTTCAATATCTTTATCTAGTGCGACCTTGCGGGCCGCTTCCCAGGCAGCCTGTTCATCCAGCCCTGAAGTTCCAATTATGTTCTGTAAAATTGTTCCCTGGAAAACTGAATCATTCTGAAGCACAACTCCCATCTGACGTCTGAGCATTCCCAAATCGAGGGAATTAATATCATGATTATCATAAAAAATTGAACCCGATTCCGGATGTTCAAAACCAATCAGATTTCTGAGCAGTGTAGATTTTCCTGCTCCGGAGTTTCCAACAATTGCAACAAACTGGCCCGGCTCAATTTTCATACTTACATCATTAAGCACAAGCGGACTTTCTGCAGAATAGCGGAAGCGTAAATGGCTCACTTCAATTCTGCCTTCTTCAATTGTTATTTCTGCTTTTCCTTCATCATTCTCAGGCGTTGCTTCAATAATCGGTTTAATTCGTTTTACCAGAGGAATTAAATCGCGCACTTCAATAAAACCTTCTGAAAATCTGAGCAAAGCAGTCTGAAATAAACTGTAGGCCGTCAAAAAAGCAAGAAAGCTTCCTGTAGAAACGTTTTCCATTTTCCCGGCAAGAATTGCTTCTCCAAAAACAAAATAAAAAGCAATGCTTACAACCGTCGGATAAATCAAATTGATTATTGCGGCAGTAGTTTCAAAACGGTTCAGAGCATATGTTTTTTCAATCTGTTTTTCGTAGGCAGCAGCCCATCTGGAGTATGCACGTTTTTCAGAATTTGTATTTACAATTTTTTCTATGCCTGTAAAAAACTGAAAAAGCATTCCCTGAAGCTTTCCGTGAATATCTGCCAGAGATTCTTTTAAATTATAAGTTGCAAGGCCGGTTATGATTCCTGCCAAAATTGGAATAAGTCCCAAAGCAACGCCCGGCTTTGCAAGCTCCGGACAATAGTATTTTGCCTGAAAAATATACACAAAACTGAAAACAAAATTCAGCAGCAGGGTAAATACAATATTAAAGCCTTTTTTTCTGATTACAGAAACAGCCGTAATTCTGGATGCAAGCTCGCCGGATGAATATTTTTTGAAAAAGCCAACCGGAAGCTTAAGAAGTCTTGCCATAAAAGCTGCTTCAAGTTCTATACATGCCCTTGATTCCATTCTAAGATTAGCAAGATATTTTGAAAGAGAGCCAAGCATTGCAGAAATATTGCAGACAAAAACAAGAATACAAATCTGCACAGCCTGATTTCTTGCGGCCAGCGGAATAATTCCGTCTACAAAGCTTTTTGTAACAACCGGAGTTATAAGCCCTATAAGCGTACATAAAAGCCCTGTCAAAATATAACGGATGAGATCACGCCTCATATCATCAAAGGCCAATTTTGTTTCATAATCAATCTTTTCCATAGAACTACATTGTCCTTATCAATTCTTTATATAGTCCGTCAACGCTGGCAAGCTGCTCGTGAGTTCCCCGCTGAATTATTTTTCCATGCTCCAGCACAAGAATCTCATCACAGTCGCGGATAGTACTAAGCCTGTGCGCAATAATTATGCAGGCACAGCCACGACGTTTTATATTTTCATCTACAAGTAATTCGGTTACAGGATCCATTGCGCTTGTAGCTTCATCCAGGATTAAAATTGAAGGCTGGGTAACCAGGGCGCGGGCAATTTCAAGACGCTGCCTCTGTCCTCCGCTAAAGTTTACACCATCCTCATTTACAACAGAAGAATAACCTTTAGCGCGAGCCGCAATTTCATCGTGAATACATGCATCTTTTGCAGCCTGAATGTAACAGTCCTGCGAAATTGAAGTATCCCACATTGTAAGATTATCTTTTACAGTTCCTCCAAAAAGTGAGGTATTCTGATTTACAACCGCAACAGAAGAAGCGAAAATATTTTTCTCAATTTGATTAAGTGGTTTTCCGTCAAACAAGATTTCACCACTCCATGGCTGATAAAGCGCGCAGGCAAGTTTTCCAATTGTAGTTTTTCCGGAACCGGTAGTACCTACAAGTGCAATTCTTTTTCCGGGCTTAAGTTCAAAACTGAAATCTGTAATAAGAGGCTCTTCCAAAGGACTGTAGCCAAAACTTACATTTTTAAAGGTTACGTACCCCTGAAGCTTTTGTGGCTGGGCTTGACTGTCCTGCTCCTTAAAAATCTCCGGCAGTTCATAATCCATTACATCATCAATTCTCTGAATATCTGCACTGGTATAAAGCATTGTAAGCCCAAGCGACATAAAAGAATTAAGCGGCGCCTTAAAGCTTGCAAGAATCATCTGAAAAGCCATCAGCATACCAATTGTCATATAACCGTCAATAACGCGCAGAGCCCCAAAGGTCAGAATAAAAATACTGAGCATAGAAGAAATAACTTCCGGGCCGATTTTACTTACAGCGCTTGCTTTACTAAGGCTCTGCTTTTCGTTTATAAGCCTAACCTGCTGGGCTTTCCACTGATTAAAAAATCCACTCTCCGCACCAGAAGCTTTAATCGACTCAATTCTGTTAAGGCCGGCCATAATAAGACCATCCTGCTTACCGCCTTCTATCTGAACCTTTATCGCCTTGCTTCTTCGAGCTTCCCTGCCAATTCTAAAAATGATTAACTGAATTACTGTCAACGCAAGCGAAAGAACTGCAAGCGGAACATCATACAAAAACATGAGCACCAGGAAAAATACAGTACTGAAAAAATCTATCAGAAAATTTGTAAAGCGTTCAGAAACTAAAACTGCTATAGAATCGCTGGCAAAAACTCTGCTGCACAATTCGCCCGGAAACCTCTGCTGAAAAAACTGCATAGGCAGACACAGCATGTGTTCTATCAGCTGGGCCGCTCCCGTAACACGCAGTTTAATCTGAAAGCGAATTAATACCGTACTTTTTATTACAGAAAGAATTGTAGAAAAAATTGCCGTAATCATCATGGCTGCAATAAGCGGCCGTAAAAGGTTTATTGAATTTTTAATAAGAATTGTATCTACAAAAAAGCGGGAGAATGCAGGATACACCAGAGCCGGAATTAAAAACAAAAAACTCAAAACACAGAGGAAAAGAAAAACCGTTCTTACCCCGCTGACATTCCGTTTGAGCTTTGCCCAGAACCCCAGTTTCTCACCATCTGTAGAAAAGTTCTCCGTCTTTTCAAGCGCCAGAACAACACCAGTATAAGCCTCGTTAAATTCATCTGCATCAACAAGCCGTCGTCCCGCAGCGGGATCATTTATACAGGCCTTTTTTCCTTTAAAGCCTTCAAATACAACATAGTGATTACAATTCCAGAAAAGAATTACAGGAGCCGTAAGAAGCTTAAGGGCCGAAAGCTCCATCTTATAGCCCTTTCCCTTGAGTCCGTATTTTTCAGCAGCCTTAAAAATATGAGTGGCCTTTACTCCATCGCGGGAAACACCACAGTCGGTACGGATTTTTTCGAGGGAAACTGTTTTTCCGTAATAGCCAAGAATCATTGCAAGGCAGGCCGCACCACATTCAAGAGCTTCCATTTGCAGAACAGTCGGAGTTTTAAAACAAGCATTTTTTCTGAACATCAAAAATCCTCTTACTGCTCCACTTTTCCTTCACCAATTCCTAAAACTTTTTTTCTAATCCATGGAATCAAAATTGAGATTGGGCGATGTGCTTCTGTAATAACCGAGGCGTCGCAAATAAAACCGGAACCTATTTTCTGTTTTGGTCCGTTCGAAGAAGACCACTTATAACCCGAATAAGAATTAGGGTCGGGCACAATACTAACCTTTACTTCAATAGGATTCATAATCTGACGGAAGGTATTTACAAGAGCCGTGTTCTGCAAACTTGAATTAAGATAATTATCGCTCACAGGAAATTCCGAAACTTCCATAATGATTCCAACAATGTAGCCGTACTCTTCCTGCTTAACAGTTCCAGGCACAAGACCAATCTTCATTCCGGGCGTAAGCTTTTTGCCGTCCGCCCCGGAAAAATAAACAAGCGCTTCAATTGGCATATCAACATCTGCCGTATCTATAACTGCAATTGTTGTTCCAGGCTGAATGTAGTCTCCCCGGCGAACAGGAATTTCCATAACTACACCGGAGCTGTTTGCAACTATCTGATTTGATTCAGACGGCTGAACATCCTGACGTTCAACACGGGCAATTACCTGTCCGTTGTAAACTTTGTCGCCACGAGAAATAAAAGTATTTTCTACAATTCCTGTAGCAGGGTACTTTACACTTTCAATTTTATCAATATTGATTATGACACCTTTGCCATTAACAACCTCCGGCACGGAACCAAAAACGCACCAGAGAATTGCAACAACCATCATAATGCCAACAGAGATAAGCGCAAGAATTGTTGAAGATTTAATTACTGTATTTTCTTTAAGATAATACAACCGTTGTGTCCCCCAAAGCCGAGTGAGCAGCTGGCTGTTGCGTTGATTTCGCAAGCCACGCCCTTATTAGGAGTGTAGTCTAAATCACAGCCATGCTCTAAATCAGGCTCATCCAAGTTAATTGTCGGCGGAACAAAATTGTCTTCCATAGCCTTAATACACATAATTGCTTCGATTGCACCGGCAGAACCAACCATGTGGCCAATCTCACTCTTAGTAGAAGATATGTGAAGCTTCTTTGCATCCTGGCCGAACACTGCTTTTATCATTGCAGTTTCTGCAGTGTCATTTGCAGAGGTAGAAGTTCCGTGTGCATTGTAGTACTGAATGTCAGAAGGCTTCATGCCGGCATCTTCAAAGGCACGCTTCATTGCAAGGGCACCGCCGCTTCCATCTTCGCGTGGAGCTGTAATATGATAAGCATCAGAGCTTGCTCCGTAACCGGCAACTTCAGCATAAATCTTAGCACCGCGGGCTTTGGCATGCTCATACTCTTCCAGAATCAAAACAGCAGAACCTTCTGCCATTACAAAGCCGCTTCGGTTTTTATCAAAAGGACGGCTTGCCTTTTCCGGCGCGTCATTGAATTTATTTGTGAGGGCACTCAAAGCCTGGTAGCAGCCGATATTAAAGCCTGTGATATTTGCATCAACACCGCCGGCAAAACAGACATCAAGACGACCGCTTCTTATCATATCAAGAGAAAGACCTATAGCATCTGTTCCTGAAGCACAGGCAGTAGACAAAGTCCATGAAGGACCAAAAATCTGAAAGTGCATTGCAACTCCGGCAGCTGCTT
>JAEEGL013506401.1_pt1 | contig 13722 bp, 14 predicted proteins | sample 9134231 | NCBI WGS metagenome assembly JAEEGL01 (sample SAMN16246548, study PRJNA631951) | gut metagenome | biome: gut microbiome; feature: rumen; material: fiber-attached | host: Bos | place: Iran: Karaj | collected 2018-10 | reverse complement strand
TGTCGTAATTGAATTCAGATCAGAGTGTGCTCGTCGGACCTTGATTAAAAACATAATGGATAATCAAGTAGTTTAAGAGAAAGAAATACTAGAAAAATGATGGAAAAATATTTAGCAAAAAATAAAAAATATACTGCATTAGGTAGAAGAAAAAGAAGTGTTGCTAAAGTTACTTTAGTTAAAGGAACAGGTAAAATAATTGTTAATGGAAAAGACGTTAAAGATTATATGCCTTATGAAACATTAGTTATGGATTTAGTTCAACCACTTGAATTAACTGGTGCTAAAGATCAATATGATATTGAAGTAACAGTTAAAGGTGGCGGATTCTCTGGACAAACTGGTGCAATTAGATTAGGTATTTCTAGAGCATTAATGTTAGCAAATGCTGATAATAGACCAGCTCTTAAGACTAGTGGAATGATTACTCGTGATGCTAGAATTAAAGAAAGAAAGAAATATGGTCTTAAGAAAGCACGTAGAGCACCACAATTCAGTAAGAGATAGTATAACAAATAAAACCCGATTTATCGGGTTTTTATTTTTGCATAATTATGTTTATGAATATGGTATAATAACTATAAAAGGTGATAATATGGATGATAATAAGGGCAATAATTTTAATTGTATATGTGATGTTCATTGGGAAGACATGAGTATATTAGAATGTAAAGATTGTGGAACTATTATTAAATATTATTATGATGAATTCTATGAACCTGATTTTAAATGCCCTGTATGTACAGATTATAAAACTGGTTATGAATTTTATACAAAAGAGCAAATTGAATCAAGTGATGAATTAAAGGCAATTATTCAAATGTATAAAGAATTTTATAAAAGATTAAAAGATCAAGATGAAAGAATTGAAAAAAGAAATGGACTTTTAGATAGTCAACTTTGTATGCCAAAATATATTAAAACTAAAAATAATGTATATAAATTTAATCTATTAATTGATTCTATTTTAAATAAAAATAGGTTAAAAGGATTAAGATTAGAAATATCTAGATGGGAAAAAGGAGAATTTGCATTGACGAATAAATGGATTAAAGAAATTCCTTTATCATTTAAATCTCTTCAATACTATAGATATAGAAAGAAAATGAAAAATAATCCCGAATTATTTAATTTAAATAAATCAATAACTCAAGTGTTGGAGGAAACTGCTGTTAAGAGATTAAAGAAATAGTATATATTTCTTTTTTATGCATTTATTACTAAAAGTGTACATACTATTTAATGGTGATTTTATTGAAAATTAATTATAAAAAATTAGCAATTAGTATTTTAATACCACTTTTATTAGGAACACTAGTTGGTTTTTTGACAAATGGTTTTGGTGGATACAAAGGAATAATAATGCCTAAATTTGCGCCTCCTGGAATTGTATTTCCAATTGTTTGGTCTATTCTATATATTTTAATGGGTATATCTAGATATATAGTTGAAAGAAATGGGAATGATTCAGATGCAGTAAGAGCATATAATTATCAATTATTTATTAATTTAACTTGGAGTTTTTTCTTTTTTACATTTAAATGGTACTTGTTTTCATTTATATGGATATTGATGTTGTTATCAATGGTTAGCTTGATGACTTATAAATTTTATAAAATATCAAAGATTAGTGGATTATTGCAAATTCCATATATATTATGGATTATATTTGCATCAGTATTAAATTTTTCAGTATATTTATTAAATTGATATAAATATATATGTAAACTTGTATTTTAATTGTTTTAAAAATAAATATAATAGTGATATAATTGACTTAGAATAGAAAGAGGACAAAGGGTATGGCTGCAAAAGTTTTTAGAACAATTGATGAGCAAATTAATATTCTTAAAAGTAAAGGGCTTACTATAAATGATTATGATAAAACCAGTGAAATTCTTTTAAGAGAAAATTATTTCTTTTTAAACGGGTATCGTTCACCTTTTTTAGTATCTGGTTCTAAAAGATTTATACCTGGTTCAACTTTTGAAGAAATATATGCTTTATTCACTTTTGATAGATATTTTAGAAATATTATATTTAAAAATGTATTAATTGTTGAAAATAACTATAAATCAATATTTAGTTATGTTTTGAGTAAAAAATATGGATATAAAGAAAAAGATTACTTAGATATTAATAATTTTGATAGATGTAAAGATAAAAACAAGAGAATAAATGATTTGATAAAGAAGTTGAAACGTCAAATTAGAATAAATGGATATCAGCATCAAGCGACAAGCCACTATATTAATAATTATGGATATATACCTATGTGGGTTGGAGTAAAAGTATTGAGTTTTGGCTTAATGAGTGAATTATTTTCTATATTAAAAGAAGAAGATAAAGAGGAAATAGCTAGTTACTATTCAATAGATCATGAACGTTTTGAAGATTATTTATCTATACTTTCTAATTATAGAAATCTTTGTGCACATGAAGATATACTTTATAATCATGAAACACAGAAAGGAATTGAAGATACTAAATATCATGAATTTCTAGATATTCCGAAAAGTGATGATGAATATATATATGGTAAACATGATATTTTTGCGTTAATTATAATATTAAAAGATTTATTAACATCAGATGATTTTAAAATGATGATGAATGAAATAAATTATGAAATAGATTGGTTAGAATCAAGATTACAATCTATTAAAATTGGAAAAGTATTAAGTAGAATGGGATTTCCAGAAAACTATAAACAAATATCTTATATAGATTAGATATATAATAAATTGTACAATTGTACAATTTTTATTTGATTAAATAGTGTGAAGTATAAGTTAACTATACGTTTTTTTATTGAAAATAAAGGATGTATATAATATAATTGTAATAAAATAGGAAGGGTATTATGAAGGATTATGCTAATAATGATATTAAGACAGTATTAAAAAGTTTTAAAACGTCTTTAAATGGTCTTAGTGAAAAAGAAGCTAAAAATAGATTAAATAGATATGGATTGAATGAGCTTCCAAAAGAAAAAAAGAAGAGTATTATTAATATATTTTTTTCATCATTCAATGATCCTATTGTTTTGGTTCTTTTTATATCTTCGATTTTATCTTTTGTTATCGGAGAAATAGTAGATGCTGTAGTTATTTTATTTATTATATTAATTGATGCAGTTGTTTCAACTATTCAAGAATTTAAAGCAGAAAAGAACTCAGAATCACTAAAAAATTTAATTAAATATAAATCTAAAGTAATAAGAGATAATAAAACATATGAAATTGATTCTTCAAATATAGTAAAGGGAGATATTGTTTTACTAGAACCTGGAAGCAAAATATCTTGCGATGCTAGAATTATTAACTCTAGTAATTTAACTGTTGATGAAAGTATTTTAACAGGTGAAAGTTTAGCTGTATATAAAAATAATGAAAAAAATAATTTAAATGATATAAGCAATAACTGTATGTTATATGCAGGTACATCTGTATTAACTGGCCGAGCAATCGCTGTCGCAACAGAAACTGGAATAGATACAGAAGTAGGAAAAATTGCCAGCAAAGTAATAAATACTGAGGAAAGTAAAAGTCCATTAACTATAAGAATGGAAAAGTTTTCAAAACAGATATCTATTATTATACTATTTATTGCTATTGTGATTGGTGTATGTTTATATTTTAAAGGATATAGTTTAATTGAAATATTTTTATCAGTAGTTGCTCTTTCTGTATCTGCTATGCCCGAAGGATTGCCACTTGCTTTAACTATGGCATTAACTATAGCTTCTGATAAAATGTACAAAAAAAATGTAATAGTTAAAAAATTAAATTTTGTAGAAAGTTTAGGAAGCTGTACGGTAATTGCGAGTGATAAAACAGGTACATTGACTGTGAATGAACAAACTGCAAAACGAATATTGTTAGCTAATGGCGATGAATTCGAAATAGAGGGAAATGGATATAATGATAATGGGAAAATAGTAGAAATTAATGGTGCTAATATTGATGGGGCAAAATATATTAGCATGTTAGGATCAATAAATAATGAAGCAATGTTAGAAAAACAAAATGGAAAATGGGAAAAATTTGGTGATTCAATTGATATTGCATTTTTAGCACTAGCTAGAAAATTAAAAATAAATAACAAAATAAACAAAATTAATACTATTCCATATGAATCAGAAAAAAATTATAGTGCTGTTTTCTATATGAAGGAAAATAGTGTTCGTTGTACTGCAAAAGGGTCTGTAGAAAAAATATTGGATTTTTGTAGTTATACATATTCTAATGGAAAAAGAATTAAACTTAATAAAGAGGAAATACTATCACAGAATGAGACATTAGCATCATGTGGTTATAGAGTTATTGCTATATGTGATGGCGAAGTAAATAAAAAAGAAAAATATGATGAAAGAGATGTAAATGAATTAAATTTTGTGGGATTAGTAGGATTTATTGATCCTGTTAGAAAAGAATCTATTGAAGCAATAAAAGAATGCGGAGAAGCAGGAATTAAAGTTCTTATGATAACCGGAGATCATCCACTTACTGCATACACTATAGCACGTGAATTAAATTTAGTTTTTTCTAAGGATGAAGTTGTAACTGGAAGTGATTTAGATTTTTATGAGTCTAATGATGAAAAATTTGATAATTTTATTAAAGATAAAAAAGTATTTGCTAGAGTTTCACCATTGCAAAAGCTTAAAATTGTTGAGTCACTAAAGAGACAAGGAGAATTTGTAGCGGTTACTGGAGATGGGGTTAATGATGCTCCAGCATTAAAAGCATCAAATATTGGGATTGCTATGGGAAGTGGAACTGATGTAGCAAAAGAAACAGCTAAAATGATAATAATAGATGATAATTTTTCATCAATAGTTTCTGGTATAGAAGAGGGAAGAAATGCGTACGCTAATATTAGAAAAATTAGTATTATGTTATTATCTTGCGGATTTGCAGAAGTTTTGTTTTTTGTTTTATCCATTATATTTAATTTACCAATACCTTTAGTTGCAATACAATTATTATGGTTAAATTTGGTTACTGATGGATTACAAGATATGGCTTTGTCATTTGAAAGAGAAACAGGTAAAATGATGAAAGAAAAGCCTAGAAAAGTTACTGAAAGTTTATTTGAAAAAAAATTGATAGAGCAAATTATTATATCGGGATTATTTATTGGAATAATTGTATTTATGGTTTGGCATTTACTTATCAAAGAGGCCAATATGAATATTGGATTAGCAAGAGCTTATGTATTAACATTAATGGTATTTATCCAAAATATACATGTTCTTAATTGCAGAAGTGAAACAAAAAGTATTTTTAGAATGAGTTTAAAAGATAATAAATTTGTAGCATTTACTATATTTGGAAGTATTTTACTACAAATAATTGTTATGGAATCACCTGCTTTAAGTGAATTTTTACAAACTGAAAGTGTACCTTATATGCATATGCTTTTACTATTATTTATGTCAATTCCTGTATTATTTGTTATGGAAATATATAAAAAGTTAAAAAATAATTAATTACATGTTATAATATAATTGGGAGAAAGTATGAAAAAGAATGTATTATTGTTAATTAATGGGTTTGGTGTTGAACAAAAAGATTCAACTTCAATATATTCAGACAGTTTAATGCCAAATATGGATAGACTTACAAAAGAAGGAATGTTTATAAGCATATCTAGTGATGATTTAGACTATAAGGATGGTTATAGGTGTTTTAGTATTGGTATAAAAGAAGCATTAACTTATAGCATTGTTAATAATGATTTAATAAATGATACATTTTCAAAAAATGAAGTATTAAAATTTATTATTGAAGATCATAAAAGAGTAGAAGGAAAAATACATATAATGTGTTATTATGATGGAGAAGTAACCATATATCAATTAATCAATTACTTAAAGGAATTGACTGATAATATAAAGCGTGATATATATGTACATTTTATATTAAGAAACAGATCAATCGATGATTATAAAATAATAGAAAAAAGTATTAATAATATAAATTATGAAAATGGATATAATGTAAAAGTGGGAATGGTGTGTGGAGAATCATATTTACAAAAACCAAATGCATATAAAGAATTAATTAAAATGTTTGTTGCTGAATCTGGTGAAAAGTGGAAAGAGATTAATAAAAAATTTCAAGTTTTGGTTGATTCTAAAACAGTTCCTATAGAAAGTAGATTATTTGCTTTTAATAGTGGATTTGGATTAAGCGATAATGATAGTATCTTCTTCTATAATTATCAAGGAGGTGATATTACACCTTTTACAAAAGAATTAATTGCTCAAAAGTATAAAGTAATAAATCTATCAACTATTAAATTTTATTCATTATTTCCATTAAAATGTGACAATGTAAATATTCCTCACATGTATGAATTTGGAGTATCATCTACATATTTATTGAATTCATTAAAAATGATTAATGCAAGTTGTCTTGTAATGGATAAAAAAGATAAATGTCAAACTATTAATCAATATCTTACGGGTCTTAGAAATGATATAGATCCAGCACTAAGATATATGCCTACTGATAATGGATTCATTTATAATGCTGATGTTCTATTAAATACAATAATTAATAGTCCACAAGAGTTAATAATTGTTAATTACGAATTGGATGATTGCAAAAAAGTAGAAGATATACAAAATAGATTAAAACAAATTGATGTTGTTATTGGAAAAATAAGTGAATATACATATAATAATAAATTTGGATTATTTATATCTTCATTATATGGAATACAAAAAGAATTATATAATAGTAAATTAATACTTTGTAATGTTAATTTTTCTAAGAGAGTTCCAGTTGTGTTTTTTGATAGTACAATCAAGAAAGCAGACTATACTCTTGAAGAAGGAACTACATATGATTTAGCAAATGCAATAATACATAATATAAATCCGGCTTTTAAAAATAGTGGTTTGTTAAAAAAGAAATCTGCAATATCAAAAATGTTTGGTAAAAAATAGGAGGTATTTATGAAAATAGGTATAGCAAATGATCATAGGGGATATTCATTGAAGCAGGAAATATATGATTATATACACGCTCTTGGATATTCGTGTGTTGATTATGGTACAGATAGTAATATAAGTGTTGATTATGTTGATTATGCTGTAAAACTTTGTAAAGGGATAATTAATGGAGAAGTAGACATTGGGATATTAATTTGTGGAACAGGAATTGGAATGTCTATTGCTGCAAATAAGATTAAAGGAATTAGATGCGCAAGAGTGGTAAATGTAGATGAGGCTAGACTTGCAAAAGAACATAATATGGCAAATGTTCTTGCAATAGGTGAAGATATTGAAGATGTTGAGTCTGTAATAAGTGCTTTTATAAACACTGACTATTCTAAAGATGAAAGACATATAAGAAGAGTAGATAAAATTAAGAAAATCGAAAATCAGGAATAAAAATATAAAAACATAATAAAATATACTATGAGAAATAAAATCATAGTATTTTTTATTATGTTTGTTTTGACGTTAACAAGTTATTCACCAAAAAAGTCTATTAATGAAAGTAATGTTAATGATAGGACGGAAGCAGTAAAGGTTAATTTACTATATAACAATAAAATTAAGAATATTGATTTAGAAGAATATATTATAGGAGTAGTGGCATGTGAAATGCCAGCCTCCTTTAATAATGAGGCACTTAAGGCAATGGCAGTAGCAGCAAGGACATATGCTTTATATAAAATGAAAGAAAATAATAAATATGATTTAACTTCTACCACAAAAGATCAGTGTTATATAAATAATGATGAGATGAAAAGTAAATGGGGTAAAAATTTTAAAAAATATTATAAAAAGATAAGTAATGCAGTTAGTAATACATCGGGGGAGTATATGACATACAAAGATAAAGTAATAGAATCTTTCTACTTTTCTATTTCAAATGGATATACTGAAAATTCCGAAAATGTATTTTCAGAAAAATTAGATTATTTAGTTAGTGTAGATTCTTCTTGGGATAGTAAATATTCATATAAAAAGGCAACTGTTAAGTATAAGATTAGCGATTTTTTTAAAAAATTAAATATTAAAGATAATAGTATTAAAAAGATAGAAATAAATAGATATCCTAGTGGTAGAGTCAAAACTATTAATATTAATGGTAAAAGTTATAAAGGTACTACTTTTAGAAAAAAATTATCGTTAAGATCAACTGATTTTGAAATAAACTATGATAATGATGAGGTAACAATTAAAACAAAAGGTTATGGTCATGGCGTAGGTATGAGTCAATACGGAGCAAATGCGATGGCAAGTTTAGGCTATACTTATGATGAAATATTGAAATATTATTATAAAGGGATTAATTTAGTGCATAATTAATTAAAAAATGTTCACTCTATTATTAGGAGAGTGAAAAATGAATAAAGTATCTAAAATTATTTTACCTGTGATATATTTAAGCATAATAGGTATTATGGTAGTAAGCGTTGTATTGGTCTTATCAGGAGTACAAAGTTATTTGAATGAGTATCCAGAATATCAATATACATTGGATGGCGTGTTTAGTGATTATATAATTCCAGTTGTATATACTGAATATCCAGAAGATAATCAAGTGGAAACAATAATAAGGCCATATATTAATGGAGATGTTAAAATATCAAAGTATTTTTATGATTTTGAGTCAGATTCTAATAAACAAATAGATTCACTAATTGTTTATGAGGGAACATATATGCAAAATAATGGAGTCGACTATGGAAGTAATGAAGACTTTGATATAGTATCAATACTACCTGGAGAAGTTGTCTCAATAGAGGACAATGATGTTTATGGTAAAATAATAACAATAAAACACAATGATAATTTGAAATCTGTTTATAGCAATGTTAAAAATGTACTTATATCTGTAGGTTATCAAGTATCTCAAGGTGAAATAATTGCCGTTAGTGATAAGCCTAAAATTAAAAGTGACTTACAGTCAATTTTACACTTTGAAATTTATTATAAAGATAATGCTATAGATCCAGAAAGCGTATATACTCTATCAGTAGCAAATTTTCAATAAAAAGTGATATGTTGTGTGTCACTTTTTTAATTACTTCGTTTATTGAAAACATATATTACTTATGCTATCATTTATATATGGCGGTGAAATAAATGGTAAATTTCATGGTAGTAGATAATGATAAACAACGAAGAAAGAACGTATGTAATATTATAATGAAATGTATGATGATTAATCAGGAAGATTTTAAAATAAAAGAATATTCTGATTCAAGTAATTCATTTATCACATATATTAATGAAAATGAAATTTCATCTATATATATAATATCTTCTGACCTTCCTAGTAAAACAGGTGTAGAAATAGCTAGATATATTAGAAACGATTTAAATGATTGGAACAGTCCAATCATTATTATTGCTTCTGATGATACATTATATTATGAAATATTAAATCAAAAGTTATTAATATTAGATTACATTCCAAAATATAGTTTAAATGAAAAAGTATTATTTGATAACATAGAAATATCATTGAAAATATTAAATGCTGAGCAGAATTACAAATATACATACAAAAGTATAGAATATAGTATTAGTTTTGATAAAATCAATTATGTCCAAAGAGATGGTAGAAGAACAAAAATAGTTACTAAAAATAACACATATTATCAAAATATAACAATAAATGGAATAAAGAAGGTATTACCAAAATATTTTGTCAATTCTGCTAAGGGTACATTATTAAATATTAAAAATATTAGTCAAATAGATTGGAAGAATATGATTGTTCATTTTAAAGATAAAACTAATAGTTATGTAGTTACTATTAGTCATAAAAAAGAAATAGATAGTATATTAAATGATTTGCATTAAATATATTTTTTTGTCTGTAACAAATAATAAAATAATTGAAATAATCAATACAAAAGATTTTGTGACAATAATTATAAAGATTGTGACACATATAAAAATAATGTCGAAAAATTGGGTATTCTTTTAATTGTGCGCAAATAAGAAATGGTAGTATTATTAAACTATGGAAGGACGGTGTTCTATGAGTAGAGGACGTGTTAAATGGTTTAATAATGAAAAAGGATATGGATTTATTGAATATGAAGGCTTATTAGATGAGGATGTCTTTGTTCATTATTCAGCAATTGAACAAGAAGGCTACAAGTCTTTAAAAGAAGGACAAATAGTAGAATTTACATTAATTGAAACCGCAAAAGGAAATCAAGCAATTAATGTAAAAGAAGTAGAATTGACAGCAGTATAGAAGGATACACCATGGGGTGTATTTTTTAATGTCAATTTTATGCCTAATTGTAGAATATATATTCAAAATGTGATATTCTAATATTAGGAGGTATGATATGAAATATAATATCAGAGGAAATAAACTTGAAGTGACAGATGCAATTAGCGATTACATTAAGAATAAGGTATCAAGAGTTGAAAAATATCTTGATGATAATGATGAAGTAGAAGTTAAGGCATTGGTTAGTGCAAAAGGGAAGGATCAAAAAGTTGAAATTACTATATGGAGTGGTAAATATAATATAAGAGCTGAAGAAACTAATACAGACTTATATGCAGCTATTGATTTAGTAATGGATAAGTTAGAAAAGCAATTTAGAAGATATAAAGATAAGATTTCTAGTTTAAAAAATAAAGGTGAAGTAATGCCAGACTTAGCAATTGAAGACTTCTTTGAAGAAGATGAACAAACAATTGTGAGAAGAAAAGAGGTATTCTTAAAACCTATTGATGAAGATGAAGCTATTACACAAATGGAGTTGTTAGGACATTCATTCTTCGTATTTAAAAATGTCGAAACAAATAAAATAAATGTTGTATATAAAAGGCATGATGGAGATTATGGAATAATCGAGGCAAATTAGAAAAGTGATGTTCACTTTTCTTTTTTTTCTTGTTATAATATTTCTTAAGGAGATGGTGTTATGGGCTTGTTTAAGAGTTTATTTGATTATGAAACAAAGGAATTAAAAAGAATAAATAAATTGGTTGATGAAATAGAAGCACTAGATGAAAAAATGCAAAAAATCAAAGATGTTGAATTCCAAGAAAAAACTGAAGAATTTAAGAAAAGATTAAATGAAGGTGAAACCCTTGATAATATATTAGTAGAAGCATTTGCTCTTGCAAGAGAAGCTTGTGCACGTGCTTTAGGAGAAAAGCCTTTTAGAGTTCAGTTAATAGGTGGTATAGCTATACATCGTGGAAATATTGCCGAGATGAAAACTGGTGAAGGAAAAACATTAACAACTGTTTTACCTGCATACCTAAATGCATTAGAAGGAAAAGGTGTACACGTAATTACTACAAATGAATACCTATCAACTCGTAATGCAGAATGGATGAGACCTATATATGATTTACTAGGTGTATCTGTTGGAATCAATATTAGAGAAAAAAGTCCAAAAGAAAAACAAGAAGCATATAATGCAGATATTACATATACAACAAATAATGAACTTGGATTTGATTACTTAAGAGATAATATGGTTGTTCATAAAGAAAACAGAACACAAAGAGGATTAAATTTCGCAATTATTGACGAAGTTGATAGTATCTTAATAGATGAAGCAAGAACACCTTTAATAATTTCTGGTGGAGTTGCTAAAACAGCAAATGTATATAAAGAAGCAGACAGAGTAGCTAGAGCATTAAAAATAGATGATTATGTAGTGGATGAGAAAACTAAAAAAGTAACATTAACTGAAGAAGGAGTTAAACATGCTGAGAAACTTCTTAATTTAGAAAACTTATTTGATATTAAAAATAGTGTAATGGTACATAGTTTAGATAAAGCATTATCTGCTAATTATGCATTTAAAAGAGACGTAGATTATGTTGTTGAAAATGATAAAGTAATTATAGTAGATACATTTACTGGAAGACTTATGCATGGCCGTCAATTTAGTGAAGGTTTACATCAAGCATTAGAAGCCAAAGAAAATGTAACTATTAATGAAGAAACAAAAACTTTAGCAACAATTACATTCCAAAATTTATTCAGAATGTACAATAAATTATCTGGTATGACAGGTACAGCTAAAACAGAAGAGGAAGAATTTAGAAATATATATAATACTTATGTTGTGTGTATTCCAACTAATAAGCCAGTAATAAGAGATGATCAAGTTGATTTGATATATTCATCTTTGAATGGTAAATTTAGAGCAGTTGTTAGAACAGTAAAAGAAATACATTCTACAGGAAGACCAGTTCTTGTTGGTGTTGCTTCAGTAGAAACTAGTGAACTTGTAAGTCAGTTGTTAACAAAAGCAGGAATTAAGCACGAATTATTAAATGCAAAGAATCATGAAAGAGAAGCACATATAATTGAAGGCGCAGGTAAGAAAAATGCTGTGACTATTGCAACAAATATGGCTGGACGTGGTACAGATATTAAACTTGGGGAAGGTGTAAAAGAACTTGGGGGTCTATTCGTTATTGGTACAGAAAGACATGACTCTAGACGTATAGATAATCAGCTTCGTGGTAGAGCAGGACGTCAAGGAGATCCAGGTACAACAAGATTCTTTGTATCTATGGAAGACGATTTGATGGCTAAATTTGGTTCTGAAAGAATGAAATCAGTAATGACCACACTTGGAATTCAAGAAGATCAAGCAATATCAAATAGATTTATTTCAAGTAGTATTGAATCTGCTCAAAAGAAAGTAGAAGGATTCAACTTTGATAGAAGAAAAGCATTACTTGATTATGACAATGTTATTTCTAAACAAAGAGAAATAATATATGAAAGACGTAACGAAATACTTGATCAAGAGAGTATTAGAGATAGAGTTCTTGAAACATTTAAAGAATTTGTTAACAATCAAATAAATTCACATTTAACAGAAAATGTTCTTACAGAAAATGACATTAATAATATTATTGAACAATTCAATTCTAATTTACTTAAAAAGAAAAAATTAACAAAAGATGATTTCAAAAACAAAACAAATGAAGAAATTAGTGAATATATTTATAATATAGTTATTGAAGATTATAATAAAAAACTTGAAAATGTACCAAAGGAAATACAAGATGATTTTGAAAAATCAATATCTTTAAGAATAATTGATAAATATTGGATGGATCAACTAGATGCTATGGAAGAATTAAAAGAAGGTGTTGGACTTCGTGGATATGCACAAAGTAATCCGTTACAAGTATATGCACTAGAAGGTTTCCAAATGTTTGATAATATGTTAGCAAGCATAAGTGCAGAAATCTCTTCATTCTTACTTAATGCAGAAGTTAGACAAAACATCGAAAGACAAGAAGTAAAAAATATTAGAACTAATGATGGAAAAGAAACAGTAAAATCAAAGCCTAAAAAAGCAGACAAGAAAATAGGTAGAAATGACCCTTGTCCATGTGGCTCAGGAAAGAAATATAAGCAGTGTTGCGGAAAGTAAGGTAAATAAAGGGATTGCGGGTATCGGCGCTATTAAAAAAAGTGAAAAATCGTGAATTAGATACCTTTTAGATATCCTGAAACATAATTTTAAAAGACCTTTTAGGTCTTTTTTTATGGTAAAATATAGGTATAAAAAAACTCAACTTCTAGTTCGTGTTAATAGTTAATGATTTAGAGTATATTTAATTTATGAAAGGAGAAACTATATGGATCAAATTAAAATAGGGAAATTTATTCAAGAAAAAAGAAAAGAACATAAACTAACACAAAGTGATTTAGCAGAAAAATTGAATGTAACTGATAGAGC
>JAEEGL013349024.1_pt1 | contig 13722 bp, 8 predicted proteins | sample 9134231 | NCBI WGS metagenome assembly JAEEGL01 (sample SAMN16246548, study PRJNA631951) | gut metagenome | biome: gut microbiome; feature: rumen; material: fiber-attached | host: Bos | place: Iran: Karaj | collected 2018-10 | reverse complement strand
GTGAAATATACAACAAAAAGCAAGGAAAAATGCACCCTCCCCTACCTTTTTGTCCTCGTCACCAAACATTGCCCGCACTCGGAGATAGGGATTGGAACATAAATCTGACATAAATCTAAACTTAAATGACCACAGATTATTCCGACCACGGATTTCGCAGATGTTTCAACAACGAATTACACTAATTTGACGAATTACGAAGAGGATTGTTTTTGGGTCGTCACTTCGTTCCTCAAAATCTCTCGAAAATCTCATTGAAAATCTCTCAAAGGCAATGCTAAATGATTGTATTTTTTGAAATAATTTTTTAAAGACATTCTTCAAGTGTGAAGCGTCGCAAAGCGCCGAGCGGAGCGTAGCGACCACAGATTACACGAATGAACACGAATTTTTGTCCACGCTCGGGGATAGGGATGACGCTCCAAGGTAAGCCTTGGGAGCTAGAAGATTTCGAGTACTGCCACTCTAAAAGCTAGCTTTTAAGATGGCTGGCCTTGAAAACTTCAAGGTCGCACAGCTGGCTGTGTGTCCTATCCCTATCACCGCCTCCGCCTTCAACAGTTAATAGTTAATAATTAAAAGTTAAAAATTCTCTGCGTCATCTGCGCTCTCTGCGAGCAAAAAGATTTAAGTTCTATTCGTGCTATTCGTGAGATTCGTGTTCATGAAAAGACTTTCGTTCCTTTCGTGTTTTTCGATGTGATACAACAAAAAAATTTTTTAACGCAAAAGACTAAGAAATTCGTCAATATCTATAACCTCAATACGAGGGAACGGCGTTTGCTTGAGGACATCGTAATGGCTCTCTTCGTATTCAGCCAATATCTCATTGGTGAGACAAAGCGTGTATTTCCCGTCGACAAAGTTTCGCCATACAGGATAATAAAGGCTGCGGCGCGAAAGCGACATCAGCAAACAATTGGTGTCAAGAACAATGTTCATTATTGTTTGTATGGTGTACGCATGTGCTCGTTCTTCCAGCCTTCGATCACGCTCTCGTCGAGTTTTCCCTCATCCCAAAGACGGTCAATGGCATCTTCAGCTTGTTTGGCGAAGTACTGTCCAAGTATGCGACGAATGTCACTCATCTCATGCTCGGAGTGCACTCTCGACACCAATTCCAACATCTCAATCTGGAACGGGGTGAACGGGGTTGCCTGTAAAGTTGCTGCTTCCATATTCAACAATATCACTTTATTTTTGCCGCAAAAATACAGTAAATAGTAGAAACGGACAAAAAAAAGGCTAAAAAATTCACAGCTACACTACGACACCGCACAGTCGAATGTATTAAATGACTACAGACTCTTACGACCACAGATTACACGAATGAACACGAATTTTTGCCCGCGCTCGGGGATAGGGATTACGCTCCAAGGTAAGCCTTGGGAGCTAGAAGATTTCGAGTACTGCCACTCTAAAAGCTAGCTTTTAAGATGGCTGGCCTTGAAAACTTCAAGGTCGCACAGCTGGCTGTGTGTCCTATCCCTATCACCGCCTCCGCAAATTAATCACCGCTGCAAGCCCCTCTGCGAACTCTGCTTAATCTGCGTTCTCTGCGAGCAAAAAGATTTAAGTTCCAATTTACGTTAGATTTAAGTTCTATTCGTGAGATTCGTGAGATTCGTGTTCATGAAAAGACTTTCGTAGATTTCGTGTTTTTCGATGTAAATTTTTTGGAAATAGTGAATCTTTTGTGTTTATTTGCGAAAATTATCGTCATATCGTCATTTTTGATTGCATCGCGTTTATTCTCTGCAAGTTAGTTAATGACGATAATGGAAATAAATCAGCATTATATGTAGATAAAACGGCTTCGTTACTTACGTTTCTTAGTACCCTGCGGTCTTATGCGCTGAAGACCTAGGTCTTCCGTGCTTAAGATGCAGGTCTTAAGCCGTTAAGACCTGTATCTTCTGACCCTGAACAGCGAGCGACATTTTTTACACGAATAAACACAAAATGGGCACATCAATGTTCATAAATATTTTTGGTCATTACATGGATCTAATTGATGGACATTCGTGCAGAATAGTTAATCATGTCATCCGTCGAATCCGCATAATACGTGTTCGAGAAAACTTATTATTTATGGATGAAATTATTCATATTATGCAAATTTGTTTCTAATAGAAAGATTTAAGTTTCGATTTAAGTACAATTTAAGTTCTAGAGTGAGATCCTTCAAAAGTATGTAACAAACTTGTTACTAACAAAGTTGTTACTAACCCATCTTTTTCAAAAACAAAGCCCCGCGGACAATCAGTCCGCAGGGCTAAACCACTACCTAATATTTAATATCTAGTATCTAATATAATAACTTATATCTAATACCTAATATCTAATATTTAGTATTTATTATCTAGTATCTAGTATTTAATATTTAGTATTTATTATTTCTTTTCGCTTACTGGCTCCAATCGTCGTTCCAGACGTTGTAGTCCTGACGGCTGACGCGATCCTGCTTGACATCCATGCCATAGGTCTGATCAGCTACCGTATCGGTTGTATAAGGGCTGGCGGCAACCATGCGTTCTACATTCACACGTGTGATGAGTGTCTCGGGAATGATATATGTCTTTTTCATAATCGTATTACCTTAATATTATATTATTCTTTCACACGAATGTCCACAAATGGGCACACGAATAATCATCAATATTTTTGGTCATTACATGTATCTAATTCATGGCCATTCGTGTGAAAATTCATTTTATTTTACGAGAACCTTCTTGCCGTTCACAATATTGACGCCCTTCTGTGCCTTGCTCATGCGCTGACCTGCAAGATTGAAGATCTCATTTCTTCCATCTTCCATCTTACTTCTTACATCGCCGATTGCGTCAGCATCGTCTGAGCCGAAGAAGAAGGCCTTGACAGGAGCAGGTGATACAGGAACTGTCAGGTAACACTTGTTGGCTGTTGCCGTGAAGTTGCTTGCCACCTTGTAGAAGGCCTGCACACCGCCCTGCGTCTGGAGTACATAGCGAGTGTTGCTTCCATCGCTGGCAGCGATAGTAGCAGCTGTGTAAACACCTGTTAGATAACCTTCGGTGTAGGAATCGTTGGAGTGTACGACACCAGAGAATGTCTGAGTAATATCCTCACCTGTAGTATTCTTGACGATAACCGGTGTATTGGCAGGAATCGTTGTCTCCACAGCTTCCTTTACAAGGTTAGTTCCAGAAACGCCCGTCACAGTATAAGCCTCTACGCCAGAGGGAATGGTAACATCGAACGGAGCAATGAACGTTCCCCACTTGTTTGCCTTGATAGACATCGTAGCAGGCTCAGCTGTTGTTTCTACAGAGATTATTTCGAGCCAAGAATAGTTAATGGAAAGACTAATCTCCAAATCTTTTGTAAGTCCCGTTACATCTTGGTCTACATAATAAATATATCCATTAGCAGTGCCTGTAGAAGTTGTTGTAATAGCAAGTGTACCATCAATACCATAAGACAACGTTGCGACAACATAGGCATCGGCCATGTCCTCTTGATATTCAGCCCAATCGAGAGATACTCTGGAACTGCCTCCGTCCTTAGAAACCTGATATGCGACTTTGGTAGCAGCACCTGTTCCATTAGCTTTTTCGTCCCATGAATCTGCACGAGTAATAGACTTCCAAACCCCATCCTCTATTACATTTATTTTCCAGTTCTTGCCAAAGTCCTGACCATGATTCTGGAATGTGAACACCTTTGTCTCACCCATCTTCAGAGTGTAATGACTAGATTCTGCCCACTCCTGGGACTTATCAAAGGCTCCGACGAATTCATCATTAGCATCGATGATATCTGCCAATTTCTCAACAAGCACATAGTCTATAGAGTGACGAGGGGTTGAAGCTGATGACATTAAACGGAGGTAACTATTACTCGGTATTATAATGTTATCTGCAACATAAGCGGCATTCGATGTCGAACTAAAAGATACAACTTCTACATCATTCCAACTTTCATTATCAGTCGAATATTGAAGCGTGTAATTAGTTGCTACATCAGCCCAGCGGTTGACTGCGATAGTGATATTATATACTCCCTTTCCTATGGTTGAAGTAGTCTTAATTCCATTAGTAGTTCCACTATATGGTGTTATTGCACCGCCATTAGAAGCTTCTTCAAGATCAGTTCTATTATTAAAGGCACTATGACCAACAGTTGACATATTCTCGCCTTCCCAGAAAGCAACAACACTTTCGTCCAATGTATAATTCACTTCCTCTACAGCGTCTGATGTACTCATCGTAAAACTGGCCTGATAGTTCGTCAAGCCTGCATCGTCTAGTACATAATATTGACCACCATAAAATATTGCTTTGGGAACATAGGTAGCAAAGCCTGCACTTTCTTCACAAGTACCACTGGCAAGTTGTTTGATGGTAGTGCCACCTGAAACAGCGTTAATCGTATAATTGTGAATTGGAGCTCCTGTAGACTCCATTACAAGGATTGCTATGATACATCCTGCACGACCAACATTTACATTTACTGATGAAGCCGTTGTATTAACATCATATACGAGATATGTGCCAGATAATATTTCGTTCTTTGTGCAATTCGATACAGAATTTATAGTGGAGCCTTTAGCCTGTGAATCTTGAAATTCAAAAATCACGATATCACCTGCAGTTACGGACAGTGTTACATCCGCGCCTCTATTTCCAGACTGAAAATTAAAAAGTCCATATCCACTGCCACGAAACCTTAAGTCCCCCTCCGTTGGACACATACCATCGACATTCGTATTTGCGATATTATAGTATGCTTTTGATTGATAGCCTGCAACAGCATAGCTATTAGTTAATGTTGGCGTATAAGCCCACACATTACCGCTTCCCACCAGCATAGTTGCTACCAGGAGCAGTGATTTGAGTAATTTTTGTTTCATTTTTTTGTTAATAAATTAATTAGTTTATGATTAAATTTTCTGTTTTTTCTGACCAAAACGCGGCAAAGGTATATATTAAGTGTAAAACATACAACAAAAAATCAAACTTTTTTCACATTACACCTAATTTTATAATAAAAAACAAGGGAAATGGACGATGGGCAGTTAACAATGGAGAATTCACAATTCACAATGAGTTTTACGACCACGCGCTAGGAGATACGAACTGGAACATAAATCAGACTTAAATCAGAACTTAAATGATCAAGATTCATACGACCACAGATTGCACGGATAACATGGATGAATTATATTGACAACGAATTACACTAATTGAACGAATTTCTATCCACGCTCGGAGATAGGGAAAGGAGCATAAAAAGATTTTCGTTCCTATAGTGTTTTTCGATGTGTATTTTCGGAAAAAGATTGAAAGAACATATTTCATAATTGAACGCTAAGGTCGCAAAGATTTCCCGTTCCATTACAGTCGTTGCGCCAGCCTCTGCGACCTTTACAGACATCGAAGCCCCGCGTAGCGCTTCGATGGCCTTTGTTGCCTGGAATAGATCATCTTCGCGTCTCTGTGCTCTCTGCGTTCAAAAACTGGGATTTATGAGCAAAAGAATGGAAAAAATATTTTTATTTTCTTCCTTGTTAGCTGGATATTGCGTACCTTTGCAGCGCAATGGAACAGCGGTGGAGCGATATCATTAACTGGCGGCAACGCCACCTGCGGGACAAGCACTTCATGCTTATCCTGGCGTTCGTCATCGGCGTACTGACGGCGCTGGCGGGCGTGCTGCTGAAGTGGATTATCCATCAGATTGAGTACCTGCTGACCAACCATTTCTCCATCACAGGAGCCAACTGGCTCTACCTGCTGTACCCTGTCGTAGGTATTCTGCTCACGGGCCTCTTCGTGCGCCACGTGGTGCGCGACGACATCGGGCACGGCATCACCAAGATCCTGTATGCCATTGCCCGCAAACAGAGCAAAATCAAAGGGCACAACACATGGACGAGCGTCATCGCCTCGGGCATCACCATCGGCTTCGGCGGTTCTGTGGGTGCTGAGGCGCCTATCGTGCTCACGGGCTCGGCCATCGGCAGTAACCTGGGGCAGCTCTTCCGCCTCGACTCCAAGAAGATGATGCTCCTCGTGGGCTGCGGCGCGGCAGGTGCTGTGTCGGGCATCTTCAAAGCGCCCATCGCGGGACTGGTGTTCACGCTGGAAGTGCTGATGATCGACTTCACGCTGGGCAGCCTGCTGCCGCTGCTGGTGTCGTGTGTCACGGCGGCAGCCGTCACCTTCGCCATCTCGGGTACGGACAACCTTTTTGAGTTTCATCTGGCCACGGCCTTTGCCCTGGAGCGCGTGCCGGCTTACCTGCTGCTGGGTGTGTTCTGCGGACTGGTGTCGCTCTACTTCACGCGGGTGATGAACTGGCTCGAGGATCAGTTCCGGCGGTTAGGAGCCCCGTGGAAGCGCTTCCTGGTGGCCAGCCCTATCCTGAGTGTGCTCATCTTCCTGTTCCCCTCGCTCTATGGCGAAGGCTACAGTATGATATCCCTGCTGCTCAACGGTCAGGGCGCTGCCGACTGGAACCAGGTGATGGAGGGCTCTTTCTTCTACGCCGCACCGCAGCTACTCCTGCTCTATCTGGCCGGTATCATCCTGTTCAAGGTGTTTGCCACCACGGCTACTAATAGCGGAGGTGGATGCGGCGGTACGTTTGCGCCCAGTCTCTTCCTCGGCTGTGTTTCGGGATTCCTCTTTGCCTCGCTGTGGAACCTCGTGGCAGAGTTTCCGGCTGTGCCGGAGAACAACTTCGCGCTGCTGGGCATGGCAGGCCTGATGAGCGGCGTTATGCACGCTCCGCTGACGGGTATCTTCCTCATCGCCGAGCTCACGGGCGGCTACGGTCTGTTCCTGCCGCTGATGATGGTAGCCACAACTGCCTACCTGACGATTATCATGTTCGAACCGCACAGTATCTATACCATGCGCCTGGCCCGCAAGGGACAGCTGGTGACCCACCACAAGGACCACGCCATCCTGACGCTGATGTCAATGGATTCGGTCATTGAGCGCTACGAGGAGCACCTGCACCCGGGCGATGACCTCCGAGAAATCGTACGACAGATATCCTCCTCGGAACGCGACATCTTCCCCGTGGTAGATGATGCCGGCAAGCTGCTCGCGGTGCTGGTGCTGGACCGTGTGCGCCACGTGATGTTCCGCACAGAGCTCTACCACCGCCTGCACGTCAGCGACTTGATGTCATCATGCGCTGCGCGCCTCAACGTGGGCGATCCTATGGAGGTGGTTGTGAGTACTTTCGACAAGACAAAAGCATGGACGCTACCCGTGGTGGACGACGAGGGCACCTTCGTGGGCTTCATCCGCCGAAGCCACGTCTTTGCCGCCTACCGCGCTATGATGCAGGACATGTCAGAAGAATAGAAGACTCTCCCCCCGCCCTCCCTGTTAGGGAGGGAGCAGTTACTTCACAAGAATCATATTTTCAATGAATACTATTAGTCAAATACATTCTGCTCCCTCCCTGATAGGGGCTGGGGAGAACATTCCTTACAAGATATAAAATGGATTACAGAACCGCAGCACCTGACAGATATGTACTATTGAAGGAATTTGCGCGGAAAAATCGGCGTAATATGACCCTTGCGGAGTCTGTACTGTGGGAAGCTCTACGGAAATTAGATGTCGGCACTCGCTTCAATAGACAGCATATTATAGGAGATTACATCGTTGATTTTGTGTCACAAAGCCAGGGGTTGGTGATAGAAGTGGACGGAGGATATCACTCTGAAAGACAACAGAAGGAGGATGATGCAGCCAGGGAGGAAGAATTGGAAAGAATGGGCTTTCATGTCATGCGTTTCACAAATGAGGAAGTACTTTACGACACCGAGAACGTGCTTTTGCAAATAGAATCATATTTTCAATGAATACTATTAGTCAAATACATTCTGCTCCCTCCCTGACAGGGAGGGCAGGGGGAGAGTCCTCCTCACTGCGAATCATCTTCATGGGCACACCGGAGTTTGCGGTGGAGAGCCTGAAGAAATTAGTGGAGAATCAGTATAACGTGGTGGCAGTTGTCACCATGCCCGATAAGCCGGTGGGCAGACATCACGAGACGTTGCAGGCATCGCCCGTCAAACAGTATGCCGTGGCGCAGGGTATTCCTGTGCTACAGCCAGAGCGCCTGAAGGATGAGGCTTTTCTGGAAGAGCTGCGCAGCTATCATGCGGATCTGCAGATTGTCGTGGCCTTCAGGATGCTGCCCGAGGTCGTGTGGGCGATGCCCCCCATGGGCACCTTCAACCTACACGCGGCTTTGCTGCCGAAGTACCGCGGCGCAGCGCCTATCAACTGGGCCGTCATCAATGGCGAGACAGAGACGGGCGTCACGACCTTCTTCCTCGATCACGACATCGACACAGGGCGCATCATCCACCGCGTGCCGGCTCCCATCAGCGAGCGCGACACCGTGGGCGATGTGTATGACCGCCTCATGTACCTCGGTGCAGACCTGGTGCTGAAAACCGTCGATGATATCGAGGCAGGGCGAGTGGAGACGGTCGCACAGGACGAGCTGATGAGCAATGGACAAGAGACCAGTTCTGCGCCTAAGCTCAACCGCGAGAACACGCGCATCGAATGGGAAAAACATACGGTGGAATCGGCGTATAACTTCATTCGCGGCCTATCGCCCTACCCTGCAGCATGGACCATCCTCCGCACCGCCGACGGCAAGGAGACACCGCTCAAGGTCTTTTTCGCGGAAAAGGTACAAGACGATGCATTGTCTGAGGACCATACCGATTCCTCAATGCTCCATTGTCCTTTATCCATTATCAATTCAAGCATGCGCGTCCGTCTCCACGACGGCTACCTCCGTCTTACCGACATCCAACTGGCCGGCAAGAAACGTATGCCTGCCAGCGACTTCCTCCGTGGCGCGCACTTAGACGGTGCCACCCTCATCTGACTCAAAGCACCACGAATTTCACGAATTGCACGAATTACATGTCCTATTGATATCATTCAATTTTTATCGAATTTCACAAATTATTAGCGAAAGGCTGCGCGGCTTTCGAATGCCAAACACAGGGTGGCTGGTTGCTTAGGAAACTCTAGGGCTTCGCTCGGAGCCCCCGCGTAGCGGCTCCGCTTAAATTCGTGCAATTCGTAATAATCATAGGTATCAGCTTGCTAAGAAATTCGTGCAATTCGTGTAATTCGTGGTATAGAAAGAACATTCGATAGTTCAATTATCTAAGAAGCGGAAGCATCGTTTCGGCATAGCGGCAACCGAGTTCGCGATAGCCGGCAGCATCGAAGTGCAGACGGTCGGGACCGTTCGTACAACCCTCCGACGACACGACATGTGCCGTCGGTATTGTTTCCGGCAACGCATCAATCTGCTTGTTCGCACGGATGCAGACGCCCTGTCCATCGGCCTGCACTACTTCGCCCACCAGCAGCGGCACATCCTCAGCACGCAGCTGAAGGTCGGACAGCAAACGCTCATACACCACCTTCACCTTGGCTGCCCACGTAGGGTCGCCCGTGTTGGATTCACCCTGATGCATCAGGATGCCCTTGATGACACCCGACTGCTGCGCGATGCGAGCCATCGAGAGCAGACGCTCGTAGGGGTTATTATCGTATGCCTTGAGAATATTCTTCATCCAATCCGGCGCACGATGCTGCACATAATTGCCGATGGAATCGGACATAAAGCCTTCAATATGGATACCGCCGATGGCCACATGGACTACACCTACACTGATGCTGTCCGGCAGCACTTCGGTCAGCCGACGGCCAAAATAGTCAACGGGTGTCAGCCCCGTGTTCGGGCGGCACAGCGGCGGAACGGCGCGCGTCCATTCGCCCTGCACGCGACCACGCTCTGCATCATCCACCGCCGACAGCAGCAGGAAGCGATTGCTAACGCCCTCTAAGTCCTGAGGCTCCGGACGTGCAGCGCCCTCCATGTTCGACTGCCCGAAGCAGAGATAGACATGGAGATTCTCACGCTTGGCGGGTAGAGTCACCGCCGTCTGGTCTGTCTTCGGACCGTCGAGGACGGTAAAATAGGAAGCCTTGGGCGCATAGTTCTTGTCGAAAAGGAGGGGATAGTTGTCGGCACCGAGCCATGAGTCGCGGTCGGAGAGGTTCCAGAACGTGACGCAGTCGATGACATCGGCGTGTTTGCGGAAGACGCGGAACAGATTGGCATATTGCTGCTGCTGACGAGCTATCAGTTCAGGACTCATACCCTCGCCGCTGTGGCTGAACTGCAGCTGACCGCCCATCTCGCGGTTGGCACGCACATCGAGCTCCGTGACGTGGATGTGCGACACGACGGAGCGATATAGTTCCAGCGCAGCGTTCACCTCCTCGGGCTTGGGGCCATAGATATTATAGTGTCCCTGCATACCGATTCCATCGATGGGCACACCGTCTGCCTTCATCGAGCGCACCACTTCGGCGATGCGACGGCTCTTAACGGGGTCGCACTCGTTGTAGTCGTTGTAGAACAGCAACGCTTTGGGGTCTGCCTTGCGGGCGGCACGGAAAGCCTCGCGGATGAAGTCATCGCCTGCAATCTCATACAACTTGGACAGACGGTATGGGTTCTCAGCACGCGGATCATCGGTGATGGCCTCGTTGACCACATCCCAGCAATAGACCACATCCTTATAGCGACTCACAATGGCCTGGATGTGTCGGCGAATGCGACGCAGCAGCACCTTCTTGGAGACCGGTCGTCCTTTCTTGTCCAAATACATCCATTTGCCTATCTGATTGTGCCACACCAGGCAATGACCACGCAGGCGGATGCCATGAGCACGACAGAAATCAGCGATTCTATCGGAGTTTTGCCAGTTGAACTGCCCCTCCTCGGGTTCTATAGGCTGGGGCTTCATATCGTTCTCTGCCGTGATGCTGTTGAACTCGCGGCAGATGAGGGCTTGCTGCTCGGGAACCCTGATGTTACGCTGATTCACGGCCACGCCCACGAGGAAATAGTCCTGATAAGCATCCTTCAGGCCACGGATAAAGCCCTGCGAGTTGGCATTGAGTTCCAAGAGGAAACGCTCACCCCAGCTCACAAGCAGGTCGTGGCCGGCAGCGTTGAGGTGGGCGGTGTCGTGAGGAGCCTGGAAATAGCGTTTGCGGAAGCCCTCATCCGCTACGTTGATGCCACTCGTAGCAGCGGCATTGAGAACAGGTATCCCATGCGCGGCACAGACCTCAAGGATGGTCTGAATCACCTCAGCGAAACCAGGACGCGGCACAGCCCAGGGCGTCACAAAAGCCACCTTCGCACGCGGGTACTTGGTTAATAAGCCCTGGCAAAGAGCATCGAGCGAGTCGCGGAACATCGCCAGCGAGTCAGCGCTACCCTTGATCTTGTCGGCATCGTTGTGGCCGGCTATCACAAGTACGTAGTCGGCGGTATCCGTCATCTCGCGAAAACGCTGCAGAATGGACTTGCCGAAGCCTTCGCGCGAACGGTCGAAGGCGATGCAACCGCCATTGCGTCCATAGTTGTTATAGGTGAGACCCAAGCGCTCGGCTACTTTATAGTGCCACGCTTCGGTGAACGGACGGCGATGGTTGCGAACATAGCTGTCGCCGATGACATTGATGACTTTTCCCTGCAGGGGCTTCTCCCCAGCTTCTGCCCATGCGAGAGAAGAGAAGAGGGAGAGAAAGGAGAGAAGAAGCAAAAGAGAAGATTTTTTTACCATTTTATCGAGGGTTTTTAAGAGATTGATAGGGCATATAGGGCATATAGGGCTTATGGGATAGAATTGAGTAGTTGGGCAAAGGTGGGATTCTGCCGCAGGAGGGTGGGGTTGCCGACCAGGAGGAGGTGCTCGCGGGCACGGGTAATAGCTACATTGAGTTTGCGGTCGATGAGACAGCCGTCTTCCTCGAAGGCATAGTCGGTGAGGAAATCGAGCTGATAGGGCTTCTGGATGGTGAAACCATAGATGATATAGTCGCGCTGACTGCCCTGGAAGCGTTCCACCGTGTCGATGGTCACGTCCTGCAAAGCAGCTATACCGCTGCGCTCCAGCGCCTGCCGCACAGCGGCTATCTGTCCACGGTAGGGCACGATGACGCCTACCGTCTGTGATTCCGAGAATCCGGTGCGGTTCTGCTCATAGATGATTTGCACAGCATCCGCAATGACCTCGGCTTCGGGGAGGTTCACCTTATCTGATGCGCTACGCGCGGGCGCGCTCACGGGAACGAAAGCTACACGGCGGTAGCGTAACAGGTCGGAAAGGGTCGTGAGCGGCTGATCAGCCTGGGGGAGCTCGCGCGTCTGATGAGGACAGGGAACGGCCTGCAAGCGGTTCTGGTAGAATGCGCGGTTGGGAAAGTCGGCAATGATTGGATGCATACGCCCCTGGCGCGTGAGCATATAAACCACATCGGGGTTGTGGCGGTAGCGGGCCAGCAGGCGCTCGAAGAGTGAAAGGCGGCAGTTGGTTAAATGAATGGCACGCAACTGCGGGTCCTCCACTCGCGAATCCTTCTCGCGCTGCTGCACCACGGCTGGCAGCTGCTTGTGATCGCCGATAAACACCAGTTTACGGATGGCACTCCTGCCGTCGGGTCCCATAGCACTGAGCATCCCCAACAAATGAGGCTCCAGAATCTGCGAAGCCTCATCGATGATGGCGAGGCTGAAGGGTTTGATACGGAACAGGTTGACGTGAGCGCTGAAGGCCGTCGTCGTACCGACAAAGACACGTGTGCGCTCTACCAGCGCCCGCAAATCGGCGATACCCGAGCACTCCTGCACACGGGACTCCAGCAGCGCGGAGCGATAAGCATCATCGCACGAGAAGCGGCTGCCAACGCGGATGTAATCAATCTGCTGCTCCACCAGCTTGCTGCAGATCTCATCCACAGCACGGTTGGTATAAGACAGCAGGAGCACCGAGGCGGCCGGCTCCAAGAGTTCCTCCCGCAGGGCGGTCATGAGCCCATAGGAAGTCTTACCCGTTCCTGGGGGGCCGATGATGAGGAAGAGGTCGCGCGCCTGCTTGACCCGCAGGGCCAAATCGTTGAAAGCGCCGTAGTCGCCTGCAAGCGCAAGGCTTTTGTCCACTTGAGGTTCGCGCTGGAGAAGCAACAGGTCGCGGCGCTCCTTCGGAGCCGACAGGAAGGCGTGAACGCCCCGATAGAGAGCGCCCATGGAGGATTCGAAGAAATCGTGCTCGATGGCCCAGCGCATAGGACCTCGGTGCCAGAAGACATAGCTCTGCACCTGAGAGGCACGCAGGTGAAGGGTCACGCGTTCCTCGGACAGCTGCTCGATGGTCGCACGGAAAACCATGGTCCGTCGCACGTCGGGTTCCGTGCCCTCCGCGTAGGGGTAAAGGACAACAATATCCCCCGTGCGGAAGTTGGAAATCTCATGTTCCGCGCTGTCGGGGAAGCGAAGCACCACCTGCTCTACCCTGCCCTCCTCTGTGGCCGACGGGCTCTCCAACTCCAGTTCGCAGAAGATATTTCCCGCCAGCTGCTTGTCCTCCAAAGTGCTGTACCATTTGTCCGCAAAGCCGGAGTTTTCCTTCGTCTGATTGCCAACTTTAGCCATCAGGTGCTCGGTGGTGATGAATGTGAGGAAGCGCAGGTAGTAGGCGCGCTCCAGCTCCGAAGCCGCGTGAATGGGAGCTAAAAGAGCCTCAATCTGCGGTTTCTGGTAGCGTTGCCATAGGACACCGGAGGTGTGATTCTCGTTGAGCGCGTCGGCAGTCAGCGTCGTGAG
>JAEEGL012314892.1_pt1 | contig 13722 bp, 14 predicted proteins | sample 9134231 | NCBI WGS metagenome assembly JAEEGL01 (sample SAMN16246548, study PRJNA631951) | gut metagenome | biome: gut microbiome; feature: rumen; material: fiber-attached | host: Bos | place: Iran: Karaj | collected 2018-10 | reverse complement strand
GTCGACGATTAGCAGGTCTGGCAGAGGCTTTCCTTCGTTGTGCAGACGTTTGTAGCGGCGGTGGATGACCTCGGCCATAGAGGCATAGTCATCATTAGTCTTGCCGTCACCATTTATATTGAATTTGCGGTATTCGTTGCGGTTTGGTTTGCCGGCGGTGAATCGCACCATGCCGGCCACGGGGTAGGCGCCCTGGATGTGCGAGTTGTCGAAACACTCTATTTCCATCGGCAGTGTGGGCAAATTGAGTGCCTTCTGCAGCCGCTCCAGTTGCTTGACGGCCTGCGGTGCGGCATCGCCTTGTGTCAGGGCACGTTGGTGCAGACACTGCTTCTGGTAGCTCTCGACGTTGCGCAGCGACAGTTCGAGCAACTTGCGACGGTCGCCACGTGGCTGGACGGTCTGCTGCAGGTAGTCTTCGGGCAGGTCGGGGACGGGCATCTGTAGCACTACCTCGCGGGCGGTGCTGGAGGTCTGCTCGTGAAGGGCGGGTATTGCGGTGGCAAGTATCTCGGCATCGCTCTCGTCGAGCTGTTTCTTTATCTCGTTAGAGAAGCTGTAGACGATGGCGCCGTTCTTGATGCGCATCATGTTGACCCAGGCATAGCGGTCGTTGCTCATGATGCTGACGACATCCACGTCCTTGACGTTGGTGTCGACGACGGTGGATCGGCTCTGGTACTCCTCAAGCAGGTGTATCTTTTGCTTTATGGCCTCGGCCTCTTCAAAACGCATCTCGTCGGCAAAGGCGAACATCCGTCGCTTGAGGTCGTCGATGATGTCGCCGAAGTCACCTTTCAGTATGCGGCGAATGTTCTCTATGGTCTGCAGGTATTCTTCTTTCGACTGCAGGCCGGCACATGGTGCTCCGCAGAGGCCGATTTGGTGCTTCATACATGGGCGTTTGCCCATGGTGTTGCAGGTGCGGTATTGGAACAGTTGGCGTATGATGTCCTGCAGCTCGTGCAGTATGCGTCCGTTGGGGTATGGGCCAAAATACTGGCCTGAACCGCGAACTTGCTTGCGGGTGTAGATAAGGCGCGGGTATTCTTCGTCGGTTAGCAGCAGGTAGGGATACGTCTTGTCGTCCTTGAGCATCGAGTTGTAGCGCGGCTGAAAGCGCTTGATGAGGCTGTTCTCGAGCAGCAAGGCGTCGACTTCCGATGCCACCACGGTGACACGGATGTCGTAGATGTTGCGCACAAGCATCTTTATCTTGGCACTCTTGTCGTCGTAGTGTGTGAAATAACTGCTGACGCGCCGTTGCAGGTTTCGCGCCTTGCCGACATAGATGACCTTCCCCGTGGCATCGAGGTGCTGGTAGACTCCGGGGTTCTCCGGAATGGTCTTGAGCTTCAGTGCTATGCTCTCGATGTTGGGGTTGATGCTGGCGTCGATCATAAGTCGCCGTAGTCGAGTTTCACCTTGTAGATGTCCATCTCGATGGAGTGGATGCCTTCGAGGTCGTACTGGCTGGTGGCCTGTCCGATTTCGATGCGGTGATTGCCTTTGGTGTTGAAGCTGAAGAAGGTGCGGACGTGGGTGGAGACGGTGCGCAGGCCATCGTCGAACTCTCCTTTCCAGCGGTCGTTCTCTTTGAGTGTAACCTCGCTGTAGAACATTCGGTGCTCACCTTCGGGATTGTAGATATTGACCGTGAGTGGCAGCGACGTGTAGCGGAACGCCTCGGTGTCGACGCTGACGGTGAGGTCGATGTTATAGTAGGCCTCGGTATTGCTCACCGTGGTTTCAAACACCTCCGGTTTGAAACGGTTCCATGTGTTGCTCCCGAAGGTACGCTCCTCGTCGAGGATGTTCTTGCTGCCGCAGGAGGTTAGAAGTAGAAGGGAAAAGGTTAATATGGTTAAAAGGCTACGCATGTTTTAATTTGAAAGTTGAAAGTTTGTTGGTGCATTTAAGAGACAAGCCTTTCCATTATTTGTATGGCGTTGGTGGCGGCACCTTTGCGGATGTTGTCGGCCACAATCCACAGGTTGAGGCTGTTGGGTTGCGATGCATCGCGGCGCAGACGTCCTACCCATACCTCGTCGCGGTGGTGCGATAGGATTGGCATGGGGTAGATGTTGTTGGCCGGGTCGTCGTAAAGCTTCACACCGGGAGTCTCGGCGATAAGACGGCGCACGTCGTCGAGGTCATACTCGCGGCGCAGTTCGACGTTTACGGCTTCGCTGTGGCCACCCACCACGGGTACGCGCACCACGGTAGCGGTGATGGCAATATCGGGGTCGGCGAATATCTTGCGGGTCTCGTCTATGAGTTTCTGCTCCTCGGTGGTGTAGCCATCGGGCTGGAAATCGCCGCCGTGAGGGAAGAGGTTGCGGTGGATTTGGTAGGGGTAGGCACGCTCGATTGGTTCGGAGTTCGGATCTTGGAGTTCGGAGCTGCCGCTTTCCGCAGGCGAGGCGCTTGCGTACATTTTTTCTTCGGCTTCCAGCTGGTGGACAGCCTTTATTCCTGTGCCGGTGATGCTCTGGTAGGTGGAGATGACCAGTCGGCGGATGCCGTATTCACGTTCGAGGGCCGATATTGCCAGAACCATCTGTATGGTGCTGCAATTGGGGTTGGCTATTATCCTGTCGGTGGGCTTCACTGCGGCGATGTTGATTTCTGGCACCACCAGCGGCACCGACGGGTCTTTGCGCCAGGCCGAGGAGTTGTCGATAACCGTGGTGCCTACCTCGGCGAAGCGTGGAGCATACTCGCGTGAGGCTGCGGCACCTGCCGAGAAGATGGCGTACTGCGGATGTGCAGCGATGGCATCGTCCACGCTCTGCACGGTCAGTTTGCGCTCTGCGAAATCAATCTCTTTGCCTACCGATTTGGGCGAGGCGGCGGCAATAATCTCTTCGTTGCCAAACCCGCGCTCCTCAAGCACGGTCAGCATTTCGCGTCCCACCAGTCCGGTGGCTCCCACTACTGCGATTTTCATGGCTTATCGTATCAATGTTACCGTACCGCGTTTGACCTTGACAATCTTGGGCTCAAAGCTGTTGCTGTAGCGAATCATGTATACGTAGGCACCCTGTGGGCAGGGATCGCCGTTGAGGTCCTTGCCGTCCCAGCCGCAGTCGGCACCCTCGCACTGGAAGATGAGCTGGCCGAGGCGGTTGTAGATAAACATCTCCTGGTTGATAGTCTGGCTGCTGATGGAGGAGAAGATGTTGTTGCCGGCAGGGTCGTCGGGTGTGAAGGCATTGGGCACCCAGAAACTCTCCTTGTTGAAGGGGATGACGATATCGGACGAGTCGACGCAGCCGTATTGGCTGTATGCCAGTAGCCAGATGTGGGCCTGGCTCTCGCTGACGGGTATTGAGTAGTAGGCCGTGGCTCCGGTCTGGTCGCCGGCAGTGGGGAACTTCCAGCGGCGGCTGTCGTTGCCGCTCGAGATGTCGGTCAGAACCACGTCGAGATGGTCGAAATCGAAGTGGTCGAGCGACGACTTGATGCGGGAAATGACGGGGATAAGGGTGAAGCGCAGCTGCACCACCGAGTCGCAGTCGTAAGCGTTCTTGAGGATGACAGTGTCGATGGCCGAGCTGCCGGTGTTGCTCTCGCTGTAGGTCTGTCCGTTGCGCCAGGTGTAGGGCTGGCAGTCGGTAACATCATCGTAGGTGAGGCTTACATCGAAGACGGTCAGGGCCAGGTGCACCAGGCTGTCGCATCCGGGACTGCTATGGAGCAGGACGAAGGTGTTTTCGGGGTTGGTGTTGCTGGTATATGATTTGGTGATGCTGTCGCAGGGGTGCCAAGTGAAGGTCTGGCCATTGCATATACCTTCGGTAATCACGGTGTCGAAGTTGGGGAACACGCGCACCATAAGGCGTTTGTAGTTCTGGCAACCGCTGATGAACTCGACGGCCGACTGCACATATAAGGTGTCAATCTTGTTGCGTGGCAGGGTGTCGGCCTGCTGGTCGGGACGCAGGGAGAGCATCTGGTTGTTGCCACCGATGGAATACATGGACGTCGGCAACTCTATCTCTTCTCCGTTCAGCACACGGTAGACGTTCCAGTCCACGCGGCGTGCAACCTGTTCAGATGGATAGCCGAGGCTGACCTGTGTCGTGTGACCTTGGCAGATGTCGTATTGGTAATTGTCGTAGAAATGGCCGTCGGCGCTCAGTGACATGTCGTTGGTGGTGTCGATGCCAATGGTGACAGTGTCGCGCAGGAAGTACCAGTCGTTGTTGGCATTCATAAATCGCAACTCGCAAACGTAGCGCGACACACATTTAGGCGAAACTGTTGCCTTGGTGAGGGTTGCGTGCTCCACGGTCGGGTCGGATGACATCTGTTGGCTGACGTATCCATTGGTGTCGTTCTGGTTCGAGCCTAAATCCACCGAGTCGCGGCCGTCGTCAAATATGCGGTACCATTTGCAGTTTTTGCTCGTATTGCCCTGTGGGGTGAAGCGGAAGGCGATGGAGTCGTGCGATTGTGTCGAGGGGTTGAAACCTGTTGGGAAGAAAGCGGCTGGCGAACCGTTGACGACATAGTAGTTCGGGGCGTCGATGTCGCTGCTTTTCACCTGCGGCTGGCCGGTGGCGTTCTGTATGCCGATAATACCGTTTCCGCCGTTCCAACTTGTGCAAACCTGACGCTGCTTGACATGCACCTCGATGATGTTCGAGCCTTCGTAGCACACAATTTGGTAGGTGCAACGGAGAGAGGTGCAGCTGAACTGCGGCACATCGTTCCACGAGCAGATAATCTTGCGGCAGGGGAACTCGTCCTGAATGCCGTAGTATATACCCCAGTTGGGGTCGCCGCCCGAGCCGTGGATGCCGGGACTGGGATAGGTGTCTTCATAGATGCCATATATAGCGTCGCGTACACGGTCTTCGCCGTTGGCAAACGGGGCGCCGCTGGTTCCTGTAGGCCAGGGCAATGGTGCCGAGTATGACCAGGCGCAGCCTGTGCCGGAGCCGAAGTTGGTGGTGAATGTCACCAGGCCATTGGCACCCAGACGGAAATAATTCTTTCTTATTCCAAAGAAATAGAACGGGTAGGGAATGTTTGTCGCCGAGGCGGCGTAGTCGTCGTCAGTGCTGATAGGCATTCGGGTACCCAAAGAGAAAGTAGGGTCTGGCGGGTTGTAGGGGATTGCTTCAACCAGATATGTTCCGTTGAAGAACTGCACCGGGATATAAGGTTCGGCGCTCAATTCGATGGTCGGGGCTGTGCAGGTGACAGCGGTATCCCATCCGTTTGCGCGGTACAGCGGCAGTGCGACGTGGTCGTTCTTCTCGGTGATCAGCACCTCGGGGCATGGACTTGACACCTGGGCCATGGAAGGCGAAAAGTTGAAAGCGAAAAGTGAAAAGAGCAGTAACGCACCTTTCAAAAACCTACATTTTTGCAGGCGGGGTGCCTGCGTACCATTTCTCATAGTCTGGTTCATATTGTGTGTGTGTGTTTGTTCTTATCTGATTAATGTCACGGTTCCTTTGATGATGTGGGTCTTGCCCGGCTCGAAAGTGTTGGTGTATCGTATCACGTAGGCATAGCCGCCCTGTGGGCAGGGCTCGCCGTTTTCGTGGTTGCCGTCCCACTGGCAGTCAACACCCTCGCAGTGGAACACCATCACGCCCATACGGTTGTAGATGAACATCTCCTGATACAGCGTCTCGCGGCTCACCGAACCGAACAGGTTGTTCGTGCTTTTGTCGGGGGTGAAGGCGTTTGGCACCCAGAAGGTCTCCTTGTTGAACGGCAGCATCAGTTTCGCCGAGTCTATGCAGCCGTAGGGGCTGGATACTATCAGCGTGATGAGTGCCTCGTCCAATTCAACGGGTATCGAGTAGAATGCAGTCACTCCGGTCTGGTCGTCTGACGTGGGGAACGTCCACCGCCGAGCGTCGTTGCCTATCGATACGTCGGTAAGCACCACGTCGAGGTGGTCGAAATCAAAGTTTTCGAGCGAACTTTCAATCTTGGGTGTCAGCGGGTGTATGACGAAGTCGAGGCTCACCACCGAGTCGCAACCCCACAGGTTCTGTAGCACAATGGTGTCGGTGGCTGCGGTGGCGGCATTGTCTTCGCTGTAGGTCACGCCGTTGAGCCATGTTATTGGCTTGCAGTCCATGATGTGGTCTACCGTGTGGCTTACGTCGTAGACGGTCAGGTGCAGGTGTACCACCGAGTCGCAACCCGGCTGGCTCTTCAGTGTCACCTTCGGCTGCGAGGTGCTTTCTGTATAGGTTTGCCCGTTGTGCTGCCAGGTGAAGCTCTCGCCTCTGCAGATGCCCTCGACGTCGACGGTGTCGAAGTTTGGGAATATGCGTACCAGTGCGCTGTCGTAGTTGCTGCATCCGCTGACGAAGTCGACAGTCACCTGCATCCATATTGAGTCAATCTTGTTCTTCGGCAGGCTTTCGGCGGCGGGGTCGGGACGTATGGTCAGGTTGCTTTTGTTCTCGTTGAGCGAGTACACCGAGTCGGACAGCGGTATTTTCTGTCCGTTCAACACACGGTAGATAGACCATGTTGTGTTCAGCATCTCCAGGCCTTCGGGGTACTCCAGCGTCAGCGCCGATGTCTGTCCCTTGCAGATGTCGAGCATCCACGAGCCTTCGGGTGCGCCAATCGGCTTTATGTTCAGGTCGTTCACCGTGTCGATACCCACGGTTATTGTGTCATAGAGGTAGTACCATGTGCCGGCGGCGTTTTGGAAGCGCAGCTCCATGACGTAACGCGACACACATTTGGGCGACACCACCGCCTTGGTCAGTGTCGGGTGGGTAGAATTGCCGTTCATTGGCATCGACATGTAGCCGTTGGTGTCGTTCATGTCGTTGCCCAGTTCCACCGAGTCGCGTCCGTCGTCGAATATGCGGTACCACTTGTAGTTCTTCACCGTGATGCCTTGCGGGGTGAATCGGTATGCCACCGTGTCGAGGTTGGTGTTGAAGGTGTTCAGACCTTCGGGAGCGAAGAAAGCCGGCGAGCCTGTCACCACGCGTGAGTTCGACGAGTCGGGGTCATCGGCTTTAACCTGTGCCACGCCGGTGGCGTTCTGTATGCCGATGATGCCGCGTCCGCCGTTCCAGCCGGTGTAGGCTCCGCGGCGTTTCACATGCACCTCGATGATGTTCGAGCCTTCGTAGCACACAATCTGGTAGGTGCCGCGGTTGTTCTGGTTCTGGTTGCCGGGATAGGCCGGCACGCCATTCCACGAGCAGACAATCTTGCGGCAGGGGAACTCGTCCTGGATGCCGTAGTAGATGCCCTGGTTGCCGTTGAGGTACGACGCCAGCGGGTGCGAGTCCTCATACACGCCGTAGATTGCATCGCGCATCATGGCCAGCGTCATGCCGTAGGTCTTCGGGATACCGTTTGCTGTCTCCGATGCCCACGGTATCGGTGAAGAGTAGTTCCAGGCGCATCCGTGTCCGGCAGCGGCAGTGTTGAAGGTCACCAGTCCGTTGGCGCCAAGCACAAAGGCAGTCTTGCGGATGCCGAAAAAGTAGAAAGGGTAGGGGATAGGTGTTGCTGTTGCCGAAAAGTCGTCGTCCGTCGTCACCGGCATACGTGTGCCGGCCGAGAAAGTGGTGTCGGCAGGGGCATAGGGTATTTGCTCGACGAGGTAGGTGCCGTTGAAGAACTGCACGGGGATATATGGCTCGGAGCTGATTTCGATAGAGGGGTGTGCACAGCTTACCACCGTGTCCCAGCCTTGTACATGGTACTGGCGGTACGGAATATGGTCGTATTTTTCATTGATAAGCACCTCGGGACAGGGCGAAAGTACCGCCTGAGCCCGCATTGGCACCGTCGACAGCATTGTTGCCAGCAGTGCAATTATTGTGTATATCGTTGTTTTACAATATAGTCTATTGTTCGGCATAGTCTTTGAACTATATATTTAAAAATGCAAAAATACATTTTTTTCCCCATATAGACGCAACTCCTTTTGCAAATGTTACAACCAGTATTTTTTTTAACATTATTTAACAGCTCTGGTACACAGGCAACCCACCTGCGAATATTTAACAGCTCTGGTACGCAGGCGACCCGCCTGCGAATGAGTCTTTCAGAAAAAAATTTTATTACCGATGTAGTTTTCTGCATGTTTTTTGCGTTATTATTGTTGTGAAGATGAATAATCCGTTCGACGAACTGCTGCACCGCTACCGCGGGCTGTTGTTTACTCTCTGTAGTCGTTTTAAACACAGAGGGTTGGAAGTCGACGACCTGATGCAGGAGGCCAGCATCGCGTTGTGGCGCGACCGTGAGAGACTTCTCGGATTGGGTACGGGGGTGCAACAGGCAGCTTTGGTGTGGCGCATAGCCCGCAACGCTGCCATTGATGCACTGAGGCGCACAGACGAGACGGATTCTCTGCCCGAAGGCTACGACCAAATGGACGATGACCGCACGCTGTTGCGCGAACTGCACGAGCAGATAGGCACGCTGAGTGAACCCGACCGCACGATAGTGCGCATGCAACTGGAGGGATACAGCTATGAAGAGATTGGCAACCAGCTGGGAATGACGGAGAAGAACGTGAGTGTGAGGCTTGTGAGGGCAAGGGAGAAGTTGAGGGAGAAGATGACGGGTGAGAAGTGAATTGTGAATGGTGAAATGTGAATTGTGAATAGTGAAATAGAATAGAACTGAAAAAATAAAATAAAAATTATGAATAACAAGGATTTTGACACACTGTGGGAAATGGCGGGAGCCGAGGGACGCGGAAGCAGGCTCGCCGGTGAGTATCCGGCATGGCAGGCTCGCCGTCGCCGCAATACCGGTATCGCCCTGGCGACCGTGGCCGTGCTAGCAGTGACCACCCCGATGATGCTGCCGCAGCGCACGTCCGACACCTACCTTAAAGTGTACTGCAACAACCATTCAACCACCGACAGCCAATGGGCAACCCTGGCCGGTGAGATGCTGTTAAGTTAAAATATTAAATGATGAAAAATTAAATGATGAAAAACAATAAGACATATATTATTGCGCTTTGCCTGCTCCTTTTCTGTGCCGCCTGCTCGCGCGAGGCAGTGGAGCCGGCAAAGAATGCGCTCTACAAGCAGTATGCCCCGAGGCCTGAGCTGTCGGTGGCACAGGTCTGCGGTTTCAGCCTGTGCGACACGGTGCGCGTCGACGTGGTGCTGCTTCGTGCCGAAACTGACGAGGCATGGCAGCAGCTTGTCGAGGAGTTCAACCTCGAGGGTCAGGAGGGCACCGAGAGCTGGCTGGGCGACACCGAGCAGCCCGCACAGCGTGTGAAGTGGACTGGTGCCCCTGTCCTGCGCGCCATTGCCTCGCATTCCCGCCGCACACTGGCTTTCTACCGCCTCGACAACGAGACACAGTATGACGCCTTGATTGATTATCAGATTAAGGAAATGAAAGGTGAATAGTAAAGAAGTCCATTGAACTGATTAAAACTAAATCCAATTTGAAATGAAAGCAACAAGATATATACTGATAGCCCTTGCTCTTATGTCGACGGCCTGCCAGAAGCCCAATCCTGCTCCCGACCCGATACCGAGTCCCGACCCGTCGACTGTCGTGGAACGCACCATCGTCTATACCGTCGGCAATACCGAAAGCCGCCGCTCGCTGGATACCGAGGCCGAGTGGGATGCCCTGCTCGACAACATCTGCGACCAGGCCATGGCCGGCAACGAGGTGGCCTTCTTCAACATCTCGCATATCCAAAATCCTCAAGGTTCCACCAAGGCCAAGGAGTCCAACACCATTACTACCGCCGACCGCGACGAGCTGAAACGCTGGATGAAGGCCAAGGAGAAGGAGGGTCTCACGGTGCGTGTGACCTACGACGACAATACCGGCACATGGAACGGCACAGCCTATGCCACTGCACCTGTCGACAGCACTGCCGACAACCTTATCGGCACCTGGCGCTTCAACTGCATGGTGGTGACTCGTGTCGACCTGGACGGCGAGCTGCTGGGCAGCGACCTGTATGCCCCCGAAGATAACGGCGGTTCATGGTATTACTCGTTCTCGAACGACGGCACATTGACCATTACCTTCAACGGCATGGACGGCACCACGGCTACCGACAGCAGCACCTGGACGCTCTCGGACGACGGCATACTGTACAGCGCCCTGCTGCCGAGCGGTGCCTACTGGAACGTCAACTGGATTACCCCTAATACAATGATTATATCGCGTGCCGACCTCGGCACCGAGGAGGGCGACCAGTATTATCAACTGCAATTCGACCGACAGTAAAAAAATTTTACACCTGTTGTAGTTTTTCGCCTTCGAGTTGCGTTCTTATTATCGAAAGTAAAACAAATCAAACAAATCATTAATCAAAAAAACACAAAACAATGAAGAAAAACATCATTATCGCCGCCGCCGCTATCCTGGCAATTGGTCTGACCGCTTGCGAACCCGAAATCATCACCCCCGGTGATAACGTCAATCCCGGTAACAGCACTGCACTTGTCAAGAGCACTGCCGACCTTCACAACACCGATTGGACCTACACCGTGACCTACAGCGAGTTCCTCAGCCAGATGGTTGGCATCGACCTCAGCTGCGTCGAGGGCTTCGAGGACGAGACCATGGCCTTCGGTCTGACCTTCGATGGCACCTATGCCCACTTCACCTTCCCCGAGAATGTCATGGCCTTCGGTGGTGACGAGGGCGAGCTGGAGCAGATCTACGGTGTCTCCTACACCTACACCTATGACGGTTCCACCCACACCGGCTACCTCGACGGTGTTGCCGAGAACGAGGAAGGCGAAGAGGTTCCCGCCCAGCTGCAGTTCACCTATGACGATGCCACCGATGCCATCACCTTCGTGCTGCCGATGGTCTTCGCCGAGGACGGCACCCCTGTCACCCTCACCATGGTGTTCCTCCGCAACGAATAAGATTTTAAGTTAAAATAAATGGGGCTGCGTCCACAGCAATGTGGGCGCAGTTTTTTTTGCTTTTTTTGGGCCCGTTGTAATTTTTCGCCTTCGAAATCCGTTATTATAGTGTGAAAGGTCAGGAAACGTTCAATGAGTTGATGCTCCGCTACCGCGGATTGCTCTTCTCGGTATGCCGACGCTACAGAGGCGACGGCTTGGAGGTCGATGACCTGCTGCAGGAGACTACCATTGCGCTTTGGAACCTTCGCGAACAGCTCTTTAGCATAACGATAGCACCGAAACAGGCTGCCTGTATATGGCGTGTGGCACGCAGCAAATGCATTGACCTCCAGCGCAAAAGAGCAAACAAGGATTTGCCCCTACCGGAGGGATACGACGCTCCGGCCGAGGACACAACATTGCATGACGCACTCCACGAACTCATCGCCCAGCTGCCCGAACCCGACCACACAATAGTGACTATGCACCTCGACGGCTACGACTATAGAGAGATAGGCCGACAAGTGGGCATGACGAAAAACAACATAGGCATCCGCCTGATGCGTATAAAAGAAAAACTGAGAGAACAATGGAACATAATATAACTTTTGAAGAGCTCTGGGAGCACGAGGAGCGGCAAGGCCTGCAACAGCGTCTGCGACAGGACTACCCCTCATGGCTGCGCCGCCGCCGCACAGCGCTGGCTACTATAGTCTCTGTGGCAGTGGTGTCCGTTGCAGCCGGCATAACACTCTCCACTCTCCACTCTCCACTCTCCACTTACGATGCCGTCGCCTGCAACCGCAGCACCTTCCCCGACAACCACTGGGCCGAGGTGGCCGGAAACATCCTATTGACAAACTAAAAACCGAAAACCGAAAACTAAAAACTAAAAACTAAAAAAAATGAAACAAGAAAAACATACCAAAAGGACACTTGGGCAGACCAGCCTTTTAGTTTTTAGTTTTTACTTTTTACTTTCCCTTGTAGGCTGCTCACGCGAAGTGGAGGAAACACCGCTGTACCAGAAGTACGCCGTGCGGAGTGACCTCACGGTGGCCCAGGTCACAGGCTTCCACCTGAACGACACGGTCAAGACCGACGTGGTCATCCTCGTGGCCGACGACAGCGTGGCGTGGCAGCAGATGAAAGAGGAGTTCGACATCCGCACCTCCGAAGGCGTTACCTCGTGGATGGGAAATATCGACCACCCACAACAGCGTGTGAAGCGCAGCGAGCGCCCCGCCTGGCGTGCCATGGCCGTACACGCCGACCGTACCATCGCCTTCTACCGTATCGACACCGAAACACAGTATGATGCCCTGCTTGATTACCAAATGGATAGAATAACTAAAATTTCCCCGTAGGGGATTGCTTTTAATAGAAAACCCCTACGGGGTATAATATGATATTCTCCGTTAGGAGATTTCTATTAATAGAAAATCCCTACGGGATAATGATAAGAAACAAAATTAAGAATATGAAAACAATCAAACTTTTCACCCTGCTGGCTGCTCTTATGGCTTTCCATTCTTGCAATAAGGTCAATGAAGATTATAACCATCGCAGCATTGTTTATTTCGTTGACGGAGAGGAATATCATGTGGATTTATTCTCCGACGGCGAATGGGACGAACTGCTTGACAAGCTGCTAGACTACACCGTCGAAGGCAGCACCGTGGTGTTCTACAATGCCGACCTTACCACATCTAAAGCCGCCCACGCCAAAGGCGATGTCAAGTACAGCACCCACGACCGCGACAAGATGAAAGCCTGGTGCAAGAAGATGGAAGGGCAGGGCATGACCGTCACCATCACCTACGACAGAGCGAGTGGAGAGTGGAACGGCGTTGCCACAAAGGGCAGACCTTAAAACAACTTAAAACTATGAAAAACACATTCAAACTTACAGCTCTGCCATTGCTGTTGCTGATAGCGACAGGTTGCGGCATATACAACCCCGCGTGTGTCGACATTCCCCTTGTCCGCGAAAAAGGGGAGTTGCAGTTGGAAGGGGCTGTATTACCGTTGGATTATGATGAGATTCTTCCTCGTGTTTCGATGGCATACGGCATCACCGACCGATTGGCCGCAGCGGTCAGTTTAGACCCTTACCGAGGCTATTCGCAGGCAATGGCAGGTGCCTATTTCCCAGTGGGCGAGAAATTTGTGTGGGAGGTGTATGGCGGCGGCGGTATAGGTGCCGGGAGAGTCCGTAATTATTCTCATGACTATTACACTTCTTCAGGCAAATACGGTTTGACATTTGTTCAGATTGACGGTGGCTGGCGCAACCTGACACGGTTTCTGAACCTTGACATCGCTTTCAGCCTCAAGACTGGTTGGTTGCGCAGTCATCTTGATATTTGTGATGGCTGGAGTTATTATCAGGATTCATTAGGCGTAGAGCATTCCTATTTGGCATACCATAATGCCACAGACAATAGCCTGCTGGTAGAACCCACCGTCGAGGTGCGCTTCGGGTGGCCAAATTTCAAGTTCAACATGAAGATGGGTTACTGTTATCATTTCGGCAACGAATATAGCAGAATGTATGGCGATATTGGCATTGGCTTTGGAATGAGCTACCGCTTCAGAACGAACAAAAAGACAAAATAGCAAAGACATGAAAACAACAATCAAACTTTTCACCCTGCTGGCTGCCGTGCTTTGCCTTGCGGCCTGCGACAAGAACAGGGAGGAGATGCGCCACGAGCGCGACATCGTCTATACTGTTGACGAGACCACCACTACCGTGCATCTGAGGAATGACGCAGAATTCGATGCCCTCCTCGACCGTTTCTGCGACTATGCCGAAAGTGGCAGCAGTGTCACTTTTCACAACGCCAACATCACCTCCAAG
>JAEEGL017454146.1_pt1 | contig 13723 bp, 14 predicted proteins | sample 9134231 | NCBI WGS metagenome assembly JAEEGL01 (sample SAMN16246548, study PRJNA631951) | gut metagenome | biome: gut microbiome; feature: rumen; material: fiber-attached | host: Bos | place: Iran: Karaj | collected 2018-10 | reverse complement strand
TTTTCAGGGCTTAATTCACCGTTTTTATAAGCAGCAGCCAGTTGCGTTTCTTTGATCTGGCGGATGTTTCTGTGACTTCCGATCAGCGAGATCATGCACTTATCAACCGAAACATCGTCCTGCAAAAAATCACGGAACAGTTCCACCGGAATAAGATTAAAAAAGGCATAACACTGGCTGAATGAATATAACATAAAACATCTCTGTAACAGATCAGGTTTAACCGCATGAGTGCTTTTGAAATCTTTCCTTAAGTTTTCCACCGCTGAATCATAATCTTTAAGTCTGTCTTTCATTTTGCGGATAAAAGCATGCGTCAGTTTCCCGTCGCCTTTCATCAGTTTCAAAAGATCTGTCCAGAAAGGAAGCCACTCTTCAATCGGTATACATACACTGTCCTGATCAAATTCGGCTTTTTTGAAATCATCCCTTCCCCAGAATACCGTGGGCAGATATTTGTAAGACATACATATGCATTCTCTCATGTATTTGATTTTTATGTCCTCTGTAGAAAAATTAAAACCTTTAAAGTCTATATGATAACCCATTTATTTACCACCGCACGGCATTCTGCCTGTTTGAATTTTTATATGATCATTCTTTGAACGATTTGTAAATCTTAAGCAAAACATCTTCCAGATTTGCATTTTCAACCGTAATACTCTGAACATCATTGATACGTGCAATACTGCTGATCGTCTGTCCGACATCTTCTCTGTTTTTGATCGAGATGCTGTACTTATTGTCTTCGAGTTCTTTAACGGTGTAATCCTCGCAGCCTTTAAGTTCACTGCCCTTAGAAAGTTCAACAATAACCTTATGATCTATATATCCGCCGTTACAGATATCATCAATTGTACCGTCATAGTAGATCTCACCCTGATTTACGATGATTATCCTGCTGCATACGGTCTGTATGTCATCGATATCATGTGAAGTGATAAAAACGGTCACATTTCTTTCTTTGTTGATAGCTTTGATAAACTCATGGATCTTCTCTTTAACTTCGATATCAATACCTATGGTCGGCTCATCCAGGAAAACCAGTTCGGGATTGTGTATGAATGTTGCGGCAAATTCGCATCTCATTCTCTGTCCAAGACTCATCTGTCTTACGGGCTTGTCGTACAGTTCTTTCAATCCGAGTTTTGCATCCAGGTATTCGAGTGATTCCGTATATTCTTTTTTGTCCATACCGTAGATGCTTCTTAACATTTCAAAAGTATCTATAGCCGGAAGATCCCACAGTAACTGTGATCTCTGTCCGAACAATACACCGATCTTCTTTACGTATTTCTTTCTGTTCTTCCAGGGTTCGATACCATCAACAACACAGTTTCCGTTATCAGGCTTAAGAATACCCGAAAGGAGTTTGATGGTTGTACTCTTTCCCGCACCGTTAGGTCCGATATAGCCGACGATATCGCCTTTTTCAACTTTAAAAGTTGCTTCTTTTAAAGCTTCGATAACTTCCTTCTTTTTATTGGCGGATTTCTTTTTCTTTATATAGTATTTTTTGCTTAAACTGTTTACTTCAATGTAACTCATTTGTTTATCGTCCTTTCTGTTTGATCACTGTGACTTCCTAGTTTCCGCTCGAAACATAACTCTTTTCAACCAGATGGTATAAGAACACCACCACTGCAAATAATCCGTAACATACAAACGGAAGCATATATCTGAGTAAGATTCCTCCGTCTGCCTTTCCCAGGATTACCGAGATCGGGAAATATGTTACAAGCGAAACCGGCAGAACAAAGGTAAAGATACACTGAATCCATTTAGGAAAAGCCGAAATCGGATACTGCATGGTTGTAATACTTCCCTGGATGATGATGCTCATGAATTCCGTATACTGCATAACCTTAAAGAGGATAAGTCCGGTAAGGATATACAGCGAGAAATAAAGCATTACTCCTCCGATGATCGAGTAAAGAAGCACGATCCATTCTATTCCGTTTATTCTGCTTATATTTGTTATTATTCCGATGATAAGAACTACCAATGCCTGAAAGACTCTTCCCAGACGAACAAACTGGAAGTTAAATGCACTGACCTGCCAGATACTTCCCATCGGTCTTAATAAATATCTGTCGTAGTCTCCGTTTCGTACCAGTCCCGTCATATTGGATTCGAAACCTCTCATGAAAACCTCTGACATTGAAAATGAGAAATTAACGATTCCGTAGATCAGGAATACTTCGTTTAATTTCCATCCGTCCATCTCTCCGAAAACCGAGAACAATGCCCAGATCGAAACAAATTCAAGGAATATAACCAGAAACTGATTTAAAAACCCTGTAACTGCGTTAATCGGATATTGAACCTGCGATTTCAGCTGATAGTAAACTATTTTTACATACAAAAGAACACTTCTCATATATCATCCTCCCTGCACAACAAGTCTTTTTGTGCTGTAATAAATGATCAACCTGTTTACGACATACAGAGCAACACACCATATTAACTGGCCTATGATCGCCATTATCATCTGCTTAGTGTCGTATTCACCGGTAATTATCATGGCAGGAGTATCTATAACTCCCTTAAACGGTGTAACCATAAGAATGGTTCTGAGCCATGAAGGGAAATACGAAAGAGGTATGATAGTACCGGAGATCAGCATCGCTATAGAGTTAAAGAATCCGATAAAGTTTGACGCATCCAGAACTAAAAGTGCTATGGAGTACAGGAACACCGTGATCAGAGAACTTAATACAAATCCCAGTGTGATACTGATGATAAATCCGCCGATATTTTTCCATCCCATACAGAACAGTGAAATGTTCTTCATTCCGATAAGCGGTAACACTATAATGTTAACCAGCAATACCGGAAGGCCTCGAACGATGCAGTTGGCAAGTCGCCAGGAAAGCGTCTTGGAAAAGAACATCGAAAAGAGGTCGATCGGTCTAATGATCTCATATGCCACATTTCCCGATTTGATAACATGAAAATCTTCCCAGTTGACGTTCCAGGGAACGATGGCAAAGAATATCTGGGCGATCCAGATATACAAAATTGTTGACTGAATCTGCATAGGTGAAGATGCGCTGTTTCCAAGTGAAAAAGCCAGAATAATATAAATTCTGAACAGTGCAAAAAACACCTGCGAAATAAAGCCGGAAATTGCCGCCAGTTTAAAAACCATTACTGTTTTGAATCTGGCTACATAATACGCAAAGAATCCATTCATAAGTCTCCCATCTGTGAAGTACTTCTTCACATCCTTTCTATAGCTTTTTTATAAAATCTAATAATTCCTTATTATTCCGAATTTTGACAACCTTCGAAAAACTGTTACCCAACACTTCGTTTTCAAAGAATTTATACTGTTTTCCGGTATAACTGATCATGCCTTCCTTTGAAAAAAAACGTTTAAATGACTCATAGTTCTCGCCGCATATCTTTTTTCTTTTTAAAATGCATGACAAACTTCTTGATATCACTCTGAAGTACAATACCAAAAGCGGCCTTTTTAAAAGCACTATCGTACAGTCCTTGTCTATAAGGTCCGATACTTCCCGGTAATATCCGTCTAATATGTATCCGTCTTTACTCAGTATTTCTTTTATCCGGTCCGAGAACTCTTTACTGTCTCTTTTTTCCCATTTTTCTTTCCAGAAAATAGAATCAAGTTCATACCAGTTTATGTGTTTTTTTGACATTATCTCTTTTGATAATGTGCTCTTCCCGCTTCCGGGAGGTCCGATGATCCAGTACTTATCCATTCAACATATTTCCTATCCATTCCTGTGTCTGATTCATTTTATATATGTTTTCCTTAACAGCATAAAATGGTATATTCTCTATGTTTTTCTCGATCTCAGCCGTGATCCGGTTGTCACTGTTTTCAAAGTATTTCTTAAAATCCATAAAATATCTGCTTACTTCCGGATCAACAAATCTTCTGAGTATGTCAATCTTTTCTTCACCTTTCACCTCGGAAATCTCAAGTTCGCCGTCCGTAAACTCAAGATACAGAAAACAATTGATCCCGGCTTTTGGAGTTATATCGCAGCCAAATATATCTGCCAGTTCATTTACAAAATAGAAATTGTTTGCGCTTAATTCTTTGTTTCCGTTATCCGGGTGTTTTAAATCTTTGGTGAAATCATATTTATTTAAGATGTTATCCATCATCCCTATCGAATCTTTTCTCACGGAGATCGATCTGGGAAAGCCCGTACCTTCAAGACCTGATCCCTGAGCCGATATACTGATGTCATCGTTTGAGATAAAGGAAGCTTTTCCGGTAGCTAACATACTCAGCATAAAACTTGTTTTCCCATGCTTCTTTTCTCCGAGAAAACATATGCCCTTTCCCTGATAGGAAACCATGCCTCCGTGCAGACAGCTAAAGCCTCTGCTCATAAGCGTATGTTTGATGATATCTCTTGCAAGTCGTATCTTAACCTGAGAAATAAATCGCGGATCATCCGGTTTTGAAACGTATATGATCCTGTTTTCCTCATCTACGTAATATTCTTTCTGAGGCCCTTTATCTCCTCTTATCACAGGCGTGATCTTTACCAGAGTATTTTTATCAATACCGTTTTCACCTGTTATCCTCCAGCAGCCGGATTTCATGTTAGAAATATCCGAAACGGGTATACATTCAAAAAACGGACTTAATCGGAATACGATCTCATTAAGGTTATCATCCTGTATGTAAACGGTTATTCCGTCTTTTATTATCTCAATCCACATATTTTTACCCTTCCGAAGCCTCCATCAGATCTTTTTCTTCATATGCAAATACTCTGTCTTCGATCGTTCCTTTCCACTTGAGAATGGTATCGTTTTTCCCGAATGCACAGTTAAGATTATTAACGTGATCTTTAAGTCCGAGTTCGTCGAGGATGTTGCATCCGTACAACCGGTCCATATAGTATAAAACCCACGCGATCTTTTCTTTTTCGGTTTTATCCGTCACAAGACTGTTGATCTTTTCTTTTATCTCCGCGTTATGTTTTTTCCAGTACATGTAGATATCATTGGTCATACAAAGTCTTATGCTTATGTTTCTCTGAATAAATCTGTATGACCATGCATGTCTGTAAAAATGATTTATCATATAGATAAAGTGTGCTGCAGGCATCAGAGTCTTGATAGTATGATTGCGGCCGGTTTTCACTCCGACGGTCCCTTCTTTTAAGGCGAATACAATCATTGAATTTTCTTTTTTATTGATCCAGTCTAAAGAGGTGGAAATATCCACTTTTATGAACGGACATACTTTCTCACCCGTAAAATCAAAATGTTCGGGCAGGTGGTCTCCGGTCATTTTAAACAAAAGCTGCTTTTCTCTGGGAAGTTCGATCACGGTGTTTGTCGCATACTCAAATCTTGCGGGTTTTAATCCTATGGATGCGAGGATCTTACTTACTTTATCCGAATCCTTTTTATTTATGATCATATCAATATCCGATATTCGTTTAACATAATCATTTCCGTACAGATCGTTTTCCAGAGCCAGACCTTTTACAACGGCATAACTTATGTCATTGGCCTCAAATGCCATTGCAACCTTCTGAAAAGTATCATCAAATATGATCACCTTTTCTTTGTTCAGGTAATATAATTTGGCGAAAAACTCACGGATATAAAAAGGGATCGTTTCGTCCGTATCACTGCATCTGCTCATTACGATCCATGCCAGATTTTCCAGCTTGTTTTTGATAACCTTTTCGCAGAAAAAGCCCCAGTCCACCATATTGCTTTTCAAAATCTCTTCAATTTCGGAATAGTCGGACTTTTCATAGCATTTGATCATGCTTATGATCATTTTTTTTGTATTTTCGATGCTCTTATCCCTGTCGATAGTCATTTCCATATGTTCTGTCTTCCTCATTTAAAAATGTTCTCTTTTTATGTTCAGCCTAATAACACAACCGGCTGAATATCTTATCTATGAAATCCACGATGAAGTCTTCATCTTTTCCTTCAACAAGCTCAAATAATGCTCTCCACTCATTGTCGATAAGTACACATGGATTCTTCTTTAGATTCATGATCTGATCCATGGAAAAACCTTTTTCAATGAGTTTCCTGTTGATGTTGATCTCCTCTTTATTTACGTCCGATCCAAAGGCTTCACTGTAACGCAGTGTCGCAAACATTCCTTCCAGGGGACTCGGTGAAATATGAAAACCGTTGTACATTATTTCAACACTCGGAATTCTATAGGCAGAACTGTTATTATAGATTTCACCTCTTAATGAGTTTGTATCCGCTTTTGAAGGATCATAAAAACCGATGAGCTTATGAGCCAGATCGTCATATGTTGCATCCGATGCACAGTCAAAAAATACCATGAGGCTTTTGCTGTTATTAAAATGCTCCAGCTGTTTCGGGTGAAAAGCATTCAGAATTCCGTACTTTCTGCCTTTGTAATCAAGTTCCAGCATATAAAGTCCGTTTCCTATTTTGCGTGATCCGTATTTATTCGAATCCTGTAAAAGCCTGTCGAAAGTATATTCAGGGTATCTTTCTGCAAATTCATAGGCTCCGACTATTTCACAGTCCTTATTTTCTTCCTCTACGGATCTGCAGAAATCCGAAGGATAGTCTTTTAAACCTGTTCTGCAGCCTTTATTCAGCATGAAGTACTGTTTTTCCATAAGGGAGCGTTCTTTAATAAAAGATCCGCCGGCCACAAAACAAGCCTTGATATCTACATCAAACTCCTCAAACTTTCTAAGTATCAGTCTTACTGCTTTGTCTGTATCCACTCCGTTTCTGTGATCCAGTACTTCCGGCTTCATCATCACCAGAAAATGATTTTTTCTGTTATCGGTGAGGTTCTCCGGGTACTCAACAATGGTAAAACTTTCATCGCTTTTACAGTTTTTTACTGCTTCCGCCAGTTTTATTTCCAAATTTTCTTTACTCATAAATGATCCTCATGTATTTATCATAAAATTGATTTCCCGCACTCAGTGCGGCATCATATGTCCAGCGCAGATACCATAAGATTTTTTTCTCATCCGTAAAGGTTTTTATGTAGTCAGTTTCGGGAATGTAATTGACCATGACCACAAATGGTACTGCAAGTAATTCTTCTTTGCTTAACTCGATTTCATCGATGTAGTTTTTATAAAAGATCCTCAGTTTTTTAAGATCATTTTCAAAATAGCCGTGTCCGACTCTGGTAAGAAGATAGATCGACTTTGCGAAGTCAAATATCTTTGGATTGATCTCTGCGGTATCCCAGTCTATTATCTGAACCAGATCGCGGTGTTTAAAAAATATATTTCCCGCATGATAGTCGCCGTGTATTATACCCGAGGAAAAAGAATGATCTGACAGTTTAATAACCTCATTCATGTTAAGGATCTTTTCATATAACGAAGTCATTTCTTTTGCTTCATCGTTTCCTAAATATGAGGAAATAACGGTAAATAATCCTTCCAGTTTTTCCTTTGTTTTTTCTCTGTATTTTGAAAAAACAAAAACTCTTTTATCTTCGCTTTGAGTTTTGATCCTGTGGATAAGAGCCAGAGTCTTTGCCGATAAAGCGATCTGATCGTGATCATCCATATCCATTTCGCTTATGCCCGAAATGAACGGTCTCATCTGCCAGTAATGACTTTCATCCTCGTAAACGTAATTTTCATTTACCGTCAGATTCGGCGTAAACGGAATTTTATTTTCGATCAGGATCTCACTTAAGTACTGTTGAAATCCGGCAAAATCCGGAGGAAAGCAGTCTTTTGGCATGCATTTTAAAATATAGTTTCCCGATTCGCCTTTGATCACATAGTTTCTGTTTGAGCTACCGCTTTTTACGGCTTCTATCTGCTTTATCCGTACGGAATATTTTTTGCAGATATCCTCTATGTCTCTTATTCCTATTTTTTCATCCACGATAAAACATCACCATTTCTAAAAAAATATCCGTTTGTATCCTGTTTCTCACCCTTATATAGATTCGCTATATATCCTGCCGCTTTTTCGGGTGAATCGGGAGCGTTCGGTGTTCCCATATCGGTCCTTATCCATCCGGGGCAGACCGACATTATCGAGACATCACAGTCCATTTTTTTTAATAACTCAGAGTACGATATCGTCAGAGTATTGCTCATTAATTTGGACAGCCTGTACGCATACGAATATTCATCGAATTCTCCCAGCCTTCCCATGCCGCTGGATATGTTTATGATACGGCCGTATCCGTTTTCTATCTGCTTTTCAATAATGTGTCTTATCAGTATATAGGCGGCATAATAGTTAACGTTTACGGTATCCGAGATGATGTCATAATTGATATTTCTGATATAAAAATCCGTTATTCTGGGATCGTCAATATAAATGCCCGCATTATTGATAAGTACATCTATATGCGAATACTTTTGAGTTATCCTCTTTGCGAATTCTTCAACCTCATCAGGCTTTCTGAAATCAACCCGGTATCTGTCGATATCAAATTCACAGTCACGTAAGGATGTGGATACTCCGATCAGAGATACATCCTGCCTGCTTAATTCTTTTGCGATACAATATCCGAGACCTCTTGAATATCCGGTAATCAGCACGTTTTTCATTACGACTGCTCCAGGTATAAAGAAGACAGTTTTTTGTAATCCGTCTTTCCGTTGATCAGCAAAGGGAAACTGTCAATTTTGAAATAGTACATGGGAATCATATATGACGGCAGATAATCCCTGAGTTTGGAGATAATATCTTTTCTGGATATTTCCTCATCGGTCTGATATACACAGACAAGTTTTTCATCTCCGTATATAACAGCCAGTTTATATATCTCGGGAAATAATCTGCTTATTCTGCTTTCTATCTCATCAAGTTCGATCCTGAATCCTTTTATCTTTACCTGACGGTCTTTTCTTCCGCAGAAAATGATCTCCCCATTCTCTCCGATCTTTCCCAGATCACCCGTTCTGTATACGCGCTCACCATCGAGCACAAAGAATTTGCTTCGGGTAAGATCTTCATGGTTATAGTACCCCTTGGATACGGCCTCGCCTTTAATACAGATTTCGCCGACTTCTTCTTCGGAATCTATGTATACCTTGTAACCTTCAAGAGGATAACCGATAGTTACATCCCTGCCGTCCTCAACCTTCTGTGCGGTTGCCCAGATAGTCGCTTCGGTAGGTCCGTAAACGTTATAGACTTCCGTATTCTCCAGCTGCTTAATGCAGCGCTTTATGTCATCGGTAAAGATCTCACCGCCTATCAGCATTTTCTTTACATCCTTCATGAATGAAAGATCATTATCAAAATGTTTCATCAGAAAACGCATATAAGTAGGTGTAAACTGGACTGTATTTACTCCGTTTGTCTGAATGACTTCTTTGACAAACTGAGGGATCATTTTTTTATCATCGTTTACACATACCACTTCTCCGCCGTACGAAAGAGTAACAAGAGTTTCAAGAATGGAAATATCAAATGTCAGGGAAGTGGTTGCAAGAAAGACCACGTCAGACTTGTCATACTCTATTACATTGTTTATTGCCTTGCGAAAAACCTTAAAAGCATCGTAATGAATGATCACGGCTTTGGGGATTCCTGTTGTACCGGAGGTATAGAGCATATACATATCTTCTCCGCAGTCCCCATCGGTGTCTTGGCAATCGGCTTCTTCGTTAAAATCAATGATCTCAAGAGTTTTAAACCATTCTTTTTCGGTTTTGCTGATAACGAATCTTAACTTCGAATCCTCACGTATCAGATTAAATCTTTCAACCGGTATGTTTTTGTCTACTGCCAGAAAAACACCTCCGGCTAAAGAAACGGCGATACAGTTGACGATGTTCTGCATTTTGTCGTCGCATACTACCGCAACTATTTCATTTTTGTTAACGCCGTGTTTTTTTAATATGGCGCTCTGCCTTAAAGCTTCATCCGTTAACTGAGCATAAGTCATCTGTCCATCCATGGACTTTATGGCAATGGAATCAGGCTTTTCTTTGGCAATATCCATTATGTTTTTTATGAAAGTGTCACTTATCTTCATCTTTTTTAATCTAACTGCCTATCCTTATTTAACAAGCTGCTTAACTGTTCATCCGTCTGACAGAGTTCTTCAAAGATCTTTTCGCACTGCGCGGATAACCCCTGCTTTCTCTGTTTGAGATACTCAATTATCACAAAACCTTTATTGGCGATCTTTTTTCTTTTAGTAAGAATACCCAGAAGTTCATCCTGAATATCTTTGTGCAGATCATAATACTTAATGTACTCGATCATTCTTTCAGTTAGAACACCGGTGATCTTATATGCATCGCGATAATACATAAGTTCTTTTTCGGGTGAAACAATACTGTCAGTATCATCCTTATCGGGTTTTGCTCTTCTTATATTTTTTAAGTGTTCAAAATATGCGTATATGCTTTCTTTATCAATTTCATATCGCGCATCATCGGGTATATATAACTGATAAAAGCTGTTATCGTAACAGTTCTCAAACTCTGATTCACTAAGTTCAAATCGTCTGTCAAGCAGTGCGTCATAGCAATAAATTTTTTTACCCTCAATTCCGAGAAGTAAGACCAGATGATTTTCCACATACTCCTTCTCGGAATCAAATATCGGGCATTTATTCGGTGAGATTCTTACTATAAAAGGCAGCTTTTCTTCACTGCTTAACAGACTTTTCATTTGAGCATAATCTGTCTGATATATTTTGAATCGCATATAATTCAGATCATGGCCAAAATGATGGATCCTTCCTATTTCGTCAAAAGAAATATAGTCTCCGTCACTCTTACGCAACCGATTCAGTATATATTCATGCGGGTAATATGCTCTGTAAAACAGAGGGACATTGCTTTTTCCCAGATAATTAAGAACAAAGCTGTAACATAATTCAAAGCAGGTAATGCAGTGATATGATTTTGAATTGTCTAAATTAATATTAAAAACCATGCAGACTGTCCTATCCGTTGATCATCGTCTCAACTTTTTGGGATATCTTGGAGATAGTATTGAAATTCTCCATGTCGATATCCTCGATGTCAAAAGAAATATCATATTTATCTTCGATCAGCAGAATGAGCGATACCAAATTGATGGAATCAATTCCAACTATAAGTAACTCTTCATCATCGTCGATCTCATCCAGGCTTGAAACAAGTTCATCTTCAAGGTTTTCCTCGATCATCGCTCTAATTTCACTATTTATCATTCTTTCCACCTCTCGCGATTTACCACATATCAATAGGATTGAATATTAAATCTTTTGTGATCAGCGAAGCATCCGCCAAAAGGCCGGAAACAATATCGTTAACTGTCTTGCGTTCTTCTTCACTGTTGAACTTGTCATATACAAGAACAGATACATGTTCCGGATCATTGAGCGGGCTTTCCTTGGCAGTATAAATATGAACTTCGTTCTTCATGCCGGTTTTCTCATATACTTCGCGTGAAATCTTCTGGGCAAGTACACCGTAGAGTTTTCCTGTATGATCAAGCGGATTTTTGCCCGCAGGTGCCTCGATACTCATTGATCTCATGGGAGTTATGAGTCCGTTTATTCTGTTTCCTCTGCCTACTACGCCAAAATCACCTGTATCCGCTGCCGAACCCAGAGCGGTAAGATAAAATTTCCCTCTTAAATCGGGCGGATTGATGTTAAGTTTTACGTCTACATCGTAGTTGTTCTTAAGGAAATCAGCTATTTCAGCCGTTGCTTTCTCCTTGATGCTGTAATACTGTTCTGCATCTTTTACCAAAGAAGCAATATAAGGTATGTTTATAAGTAATGTATACTCGTCCACATTTCTGTAACCTACAAGCTTTACATCCCAGCCAAGTTCCGGAAATCTTTTCTTGAAATCCTTTCCGTTGATCATTCTTTCCGTATTAAGAACAATGCTTTCAAGGGTGCTTAAGGGCGAATATGAGGACAAAAGATTACAGTCATTTGAAGTAAGCTGAATGTTGTTGATATCAACCAGATCTTTCTCTTCCATAGGCTGATATCTGCTGCTTACTCTTCCGGTTCCGTGATAATCAACTGTTTCATCCAGTACAACAAGATGCTTATCGGGATCAAACCCTGTAAGGCAGGTTGTCAGCACTGCAGTTGCAGCCTCTCTGAAGATCTCATATAAAGGAATATATTCGCCTGCATACTTCTTGGCACATTTACCGGCAAAGATAACCTTGTAGGGATTAAGCATTCTGCCTTCACCGAACTCGATTATCGACGATCCTCCGACTAACATAACCTTGTCGAACCAGTGGTGTGCAACGCGGCCGTATTTTTCCAAAAAATATTTGGAATACAGAATTGAAGCTTTTTCTGCAATGGCATCACACAAAGTATCGGGATGTCCTACACCTTTACGTTCAACAAACTCAAAAGGCATATTTTCAACCTTATTGCAATTATTCTCTGAAACAAAAATCATTTTTTATACCTCATCCTTTTCTATAAACTCTAAATATGCTTTTGTACCTTCCCTGTCGGATAAGGGCTTTCTGGGGCTCTTAAAGAGATACGGGCAAACGGGATCGATCACGCCGCTTAATCCCTTTTCCTTGGCTGCTGCAGCGATTCTGATAGCACTCGCAAGTACACCTGCGGCATTTGCACTGTCCTGAACCTCAAGCTTAAGTTCGATATTTACATCCGTATCAAGTACTGATTTGCCTTCAAGGTGCAGATAGCAGACTTTCTTATCCTGAAGGTACTCGATATAGCCGTTAGGGCCTGCTGTAACGTTGCTTGCATCAATACCTGCAGCAAAGAGAGAATTTCTCTTTGACTTCTGCTTGCTGAGAGCTCTTCCGGGGCTTGCAAGATTATAGAAATCCATGTTTCCGCCGAAATTCAACTGATATGTATTGGTAACTTCAACGCCTCTTGACTTAAGTAATTCGATCAGTATCATGTGTAAAGTGGTAGCACCGATATGGCTTCTTAAATCATCTCCCAAAATGGGAACACCGTTTTTCTCAAATGCTTCTGCAACTTCCTGATCTCTGGCTGCAAGTTCGGGTGTGGCATTTACAAATGCCGCTCCTGCTTTAGCGGCAGCAAGTGCATATTCTTTAATTGCTCTTTTGGAACCTGTAGGCAGATTTGCCACAAGAACGTCCGCTTTGGTTTCTTTAAGAATGTTAACAACATAATCTGTGTCATTCTTCATAGATACTTCACTGACTTCGATTTTCTGTTCAAGATAACCCTCAATACCATCGAACAAAGGACCGGCTTCAACTTTCACTCCCAGGTTTGGAACATCGATATATTTGCCGAATGAATTGATATCACTAAAGATAGCTTCCGATAAATCTTTGCCAATCTTATCTTTATTTACATCAAACGCCGCAACGAATGTAATACTATCCATTGAATATCCTAAAATATCTGAAAATCTTACTCCGTTCAGATCTTTCTCTTTTCTGCTCTTTTCAACCAGCTGTGTTACAGCCGATGTGTTAGATCCAACGCCCGCGAATGCCAATCTTATTGTTTTCATAGAAATTAACCTCCTTTTTGTAACAGCAATTCACGAAAAAGATATTATCATTGCTAACTTTTTGAAAACAACAACGTCCCCATGAACGCAAATTTCTTCCCACGAATAAAAAAAATAAGAGCTCGGCGAATGAACTGAACCCCGAATGTTAGACAAAACATTCGGGGTATTTTTATGTCTAAATATAGTTTTGAAGAAAAATATGAAGCCGTTCAACGTGTTTTGGACGGAATGTCCATTAATGAAAGTGCTAGAATAATGGGCGTAGC
>JAEEGL015119003.1_pt1 | contig 13723 bp, 4 predicted proteins | sample 9134231 | NCBI WGS metagenome assembly JAEEGL01 (sample SAMN16246548, study PRJNA631951) | gut metagenome | biome: gut microbiome; feature: rumen; material: fiber-attached | host: Bos | place: Iran: Karaj | collected 2018-10 | reverse complement strand
TTATTTTCTATAAGTAAATTAGTAAGTTTTGGTGAGAAACTATTAATTAATTCATCGTTTGTTTTACTAGAATTAAGAATTAATATAGAGTTTTCACTTATTTTATCTATAAGTTCAAATTCATTAAAATAACTATCTTTAGATACTACTAGTATATCTGGTTTTTCAACATAATAAGTTGAACGTATAGGTTGTTCTCCAAAACGCAAATGAGAAAGTGTTACACCACCAGATTTTTTAGAATCATATTGAAAATATCCTTGTACATAGTTATTAGTACTGTCTCCAACTATTTTAATAATAGATTTAGAAGCAGATACCATTCCATCTGATCCATATCCATATATAAGCATTTCTTTATTCTTTTTAATGTTATAATCGCTTATATTTAAACTTAAATTAGTAACATCATCTGTTATTCCTATTGTGAAGTTTTCTTTAGGGTTATCTAACATATCAAATACTGCTTTTATTTGAGCAGGTGTTGTATCCTTACTAGATAATCCATATCTACCACCAACTATCTTAATATCTTTATCTTTTAAACTAGATACTATATCAAGATAAAGTGGTTCTCCTGTACTACCAAATTCTTTTGTTCTATCAAGTACTGCAATAGTTTTAACAGATTCTGGTAATACATTTAATAAATATTTAGTACTAAATGGTCTATATAGATGTACTTCGATTAATCCATAATCTTTTAAATCATCTATTACTTCTTTTATAGTTTCGCAAACTGAGCCCATAGCTACTATTACTTTAGTTGCATTAGGATTTCCATAATAATTAAATGGTTTATAATTAGTTCCTGCAATAGAATTTACTTTTTCCATATAGTTATTAACTGTATCAGCAGCTTTCATATAAAATATATTACGAGCTTCAGTTGCTTGGAAATAGATATCATCGTTATAAGCCATACCTCTACTATTAGGTTTCTTTGGGTTTAAAGCTTTATTTCTAAATTTATCTAAAGCTTCCATGTTTATTAAACTCTTATAATCATTATCATCTAATACTTCTATTTTATTTAATTCATGACTAGTTCTAAATCCATCAAAAAAGTGCATAAATGGTAAACTAAGGTCTATTGCACTTAAATGCGCAACACCACTTAGAATAGATGCATCTTGTACTGAAGATGAAGAAATCATACAAAATCCAGTACTTCTTGTTGCATATATATCTTGATGATCTCCAAATATTGATAATCCTTGTGTAGATAAACTACGTGCTGCAACATGCATAACGCATGGTAACATTTCACCAGCAATTTTATACATATTTGGTATCATTAAAAGTAAACCTTGACTAGATGTAAATGTAGTTGCAAGTACTCCATTTTGTAAAGCGCCATGAATAAAACCAGCTGCTCCTGCTTCACTTTGCATCTCTACAACTTTTACTTTATCATTAAATATATTTAATCTATCTTTACTACCCCATTCATCTATATGTTCAGACATAGGACTAGATGGCGTTATTGGATATATTCCAGATATTTCTGTAAATAAATATGCAGTATTACTACATGCTTCACATCCATCCATAGTTTTTATTTGTTTCATACAACCACCAATATAATTATACTATATTTTTAAAAATATTAAAACTAAGAAAAAAGGATTTTAAAATCCTTTTTCCTGTTTTTTAAAACATTAAATTTGTCCGTTTGATGCACACCAGAAGGAATAATTACTGAAATTCGTTGTATATTCACTTCTACCCCAAGTAACCGTACACGTTGATGTTCGACACAATTCTCCGCCGCTACCCCAATAAAATTGCTCTGATGTATTATAACATGGGTTATTGTAATTTACAGCGTCTTTACCATTATATATATAGAAATATGTTGAATCCCCTGCTGCATTATATTGATTTACTATAGTAACTGGTGTATCGCTTGGAGTCCTTGGCCTATACATTTTATAATATGTAGTTGCATATAGGCTTCCATAACCATTTGTCATGTCTACCATATTACCTGCTCTAGTACATCCAGATGCACCTCTTACACATATATTAACTGTATTACTCTTAGACCATATCGGATTATTTGATGTTTGCGTCTTATTTGAACTTGCATAATCTGCTGCTGTACTCCATCCACGTACATCACATCCTAAACCACGTGAAGTACATGTTATATTAGGAAGTGTTACTGTATGTCCACCATCTGCAGTTGTACTATCACCTATTAAGAACTGTGTCCCTGAACTTGTGTTTCCTATGGAAGCAGCACCGTTTTTACCATATGAAAGTGAGAACCTAGTAAATACTGGTCTAGTTACCGCTGAGGCATCTACTGTTCGACCTGTATTGTCTGTACAAGTTGCTGTTACACTAGCACTTGTTGTTGCACTTGATAGTGTATATGTATTTGTTAATGTGTATGTTGTTGAACTATTATTTGTTGCTGTTGAAACAACACTACCATTATATTTAATTTGAAGACTTGTTGGATAATGACCTGCACCGCCATAACATTTAAATGTAACTATTGTATTTCTTTCATATCCAGTTGTTTTTGTGTTTCCAGTACCTGTTACTAAACCTTTAGATATTGTTGGATCAGGCATATATAATATCTCGTTTGTCCAATATCCATAATATGTTAAATCGCTATCTACAACTGTAGATGTTGTAGCCGATGTACCATTTCCATCTGTATATGGATACCAACCATGGAATACATAATTTTCACTAGTTGAATTAGATGGTGATGGTAAATCAGATAATGTTGTACCAGCAGAATACAATGTTGTTATACTTGCAGATTTAACTGTAATATTTTCATACGTTGAATTCCCAGTTCTCTGGTCTTTTGTACCCATTAATAATGTATATGATGAAGTACCTGTTACATCATAAATTCCACTTACACTTGCGTTAGAATTTGTACCAGTAGTTGTAAATGTGTATTCTTTTGTACTTGCATTCCATGTAAATACTACATCAATGTCTGTATTGGCAGCTACTGTTGCAGTTGATACTGCACGTTCTTCACCATTTATCCAAACTCTTAATTTGTTATAAGCATTAAACTCAAGTCCCAAATCTTTCAATACTGATGTTGAATAATAATTTCCTATAATTTGATGTCGTCCACTACCAGTAAATGATACTCTTGCATTTATAGTAAAACTTTTACCCCAATCAATTGTATAACCAGTATCTAAATACTCATTATTACTCTTAACGAATGACGTTTCTCCTCTATTAAGATTATAAGTAACATCATATTTATCCCAATTGGCTGTATATGTTCTATTTCCTGTTGATCCTGTTGGAATTGTCACTGTTGTCTGAGGTGTATTACCATTTGATCCAGTCCATCCTGTAAATGTATATCCTGATTTTGTTGGATTATTTAATGTGAATGATGCAGTCTCTATATTATAAATCCCTGGATTTGTTGCACTTCCGCCATTTAAATTATAATTTATTGTATAATTTACAGGTGTCCATAATGCATACAAATTAACTGACAATGATTTTGTTATATTGTTAACTGTTTGTCCATCTGTGTATGCTGTTGAATTTGAACTTACTTTATAAAATTTTATGTTTTTAAAACTTGCTGTATTTCCTGGTTCAAGCCTGAATAATATGTATTTAATTACATTTCCATCGCCTGTTGAACCTAAAGTAAATCTTACTGAATAATGTTCATAACTATTAGTTATTGGTAAATAGTTACCACCATCTGAACTTGCACTATTCCATCCTGTACTATTTGTAACATTTGCTACTTGTAGGTAATTGTTTTCACCATAGAAATATGTTAACATTCTACCACTTCCAGTAGCATCAAAGTCTAATTGATATACTTCTCCTGCTACGAAAGTTCGTTGAATTGGGTATGCTTTTACATCCAAATATGGTGATGTACCCACTCCACTATATTCTGTGTCATCTGTAAATATTACAATGTCAGATTGTGATGTACTCCATCCTGTAAATCTGTAACCTGTCTTAGTAAACTCATTTGAATTTAAAGCTGTTGCAGTGTCAAATGGTATACTTTGATTTGGCATAGTTCCACTACCACCATTTGCATTAAATACTACAGAATAACGAGTGGCAAACCATCTAGCCTCATAAGATTTGTTTCCTGTTGAGCCTGTTGGAATTGTTACGCTTTCATCTCTAGAAATTGCATGCATATCAGCAGCATAAATTGTTGTTGTATAACTTCCTTCAATTTGATTTAGCAATATGTATATTTTAGCTTTAGATTTTCCTGAAGGTACCGTTACATCTTTATAATACCTTGCCCATCCATTTGATAGATCTTCGTATTTAATAAATTCTCCTTCGTATCCATCATATGAAGCACCGCTTGTTTGTGCTGTATATAGTAATCCTCCTTGCATATTTAAATCTCCTGCAATTCTCTTTGCTGTTATAAAGACTCTATATACTGTTCCTGGTGTTACATTGAATTCATTACCAAGTATATGATCTCTTTGGGCTACAGTATAAGGATTACTTGTTGTATATTGACTAAGTCCACTACTTAAATCATTACTTCCTACCCAACCTGCAAATGCATAATCTGTTTTTGTTGGATTATTTAATGTGATTGTAGAACTTAATGTATTATAAGTTGTTGGATTTGTTGCACTTCCTCCATTTAAATTATAACTTATTGTATAATTAACTACCCAATTAGCTGTATATGTTCTGTTTCCTGTTGAACCCTGATTTATTGTTACTGTTGTATTTGAATTTCCAGAAAGGCTTGTTCCACTCCATCCTATAAATGTATATCCTGTTTTTGTTGGATTATTTAATGTGAATGATGCAGTCTCTATATTATACGTTGTTGGATTTGTTACTCCGCTTGCTAAACTTCCTCCATCTAAGTTATATGTTATTGTATATGGAGTTGCTTCAAACTGTGCATATAAAATGTTTACAGTATCACTATTGCTTGATGAATTTCTTAACCAATTTCCATCATCATCTGTCCATTCACTTACACCAGATACAATTGTTCTGTCAGAATTAATAACTTTTGAACCATCAGTTGAAGCTGTATACCATCCTTTAAATGTATATCCTGATTTTGTTGCAAGAGGTATTGTTCCTGCTGTTTGATTTGTTCTTCCTGTATATATATTTGACATTCCGTATGGAGTGTACAATCTTGAAACTCCACTTATTGTTCCACTATTTTCAGTTACATTGAAATAAATTCTTGCATTAACAAATGATTTTGTTGTAGTTGTTGTTGCTGCAATAGTATCTGTTGTTAATGTACTATCAGTTGCATATACACGACATGTATAATATCTTGTTCCTATATACGCATTTTTTTGTACTACATATTTATTTGTTGTAGCAGGATTTCCTAACCATGTTATTGTCCCTGCATTAAAATCATCAGTAGAAGTTGCATATCCAAATTCATAATATATGCTTGTACCTGTTGCATATGTAGTTGTTGTCGCACACGTTAAAGTTCTATTAGCATAATTATATACTGCTGTATTTCCTCCAGTTATTGTTGGAGTAGCAGGATTATTAATTGTATAATTTGCTGTATAAGTTCTATTTCCTGTTGAGCCTACTGGGATTGTTACTGTTGTGTTTGCACTTCCAGTAAGTCCTGTTCCACTCCATCCTGTAAATGTATATCCTGTCTTTGTTGGATTATTTAATGTGAAGGTTGTTGTGTCTACTGCGTAAGTTGTTGGGTTTGTCGCACTTCCTCCATCTAAGTTATAACTAATTGTATAACTATCTTTTGTCCAGTTTGCTGTATATGTTCTATTTCCTGTTGAGCCTACTGGGATTGTTACTGTTGTGTTTGCACTTCCAGTAAGTCCTGTTCCGCTCCATCCTGTAAATGTATATCCTGTTTTTGTTGGATTATTTAATGTGAAGGTTGCTGTGTCTACTGCATAACTTGTTGGATTTGTTGCACTTCCTCCATCTAAGTTATATGTTATTGTGTAACTATCTTTTGTCCAGTTCGCTGTATAACTTCTATTTCCTGTTGAACCTTGATTTATTGTTACTGTTGTGTTTGTATCTCCAGAAAGTCCTGTTCCACTCCATCCCTTAAATGTATATCCTGTCTTCGTTGGATTATTTAATGTGAATGTCGCAGTATCTACTGCATAACTTGTTGGATTTGTTGCACTTCCTCCATCTAAGTTATAACTAATTGTATAGCTATCTTTTGTAAAATGTGCTGTATAAGATCTATTTCCTGTTGATCCTTTACTTATTGTTACTGTTGTGTTTGCACTTCCAGTAAGTCCTGTTCCACTCCATCCTGTAAATGTATATCCTGTTTTTGTTGGGTTATTTAATGTGAAGGTTGCAGTATCTACTGCATAAGTTGTTGGATTTGTTGCACTTCCTCCATCTAAGTTATAACTAATTGTATAGCTATCTTTTGTAAAATGCGCTGTATAAGATCTATTTCCTGTTGATCCTTTACTTATTGTTACTGTTGTGTTTGTATCTCCAGAAAGTCCTGTTCCACTCCATCCCTTAAATGTATATCCTGTTTTTGTTGGATTATTTAATGTGAAGGTTGCACTTTCAATTGTATAACTAGTTGGGTTTGTTGCATTTCCTCCATCTAAGTTATAACTAATTGTATAATCTGTTGGTACCCAATTAACATATACTGTTACAGTCTTATCTCCAGTAGATAAATCTGCGCCAGCAAAGCCATTAGCATCGTATTCTGCATTATCTTGATCATAAGTTGTACCAGTTCCATCTGCCAAAGAGTTCCATTCATAATAACTATTTACACGATATCCTAACTTTTCAAGATTCATTCCACTTGAACCATTATAATTGTTTAATCCGCTAGTTGCTACGTATGTATTAGTATTTAAAGAACCTACTTTACCGCCATATACGCCTCGTAAGAATTTGGTGTTACCATTATAAGTTACCAAACTTCCTGATGAACTGTAATTTGCACCATGTGTTTCAGATAAATTTCCACCATTCATATCATATTGAATATATAAATAGTTTCTTCTGTAATATAGATTTATAACTCTAGATCCATCTGAAAGGATAGTTGTAGTTGTAACAGCTCCAGACGATGGTTTAGTAGTATCTCCTGTTAAATATGCATTAACATATGTTGCACCAGTTATTGTCTTTTTAAGATTTGCGATTGTTATTGTAGAATCAGTAATTCCTATCAAATTATCAGTTGAATCTAAAGTATAAGTATTTGTTCCTATATCATGTACATAATGATTTACTGTGTAAGGAGTAGCATTTCCTAAAGCCCAATGTGCTGTATATGTTCTATTTCCTGTTGATCCTGTTGGAATTGTTACAATATTATTTGATTCTCCTGTAAGTCCTGTTCCACTCCATCCAACAAACGTATACCCTGCCTTTGTTGGATTGTTTAATGTAAATGTTGAACTTTCGATAGTATAGTTTGTTGGGTTTGTTGCACTTCCTTCATCCAAATTATAAGTTATTATATAGTTTGTAAGTGCCCAATTTGCAGATAGTACTTGATCAGCAGCAAGATTCCATCTGCCATCTGAGTCTGTAAAATTAGTTATATTTGATACTAAACTTCTATCGTTATTTACAACTTTTGTGTTTCCTGTATACCATCCAGTAAATGTATATCCACTCTTTGTTGCAAGAGGTATTGTTCCTGTTGTAGAATTAGCTATTCCTGCATATACAGTTGTTGCTCCTTTTCTAGAATATAGTGGGCTTGTACCATCTAATGTTCCTGTATTAGGATTAAATGTTAGTTTAGCATTATAAATATTTCCAGTAGTAGTTACTGAAGAATCATCAAATTCATAATTAGAAGAATTAGTTCCAGATAAAACTATATTACTACAAGTAATTGTCTTATCAATTCCTACATTAGCATTATCATAGCTGCATGTTCCAGTTGCATTTATCGTATCATTTCCTAGCGTATCAGAAACTGCAATTGTACAGTTTGCATTAGCGGTACCATCATATATTTTTGAAGCCTCACAAGTTGCATTCATAGCAATAGTAGCTTTTCTAATTGTAGCTACTTTTACACATCCACTGTTTGCAGGCTTATAATTATTATTTCCATCAGTAGTTGCAATTACGTAATAATCTCCTGGATTTACAGCGTTTTGTACTGTTTGTGTACACTCGCTATCAGTATAATATGTGTTATTTGTTGCAAGACCACTTAATGTAGTTATATTAGGAGTAAATGGATTTCTGTCATAAATTTTGTTGGATAAAGCAATAGTTATACTATCTCCTGCTTTTTCTACAACAAATTTTGTTTTTTCATAATTACCAATTCCATCTTTTGCCCATGCATAATACACCCCAGCATTAAGACCTGGAAATTCTTTAGTAAATCTTGCAGTTGGATCGACTTCATTTGTTGGATACCATATATTTAAATTACTACCAGTAGTGCTACTTGTAGTACTAGGTGTATTTTCATCACTTGTTACTGCAAAATAACTAACTCCTGATTGATTATCATAAAGTTTGATACTTGCGCTTTGACCGTATTTAATATTGTCAACTATTATAGTAGGTTTACCATTATCTATTGTTGTTATAAGTGATTGGTTAGATCCTACAGTTATATTGTTTTCATTTGTTTTTGCAACCAATGTACTATTTAACAAATATGTGATTGTGATAATGTCATCATTGCCATCAAGTTTATACCAAGTATTAGCTTTTAGTGTAGATGTTTTTAAAACTCCACACGTTTGTGGTTCAAAATCAGTTCCACAGGCTACTACTTGTATATCACTTGTACCAGCACTTGTTGTATAAAAATAATATTTTGGATCTATTATTCTAGCATTATCATCACCATCTGAATATTGTATAGTAGCTGTTTTTGTACTACTAAATCCATTTGGACTAAGAGCAATAGTTGGATTAACTTTAAGTGGTAATGTTACTATAGCACCTTTCTTAGAATCGTTTTTGTTTCCACTTCCAGATACAGTAAGTTTATAATAGTAAAGTGTTCCAGGAGTTAAATCATTAATCATACATTCTGTTTTAGATGTATTAATTACCCCTTCGCTGCCATAATTCTCTGTTAAACCATATTCACACGTATACGATGTTGCATTAGCCGCATTAAAATTAATTTTTATACTATTTATATATCTTATTGCTTCAAAATTACTTATTAATACAGCATCATCTATAATTTCTTTATTCTTAACCGCATCGTATGAAATAGTTTCTCCATTTATACTTGCATTTAATACTTTAGTAACTTTTCTATCTGTAATTACTACTTCACCGCTTGTTGGTATACCGCGGTCTATATTTAAATCTAAGACTTCACCTTCACATTGTGAACCAGAGTATGTACCTATACATAAATTACCATTCGCAAGAATTTTATATGTTCCATCATTAATATTCTCATCACGTAATTTAGCACTTAATATATTATCGTTGATAGTTGATATGTAACTTTTTACACTTAATGTTACTCCAGCTTTTTTAGAATCTTTTATAATTCCGCCAACAACGATTGTTGTTATAAGCGCAATAATCCCTAATACTAATATAGCTGCCAAAAGTTCTATTAATGTAAAACCTTTAAAAACTCTTTTTTTCATAGCTACACCTCTACTGTTTTAATTATTATATACATAATAATTATACTAAAAAACATAGCATTTGTAAACCTTTTGTAAACAAAAAAACTGATATAAAATCAGTTTATCTTACCCTGTGATAATCAAGTCTCAACTTGTCTGCGACAGTCACTATAAATTCAGAATTTGTAGGTTTAGCTCTATCTATATCAACGCTATTTCCAAATATCTCTTCCATTAAGTCCCAGTTGCCTCTATTCCAACTAACTTCTATCGCATGTCTAATTGCTCGTTCAACTCTAGATACAGTAGTATCAAATTTATTTGCTAGTTCAGGATATAGTTCTTTTGTAATTCCGCCTATAATATCAGGATTTTCAAACACAAGTCCTACTCCATCTCTTATATACTGATATCCTTTTATATGCGATGGTATACCTAATTCATGCAATATTTTTGTTATAGATATTTGTAAGTTATTGTAATGAAGATCTATATTTTTACCACTTTTCTTGTTACATAAATCTAAAATTCTTTTTTCTAAATCATCAAAGTCAAATGGCTTTAGTATATAGTAATTTACTCCAAATTCAGATACTTGCCTTATTACTTCAGTTGCATTATAACTAGTTGCGACAATAATTTTTTTATCTAAATTTTTTTCTTGCATTTTTTCTAAAACATAAATACCATCTTTTTTAGGCATTATTAAATCCAAAACAATAACATCATATGTATCATTTTCTATTTTTTCTATACCTTCTAAGCCATCATAAGCAACGCTTGATATTTCTATTAATTCACTACTTTTAAAATATTCTTTTACTGCTTCTATTAACTCCTTATTATCATCTATCATAAGTACTTTAATCTTGCTCATATAATCTCCCTCTTCTATTCTAAAATAATTATACAGCATACTTCATAAAGCTTACTATAGCGAATATTATCTAGTTTTGTCACAATATGTCGAATATTATATTTATTTGTTTTTAAAACCGTTTTTAATAGTGTTTTTTAATCTAGAGAAAAATGTTTTCTTTTCTTTTCTAGGCTTATCTTTTAGAGCTATTTTATATACATCAAGTACTCTTTCTGCAAAATATCTTGATGAGAATGGTTCTGCATTTATTCTTCCTTGGCTTCCCATTCTAACTCTAAGATTTTTATCATCTATTAATTCTAATACTCTATCTACATATTCATTTTTATTTTTAAATAAATAACCACATAACCCATCTATCACAACAGTTCTAAAAGCTTCATCATCTAGCGCTACAACAGGAACACTTGATGCGAGAGCTTCTACAACAGTTAATCCTTGTGTTTCAGTATCAGATGCGGTTACAAATATATCGGCTAAATTATAATAATACTTAGTTGAATCCCAATCTACCTTACCAGTAAATTTAACAGAATCACTAATTTTTTGTTTTTCAGCCATTTTTTTATATTTATCTAAATCTGGCCCATCCCCAACTATAAGTAGTTTAGCATTTTTTCTCTTTTTTAGTATAGTAGAATGATTCTTTATCAAGAAATCTATATTCTTTTCATAACCTATTCTACCAAGATATAAAATGATAACATCACTTTCTTTATATCCAAGTTGTTTTCTTATTTCTTTTAACTTGTTTTGATCTATATTTTCTTTATAGAATCTTTCTATTTCTATACCAGTAGGTATTATATGTACATTTCTATCATATTTATATTTTTTCTTAAATAAATCATATGTTTTCTTTGTAGGTACAATTAATTCCTGTATTGTCTTATCACAATAAAACTTAGTTATATATTGTACTATTTTTCTACTAGCATCATCAAAATAACCTTTTGTTATATACTGAACATAATCTTCATACATAGTGTGATATGTATGAACAACAGGTATTTCAAATTGTTTACCTATTACACGCGCAAATGTCCCTATAGCAAATTCAGTTTGCGTATGTATAACATCAAGATTCCAATTTTTTATTATATTAACTGCTCTAAAAGGATAAAATGAGGTTAACCTTGTTTCATATATGCCAGTAGGCATTCCTGGTATTCTTAATATACGTTCTTTTTCATCATAAGAATAGTGAAAATTCTCTAAATTGGCAGTTACTACATATACTTCGTGTCCTAGTCTTTCAAGTGCTTTCTTAAGCATAACTTCACTAGTTACAAGGCCACTAATATATGGAGTGTATGTTTCTGTAAATATACCTATTCTCATTATTCTGGCCTCCTTATATTAAGCGCAATAGCACCTACTATTAAACCAAAGTAATATGTTATAAATCTCCATACAAGCATAGTTGCAGAAAGCACTGATCCTGTAAAGAAATTTCCATAAAATTGTACAAATCCATACTCAAGTCCACCAGTTGCCCCTGGTATTGGTACAAATGAACCTATAATCATTATGTATGCGCTTGTTACAACAGCTATTCCAGGATTAAAAGATCCTGATTTTCCCATTGCAAGATATACAAAAAATGGTATCAAATATAAGCAACAAAGCGCAATGAAATTATAAACTATATTACCTATAAAATCTAATTTATCTCTAAGCAATATTTTTGCATTTTCATGAAAATTATTTATAGATTCATCCCACTTTTTAAGTTGAGCTTCTTTATTTTTTACGATATGTAATTTAGTTAATACTATTATTCCTAAATTAATTAGTTTTTTGTTCAATTTTCTATCAAACGCAACAGCAAACATAACAACAATTACAAGTGTATTAATTATAAAACCTAAAGCAATTAGTTTTTGTAATATATATACTTTATGAAATATATGGAATATTTTATTGCAAATAAGTGCAACTATACCAAGTGTTACAAGCGCTATTTGATAAACTATAAAGTTTTGTAAAACTACTCCTGTAGATGCAGCATAATTAATTCCACACTGTTTTAAATAATATATTTGATATGGTTGCCCGCCAGTTGCAAAAGGTGTTACTGCATTAAAAAATTGTGTTCTAAGAGTTAGCTGAAAAGAATTAATATATTTAAAATCACTATTTACTTTTTTACAAAACGAATACATTGGATAACTTCTAAATATCCAAAATAGAAATAGTAAGAAAAACGCTACTAATAAATACTTAATATCCATTGTAAGTATCTGATTAATAGTAGTACTAAAATTATCTTTTAGCGAAAAGTATAATACTATTCCTGTAAATATTATAAGTAGTATAACGTTAAATATTTTCTTATTCTTTTTCATTTATTATCTTTACTCCTGGTAATTCTTTTCCTTCTAATAGTTCAAGTGATGCTCCGCCACCTGTAGATATATGTGTAAAAGATTTTTCATATCCAAAATTTATTGCACAAGCAGCAGTATCTCCACCACCAATTATAACTGTCTTATTAGTTTCAGCTAAGTATTTTAGCATTTCTTTGGTACCCTTAGCAAACCTTTCATTTTCATAGTATCCTAAAGGGCCATTCCATACTATTGTATTTGATTTAGCTATTATATTTTTAAACTCTTCTATAGTTTTTGGACCAATATCAAGAGCCCTATCATTATCATCAAACAAATCAACATCTTTAATATTTGATAATTCCTCTATCTCATCTGATACTATTGAATCAGAAGGTAAAACTATTTTTTCTTTATATGTATCTAACATTTTCTTACAAAAGTCTATAGATTCTTCATCAAGTAAGGATGCGCCTATATTATATCCAAGTGCTTTCAAAAATGTATAAGCCATTCCTCCGCCTACTAAGATATGGTCGCATTTTTTAACCATATTCTCTATTACACCAATTTTATCGCTTACTTTAGATCCTCCAAGTATAAGCGTATATGGTCTTTCTGGGTTATTTAATATACTAAATTTATCTATTTCTTCCTTTACTAAATAGCCTACTCCACTTGGAAGTATAGATGCGATACCAACGTTAGAAGCGTGTGCTCTATGACAAGTTGCAAATGCATCATTAATAAATATATCTCCTAAACTAGCCCAATATTTTCCAAGTTCAGGATCATTACTAGATTCTAGTTTGCCATTAGCATCTTCAAATCTAGTGTTTTCCATAAGTATTACATCGCCATTATTCATACAATTAATAGCGTTTTCAAGTTCGGTACCACGCGTAGAATTTATAAATGTA
>JAEEGL013945050.1_pt1 | contig 13723 bp, 13 predicted proteins | sample 9134231 | NCBI WGS metagenome assembly JAEEGL01 (sample SAMN16246548, study PRJNA631951) | gut metagenome | biome: gut microbiome; feature: rumen; material: fiber-attached | host: Bos | place: Iran: Karaj | collected 2018-10 | reverse complement strand
TGAATAACGAAAACGAATTAATACAAAGATATATTGTTAATAGGGCTACCGAATTAATAAATCAAGGTATTCCAGTTACACAAGAGCAACTAAATAGAGCAATTAATATGTTTGTGGGAAATGGGAAATCATTTGCTGAAAATAAACCTGAAATAGATAAACTAATAGCTCAACATATAGAAAATCATAAAAAAAGATTAATAGAAAATAAACCAAATAATGATTTAGAATCAATGCTAAAAGAACCACCAAAACAAGAAGCCCCATTAATAATAGAAAATAATAATGCTTATGTCAAAAAATCTAATAAAGGTAATAACCCATTTGGATTTGCTAAATCGCAATCTCTATCTACAACCCTATTAATAACTGCATTCATACTAATGGCTTTAATTATATTATTTATAATAATAAAATGATGAAGTAATAGAACTCTATTACTTTTTTTATTGAAAAAATAGATCTGTTATATTAGAATAAGAGAATAATTAATAACCTTATTGGAGAAAAAATGGAAAATTATATTTACTATAAAGAAACTTTTAATTTAGAACCATCAGTTTTATTACACGAGAATGGTGATTTATTTAGTGAATATTTAGAGGGATTACCAGTTAATCCCTATGATGATTTTTCTGAGTCAGAAAAAGATCCTATCTATAAACAATATCTATCAATACTAGATGGTTTTATAGATCCTAGAATATTTGGCGTTTTAGGAGGCAAGAATTTATTTTTTGATGAAAAAGATGAAACGGTATCTGAAGTTTTTTCTGGGATTGAAGACTTTTATGATAGAATGAGAGAACCACTTTATACCTATGATGAAGATGTTAATCGTAAAATACATTTTGATGATGAATATATTATATTATCTTATACTGGTGAAGGTTGCTATTATGAGATACAAGAAGATTATTACTTAATAATGGATAGAAATTGGCAAGCTTTTTATTTTATAGAACCTGTCGAAGGTATAATAGGTAAGGATACTTATTATAATGGATTATATGTTATACTATATGAAAGAGTAAAAGATGGGAATCTTTTTACATTTAAAAGAAAAGATGCCAAAATTATGTTTTTAGATGAGTCAGAATACTATAGTATAGATATAAATAATGTAAATAATTTCTTGAGAGAATTTAAAGTACATAAAGATGAATGGGCGGAAAAGAGGTCAAAAAAGTATGTTCGAAGTCGTAAGCAAATACAAACCTAGCGGTGACCAACCAAAAGCAATTAAAGAATTAGTAAAAGGAATAGAAGAAGGTAAAAAAGAACAAGTATTATTAGGTGCTACTGGTACAGGAAAAACATTTACGATTGCAAATGTTATTCAAGAAACTAATAAACCTACTTTAGTATTAGCACATAATAAAACTTTGGCAGGTCAATTATATAGCGAATTAAAAGAATTATTTCCTAATAATAGAGTAGAATACTTTGTTTCTTATTATGATTATTACCAGCCAGAAGCTTATGTACCATCAACTGATACATATATTGAAAAAGATTCCTCTATAAATGATGAAATAGATGAATTGCGTCATGCTGCCACATCTGCTTTAATTTCTAGAAGAGATGTAATAGTAGTAGCAAGTGTATCTTGTATTTATGGTATTGGTGAAGTTGAAGAATATAAAAGTAAAATGTTAACTCTTACAGTAGGAGAAAAATTAAGTAGAAATAAAGTTTTAGAAAAACTAGTAGAGATGTTATATGAAAGAAATGACTTTGATTTCAAAAGAGGTACCTTTAGAGTAAGAGGAGACACCTTAGAAATAATACCAGCTGGCCAAAGATTAACAGGTTATAGAATAGAATTCTTTGATGATGAAATCGATAGAATATCAGAAATAGATTCTCTAACAGGAGTAATAACAAATAATGTTAAAAATGTTAGTATCTTTCCTGCTAGTCACTTCGTAGTAAGTGATGATAAATTGCATCTTGCAATTGAAAGAATCAAAAAAGAATTACAAGAAAGACTACAAGAATTAAAAAGTGAAAACAAACTTCTTGCTGCCGAACGTCTAGAACAAAGAACTAATTATGATATTGAAATGCTGGAAGAAACTGGATTTTGTTCAGGTATAGAAAACTACTCAGCACCTATGGCAGGCAGAAAGCCAGGTGAGACTCCAACTACTTTAATGGATTTCTTCCCTGATGATTACTTATTAGTAGTAGATGAATCCCATGTTACACTACCTCAAGTAAGGGGTATGTATAATGGAGATAGAGCTAGAAAACAAAATTTAGTAGATTATGGTTTTAGACTACCTAGTGCTCTAGATAACAGACCATTAAAATACGATGAGTTTGAAAGTAAAATAAATCAAGTAATATATGTATCTGCAACTCCTGGAGATTTAGAGTTAGAACATACAAATAATCACTTTGTAGAACAAATAATACGACCAACAGGACTACTAGACCCAACAATTGAGGTAAGAAAAACAGATGGACAAATTGATGACCTAGTAGGAGAAATAAATAATAGAATAGAGAAGAACGAAAGAGTCTTAGTAACCACTCTAACAATTAGGATGGCTGAAGAATTAACTAATTATTTAAAACAATTGGATATCAAAGTAGCTTATCTACATAGTGAAGTAAAAACATTAGAAAGAATGCAAATAATACATGATATCAGAGCAGGTAAATATGATGTCTTGGTAGGTATTAATTTATTAAGGGAAGGGTTAGATATTCCAGAAGTAAGCTTAATTGCTATCTTAGATGCTGATAAAGAAGGCTTCTTAAGAAGTACTAGAAGTTTAATTCAAACAGTAGGAAGATGTGCTAGAAATGCTAATGGCCATGTCATATTCTATGCCGATAAGATGACAGACTCTATGAAAGAAGCAATTGATGAAACTGCTAGACGCCGAACTATCCAAGAAGAATATAATAAGGAACATAATATTGTGCCAAAAACAATCATAAAAGAAATAAGAGAAGTAATTTCTAATACTGATCAAGTAAAAGGTAAAGAAAAGAAGTTAACTAAAAAAGAAATTATGAAGAATATGGATATGATAGAACAAGAAATGCGTGAAGCAGCAAAGAATCTAGACTTTGAAAGAGCTATGGAACTAAGAGATATCTTATTTGAAATGAGATCACAATAGGGGGTAAAATATGATAAATCAAAATATTATAAGTGAATGGGAAAAAGAAGAAGTACAGAAAAAAGATGATCCAAATCATAAAATATTTGATAGTTTGAGGACTTATAGCCTTGAGAAGCTACATACTTTACTACAAGAAAAAGGGAAAAATGTGATCTACTTTCCCCATGCTGAGTATTTGAATGCCATTGGTGTTATTGCACTAGAAATGGGCGAAGAAATTCCAACTACTAGAAAGTATGTAGCCGCAAAAATACTAAGTGAATTACAAGAAAAATATCCAACAATAAAAGAGTGGTGCCCTCAAATATACTTAGATGTTTTTCAAAGGGGAGACTCCCAAAGATACAAAAAAAATCCAGACTCTTTTTATACAATAGACCAATTATATACGATAGTTGAAGATATAAAACTAGATAGACTGCATTTAATTATAGAAGGAGCACCTGAACACTTATGTAATGCTATAGCACCATTACTAAAGGAAACAACTCCATTTAGTGTTAGTATTTATTCAGATTCAAGTTCTTTTGCCCCACTTAATTTAATTGAAGACGGAGAAAAACAACCATTAGAAAATGTATGCCCATACACACTTTTTAAAGGAAATAACGAAGGCGTACCTAATTATGCAAGAACTATGTTAAAAAAGAAAAGAAAACAAAAAAGAAAGAAAAAAGATGAAAAAGTACAATAAAATTTATATTGAAATAACTAATAACTGCAATCTCAATTGCAGTTTTTGTAGTGAAGTAACAAGACCAAGAAGATTCATGAGTTTAGAAGAATTCGAAAAAGTATTAGAAAAAGTAAAAAATTATACAAATATAATCTATCTTCACATAAAAGGAGAACCTCTTCTCCATCCCCAAATAATTGAATTTATAAAATTATCAGAGAAGTACAATCTTAAAGTAAATCTAACAACTAATGGAACACTATTTCCTAAATATGCCCAAGAACTAAGTAATTGTAAATCATTAAATAAAATAAATTTTTCACTTCATTCAGAGAATAACATAAAAGGCTATTTTGAAAAGATTTTCTCTAAAGTAAATTGCCTACCAGATAGAATAACAGTAATTTATCGCTTATGGACTTTAAAAGATAATCAATTAGATGAAAAATCCACAAAAATAGTGGAAAAAATAAAAGATTATTATAATTTATCCATAGAAACAGTGGAAAAAATAAAAACAGAAAAAAATATCAAAATTAATCCCCATATTTATGTGGATAAAGATAATGAATTTACTTGGCCTAGTATAAATAATCACAAAAGTTGTGGATATTGTCATGCTCTAAACACTCATATAGGAATATTAGTAGATGGTACAGTAGTACCATGCTGTCTAGATTCAAACGGGATAATTAATTTAGGAAATATTTTTAATAATAATTTAGAAGAAATAATAAATAGTAATAGGTATCAAAAATTAAAAAAATCATTTCAAGATAGAAAACCATGTGAAGAATTATGTAAGTCATGTACATTTAAACAAAAAGAATAGTAAATATGATATAATACACAAGAGGTGATAGTATGGATAAAATAATCATAAAAGGTGCTCGAGAAAATAATTTAAAAAATATAAATATCGAACTTCCTAAAAATAAATTAATAGTAATGACAGGTTTATCAGGTTCTGGTAAATCTTCTTTAGCGTTTGATACTATTTATGCTGAAGGCCAAAGAAGATATGTGGAAAGTCTATCAGCATATGCTAGACAGTTTTTAGGTGGTTCAGAAAAACCAGATGTAGATTCTATAGAAGGATTATCACCAGCTATTTCAATTGATCAAAAGACTACTAATAATAACCCCAGAAGTACAGTAGGTACTGTAACTGAAATATATGATTATTTAAGATTGGTATATGCAAGAGTAGGAGTACCATATTGTCCAAATCATAATATTCCTATTTCTTCTCAAAGTGTTGAAGAAATGACTAATAAAATAATGGAATATCCTCTAGGAACAAAATTAATAATAATGTCACCTGTAGTTCATGGTGAAAAAGGTACCCATAAAGAATTATTAGAAAGATTAAGAAAAGAAGGCTATATCAGGGTAAGAGTAAACGGTGAAATGCTTGATCTAAGTGAAGATATAGACCTTGAAAAGAATAAGAAAGATAAAATAGATGTAGTAATAGATAGAATAGTCTTAAAAGAAGAATCCCGTTCTAGATTATTTGAAGCAATAGAACAAGCTACTAAATTAGCAAATGGCAAAGTAGTGGTTCAAATATTAGGAGATGAAGGAAAAGAATTAGTATTCTCAGAACAATTTGCTTGCCCACATTGTGAATTTTCACTTCCTGAACTAGAACCAAGGATGTTTAGTTTCAATGCTCCATATGGTGCCTGTCCAGATTGTAAAGGTTTGGGTGTAAAACTCCAAATAGATGAAGAATTAATAATACCTGATAAATCTTTAAGTTTAAATGAGGGCGCTATTAAAACATTAACTGATGATCCTGAAGCAATAGAGTTTATGGAATTAGAATGTTTATGTAAACACTATAAAATAGATATGAATAAGCCATGGTCTAAAATATCCAAGAAAGATCAAAATTACATTCTTTATGGAAGTGATGAATTAATTAGAATAAATTATTCTACCAGAGGTGGTATAAATAGAGACAAAAAAGACTTCTATGAAGGTATAATTAATAGATTAGAAAGACGATATATGTCCACAACATCTACTTGGATTAGAGATTGGTTAGAAAACTATATGGTAGAACATACTTGTGAAACATGTCATGGTGCTAGATTAAATGATGATGTTTTATCAGTAAAACTAAATAATAAGAATATCTTTCAAGTAACCGAAATGTCTATTAAAGAATTAATTATTTTCTTTGAAAACTTAAAACTATCAGAAGAAAAGAAAGAAATTGCTCGCTTAGTAATCAAAGAAATATTAGATAGATTATATTTCTTAAAGAATGTAGGGTTAGAGTATCTTACACTAAGTAGAAGTGCAGGAACTCTATCCGGAGGAGAAGCTCAAAGAATAAGACTAGCAACCCAAATAGGCTCACATTTAACAGGTGTACTATATGTTTTAGATGAACCAAGTATTGGTCTTCATCAAAGAGATAATGAAAGATTAATCAATTCTCTATTAGAAATGCGTGATTTAGGAAACACTCTAATAGTAGTTGAACATGATAGTGATACTATGTTAGCCTCTGATTATTTAGTAGACATTGGGCCAGGAGCTGGAGATTCTGGTGGAGAAGTAGTAGCCTGTGGTACTCCAGAAGAAGTCATGAAGAATGAAAAAAGTATTACTGGTAAATACTTAAGTGGCAAACTTTGTATTGAAATACCAAAAAAGAGAAGAAAAGGAATTGGAAAAAGTCTAAAAATTAAAGGCGCTAAAGAACATAATTTAAAAAATATAGATGTAGAAATTCCTCTTGGAACCTTTACTTGTGTAACAGGAGTATCAGGTTCAGGTAAATCTACCTTAATAAATGAAATATTAGTAAAAGCCTTATCACAAAAATTATATAATAGTAAAGATAAACCAGGAAAATATGACAAAATACTAGGAATTGATAATATTGATAAGATTGTTGCAATTTCTCAAAATCCAATTGGTAGAACGCCACGTTCTAATCCAGCAACCTATACAGGAGTATTTGATGATATTAGAGAGATATTTACTACTACTAAAGAAGCAAAAATGTATGGTTTTGGTAAAAATCGTTTTTCCTTTAATGTCAAAGGAGGAAGATGCGAAGCTTGCCGTGGTGATGGGGTAAAGAAAATAGAAATGCATTTCTTACCAGATGTATATGTTCCTTGTGAAGTATGTCATGGAACTCGATATAATGTTGAAACATTAAGTATTAAATATAAAGAAAAAAATATAGCTGAAGTATTAGATATGCGAGTATCAGAAGCCCTAAAGTTCTTTGAAAATGTTCCAAAAATTAAAAGAAAACTAAAAGTAATAGAAGATGTAGGTCTAGGTTATATCAAATTAGGTCAAAGTGCTCCAACCTTATCCGGAGGAGAAGCTGAAAGAGTAAAACTAGCCAAAGAACTACAAAAGCAAGCTACTGGTAAAACACTATTTATTTTAGATGAACCAACAACCGGCTTACACACTGATGATATCAAGCGTTTACTTGCAATTTTACAAAAAATAGTAGATAATAAAGATACAGTTTTGATAATAGAACACAACCTTGATGTCATAAAAGTAGCAGACTATATCATTGATTTAGGTCCTGAAGGAGGAGATGAAGGTGGCCAAGTAATCGCCACTGGTACTCCTGAAGAAATTGCTAAAGTAAAAGAATCCTATACAGGACAATTCTTAAAAAAAATAATATAGGGGTGAATCTATGGATTTAATCGTAAAAGAAAAAAATAAATTAAGATTAAATAAAGTAGTAGATTGGTTATTATATATGTTTGGTTATACCATCGTATTTATTCTAGTAACAAGTCTATTTAAAACTATATATATAGATAGTGATCATTTAATCATATGGTCAGCAATTATAGTAATTACTTTGTATGTATTAAATAAGACAATTAAACCAATCTTAGTTACTCTAACAATTCCAATTACTGGAATCACACTAGGTTTATTTTATCCATGTATCAATGTTATTATTTTAAAAATGGTAGATTGGATACTAGGACCTCATTTTGAAGTAAGAAACTTACTAATTGCCTTTCTAGTAGGAATCCTTCTATCAATTACTAATTTTATAATGGAACAAATTATCAAAAAAATAATTAAAAGGTTTAAAAATCATGGATAGAAGTATTTTTATAGATTTAGGTTGGTTTCAAATAAAATGGTATTCAATTATATTATTGATTGCTATGACAATAGGAAGTATCATTGTCTTGAAAGAATTAAAAAGAAAAAAACTAGATAAAGATATAGCTATAGATCTAATTTTTTATAGTATATTAATTGGAATTATAGGTGCCAGAGTTTATTATGTAATCTTCAATTGGTCATATTATTCTAAATATCCTTTAGAAATACTTATGGTCTGGAATGGTGGACTAGCAATTCATGGTGGAATTATAGGTGGGTTATTAGTTTTACTTCTATTTTCAAAAAAGAAAAATATAAATATACTATTATTATTAGATTGTATGGTAGTAGGTTTATTAATAGCTCAATCCATTGGTAGATGTGGGAACTTTTTTAATCAAGAAGCCTATGGTCGAATAGTATCATTAAGTTTTTTGCAAAATATGCATCTACCTAAATTTATTATAAATGGAATGTATATCAATGGAGATTATAGAGAGCCAACTTTTCTTTATGAATCAATCATTTCACTTATTGGATTTATCATTTTAATCATATTTAGAAGAAAAAATAGTATTCATATTGGTCAAATAACAGGTCTATATCTAATTTGGTATGGCATAGAACGATTTATCATAGAATCATTTCGTTCAGATTCATTGATGTTAAGTTCTTTTAAAATAGCCCAAGTAATTTCAATAATATTTATAATTTTTGGGTTATATCTAGTAGGAATACATTATAAAAAAGAAAAATACTATAAAGAAGGAAACTTTATTTAATTATGGGAGGAATTATGTATAAAAAAGTAGTTGTTTTTGGAGGAGGATATGGAATAGCTTATCTATTAAAGGGGTTAAAAGATTTCCCTATGGATATTACTGCTGTCATATCAGTATCAGATAATGGTAGTTCAACAGGAAAACTAAGACAAGAGTTTCATACACCAGCCGTAGGTGATATTAGAAAGTCAATCATTAACTTATCTCAAATTGATGAACCAATTAAAGAAATGATGGCCTATCGTTTTCATACTACCAGTGATTTAGATAACCATGCTGTCGGAAATCTTATTCTAACAGCCATGCTTGATATTACTGGCTCTCTAAAAGAATCAATCAAATATTTAAGTAAATTATTCGATGTAAGACATACTGTTCTACCAATATCAGAAGACTCTGATTTAACTTTGATGGGGCTAACTGAAGATGGTGAAGTAATTGAAGGAGAAGAACAAATAACTTTTGCTCATAAAAAAATGAAAAGAGTCTATTACAAAACAGAGCCTAAAGTCTGTCCTGAAGTTATTAAAGCTATCAAAGAGGCAGACTTAATAATATTTAGTATGGGAAGTTTATATACCAGCGTATTACCAAATGTTATATGTAAAGAAGTTAAAAAAGCTTTAAATGAAACAAAAGCTCCATTAATGTATATCTGTAATATTGTTACTCAACCAGGAGAAACAGATAAGTTTACTGTCGGAGATCACGTTAAAATGATTAATAGTTACTTGGATAAAAAAAGATTAGACGTTGTTATCGCTAATAAAACTCCAATATCAAAAGAAATGGCTAAAAAATATGAAGCTGCTGAAAGAAAAGATCCAGTACCAATTGATTATGATGAACTTGCCAAAATGGATATTGAATTAATAGATGCAGATTTAATGACTATTGCAGACGGAACTTTAAAACACGATAGTATGAAATTAGGCGCTATTATCTTTTCATACTTAATGAGAGATTAATATGTCTTTTACAACAGAAATAAAAGATGAAATATCCAGTATTGAATGTTCAAAGACAGAAATGATGGCTGAACTCTCTGGATATATTAGAAATTGTCATGAGAAACCAAAGAAAGAAATAGTCCTAACAACAGAAAATAAATGTTTAGTAGATAGAATAATAAATTTTATAGATGAAATATATCAAATAAAATCACAAGTAACAATTATCAATAATGTTAATTTTAGTAAAAAAGATTTATATCAAATAGTAATCAATCAAAAAGTAAGTGAAATATACTTTGATTTAGGAATAAAAGATGAAAAGGGAATTAATTTAGATAATCCCCCAAATTATTTGATAGAAGGTAATTCCGAGTTAAAATCATATCTAAGAGGAGTATTCCTTCAAACAGGAAGTATTAGTGATCCTAAAAAATCAGGTTACCATCTAGAATTTCTAATAGTAGATGCTAAAGAAGCAGTATTTGTTCAAAAATTATTAAATAACTTTGACTTTAATGCTAAAATATTAAACAGAGAAAAAGGTTTTATGATTTATATTAAAGAAGCTGATAAAATAAGTGACTTCTTAAAAATAATTGGAGCTAATAAAGCAGTTCTATATTATGAAAATGTTAGAGTCTATCGTGATAGAAAAAATAATACTAATCGTTTAAATAATATGGAACAAGCTAATACGGATAAAATTATTGAAACAGCTAATTCTCAATTAGAAGATATTGAAATAATAGAAGCAAATGATGGACTAGTTTTATTAGATGACAAAGTATTAGTTGCTCTAAATTATCGCAAGAAGTACCCTGAAGCATCTCTTAAAGAACTAGCCGAAATCATCTCTCTAGAAACAAATAAATCTATTACGAAATCTGGACTAAATCATAGATTAAAGAAAATTGAGGATTTAGCAAAGCAATTTAGAAAAATGCAATCAGATAATAAATAGAAAGAAACTTAAAATATGAAATATATCGATCAAAAAGCTTCTTTGCTATGCTCAAAGATTTAAAATATTTTACAGCAAAATATGCAAGAGACGAAGAAACAGGAGAAATATTTGCTGTAGGCTTTTTTGGGTCATATTTGAGAAAAGGTTCCGGAGGTGTTTGTTTCACATTGAAGGTGATATCAGTGAAATGGGCAAAATTATAGAAGATAAAACAGGTTATAAAACTAAATAGTTTTTATAACTTTTTTTATCGTTTTAATAATAAATGTAGTGTCAACCATATTATTTATATATAGTCTATTCTAACAAAATATGCTACAATCAATATAGAATAAGGGGTGGTATCATGATTGATACGATAGAAGTGACCATTAATGGCAAAAAGTATAAATATAGCAAAAATGTTACTTTACAAGAAATTTATATTGAACATCAAGAAAAACACCAATATCCAATATTAATTGCTAGAGTAAATAACAGATTAAGAGAATTATCATATGTTTTAACAGAAAGTTGTACCGTAGAATTCCTAGATTTGACATCTCGCGAAGGAAATAGAACTCATGTAAGTGGTTTAACATTTATACTTATTTATGCTGTAAAAAAACTATTTGGGAAATCTGCTAACGTAATCGTTCAACATTCTTTAGATAAAGGAATTTTTTTTCAAACCTCTTTCAAACTTACAGAAGTAAAACTTTTAGAAATAAAAGAAGAAATGAAAACGATTATAAAAAGAGATATGCCAATTACTCGTTTAACAATTGATAGATTAGAAGCAATTAAATACTTTAAAGATGTTGGTGATGAAACAAAAGCAGGGGCAATGAAGTATAATACAGATAATTATATTACCCTATATAGACTTGGTAATATTTATAATTACTTTTATTATTTGATGCCTTCTTCAACAGGACAGTTAAAAGATTTTGACTTAACATTTATAAATAGTAATGGATTTACTCTTCGTTTCCCAACTATTTATATAACAGATCGTATAACAAAATATAAACACCATCCTAATATGTTTGAAGTATTTAGAGAACATAAAGAATGGGGAAAATTAATAGGAGTAGAAACTTCTGTAGATTTAAATAGAATTGTCTCAACAGGTAAAATAAGTGATCTTATCAAAATAGATGAAACACTACAAAGTAATCGCTTACTAGAAATAGCCAAAGAGATAAATAGTCGCAAAAATAAGGTTCAAATTGTTTTAATTGCCGGACCATCTTCTTCAGGAAAAACTACTACTTGCCGAAAATTATGTATGTTTTTAAAAAGTTTTGGTTTACATCCAAAATCATTAGAAATGGATAATTACTTTTTAGATAGAGATGATACTCCAAAAGATGAAAATGGTAATTATAACTTTGAATGCCTAGAAGCAGTTGACTTAAAACTATTTGATAAACAAGTAGCGGATCTTTTAAAAGGTGAAAAAGTAAAAATACCTACTTATAATTTTCCTCTAGGAGAAAAAGAATATCGTGAAGAAATGCAATTGGATGAAAATGATATCTTAATCATTGAAGGAATACATGCTTTAGATACTAAAATATTAACTAATATTACAAGAGATAAAAAATATAGAATATATATATCTCCTCTAACAGAATTAAATATGGATAATCATAATCGTATACCAACATCTGATAATCGTCTTTTAAGAAGAATTGTAAGAGATAATAGGACTAGAAATTATCCTGTAGAACATACCTTAAAACAATGGCCTAGTGTTAGAAAAGGAGAAGAAGAATATATATTCCCATTCCAAGATGATAATGATGCTACTATAAATTCCGCAGCCATCTATGAAATGGGTGTTTTAAAGACTTATGTAGAGCCACTCCTATATTCAGTAGAAAGCGACTCACCATATTATGAAGAGGCAAAACGCTTAATAAACTTCTTAAGATTATTCTTACCAATACCCGCAGATTCTATCCCAGAAGATGCTGTCATTAGAGAGTTTATAGGTGGAGGATATTTCCATGAATAAAAAAATCACTAATTAGTGATTTTCTTTTCTTTCTTTTCATCATCTTCTAATAAACAAAACTCAATCATACTAATAATTACATTATTATAAGAAGTATTATTAACTCTTGCAATTTCTTCAATTTTTTTAGATAATTCTTCTTTAATATAAAGAGATTTATAAACAGAAGTCTCTTTTTTCTTTGTGTCTTTAGGAACAAATGTCATCATCATCACCTATCTATATTTTAGTATTTTCATATAGTAAAAAATATATTAGAAAAATATACTAGAAATTTATATTAGAATGTGCTATTCTTGAAATAGAAAGGAGTGTATAAATGAAAACTAAAAAATGTAAACATTGCCAAGAAGAAATCGCTAAAGGTGCTAAAAAATGTCCAAAGTGTGGAGGAAAGCAAGGAATTCCAGGATTTGTAAAAGCCTTGATAATAATATTTATTGTAATAGCTTGCGTAGTAGGATGTATGAATGGTTGTTCTAACGCAGTTAACGATGCTGTAGAAGAAACTAAAAATTCCTATAATGACATTAATGGTAAAACATCGTTTAAATTAAATGAATCATTTGAAAACAAATATGAAAAGATTACAATGACAGAAGTAAACAATAATTTTACAGATCATTCAGAGTATTTATCTCCAAAAAGTGGGTATAAGTATGTAATGGTAAAATTTGAAGTAGAAAACATCAATAGTGAAAATGACGAATTATATGTTAGCTCATTAAATTTCAATGCAGATGCAGATGGGGTTTCTGTTGAAACTGCATATATAGGAAATGATCAATATAATGATTTATCAGCAACACTTGGCAAAGGTAAGAAATCAATAGGCTACATTTTTTATGAAGTACCAATAAGTGCCCAAAAAATAACAATTACTTATAATGCTGATTTCTGGGTTGATGGAACTGCTATTGAATTTATTGTTCAAGAATAAACGACAATTATAGTCGTTTTTTTTGTAAAAATAAAAAGAATGATTGAAAGGATTTTAAGAAAAGGATATAATGATTTTAGGAGGATGAAAAATGATTAGAGTTGCAATTAATGGATTCGGAAGAATCGGAAGATTATGCTTTAGACT
>JAEEGL011936614.1_pt1 | contig 13723 bp, 9 predicted proteins | sample 9134231 | NCBI WGS metagenome assembly JAEEGL01 (sample SAMN16246548, study PRJNA631951) | gut metagenome | biome: gut microbiome; feature: rumen; material: fiber-attached | host: Bos | place: Iran: Karaj | collected 2018-10 | reverse complement strand
CTACTTATGACTGCAACGCAGGTTGGAACATGGGCAACGGTATGAGATACAATATCGATCAGGATAAGTTCATCTTCTCACCTACAACAGACAACTATAAGGCATTCTTACTTACAGCTAACAGCTTCATCGAAGCAGGAATCCTCGATCCCGAGACATTCACACAGGATGACGCTACAGCTACATCACAGTACTACAACGGCAAGACAGCTATCATGTCCATCAACCAGGGCCAGTGGGCTGACTACGAGCAGAATATGACAGCTCAGCTCGGCGCAGGCAACTATGAGAACTATGTTCTTACAATTCCTGTAGGTTCTACAAACAATTCCACAGTATCTCCTGAGAGACTCGAGAACGGCGTCATGATCTCACAGAAGGCTCTTGATGAGCTCGGCGAGGACGGCTTCATCGAAATGCTCAGATTCGTTGACTGGCTCTTCTATTCTCACGAGGCTTATGAGCTTACAAAGTGGGGCGTTGAAGGTGAGCACTACACAGTAGACGCAGAAGGCAACAAGAAGCTCGTTGACGGTTTCTGCTGCGGCGGTCTCGGCTATGGTAACGACGAAGAAGGTTCCATGACTGATATCAGACTCCAGTGGGGTTATGCAGGCGGTAACTTCTGGTACGGCGGTACAGTTGCAGAGATGTCTGACAACCTCATTCCTCCGGTAGCAGACTATGTTGCACGTGACACAGCTTACAGAGATGTACCTCCGCTCGCTCCCGGTATCGCTCCTACAGAGGATCAGAACGAAGAGATCAACCTCATCGCTACACCTCTCATCAGCAACGTTAATACCTGGACACTGAAGTTCGTTACAGGTCAGGAAGACATCAACGCTAAGTGGGACGAGTATGTTAAGTCTTGCGAAGACTTGAACGTACAGGGTCTTGTAGACATCTACGCTCAGCTCTACAAATAATAGTCACACTTAAGACTTATTTAATTTAAAACCGAGGGGCATTCCGATGTATAATCACAGAGGGATGCCCCTTTGTTCTAAAAGATCACGAGGTAAAAACATGAGTACAACTTCTTTCTTCAGTAAAGGTCAAAAGATCGCCATCGTTTGTGACGGCAGTGATGCAGGCATCCTCCGCGTCGCGTCTATAGTCATAAAGGATATTGAGCGCGTAACGGGTTCATTGCGTAAATTTTGCAGGATAGCAGTTACTGATGAAGTATCAGGCGGCAAGACCGCATATGCGGACACACTTGTTTTTGCAGGGATCCTGACAGGATCAGAAGACAATTTTGTTGACAGGCTTCTTGCAAAAACAACTGTTGATAAGGACCTGGTTCTCGGCAAGAAAGAAGTCTACGCTTTTGATGAGGTTTTAGCTTTTCCCGGACTCGAGAATAAGAAGGTCTTCGTGATCGCCGGAAGCGATAAGCTTGGCACCATCTACGGCCTCTATCACCTCTCTGAGATGATCGGCGTAAGCCCCTGGCATTACTTCGGAGATGTTAAACCGTTGGTAAATGAGAAGCTGGTCTTTGGTGATGATGAATTCCCGGTAGTATCTCATGAGCCGAAGATCGAATACAGAGGATTTTTCATGAACGACGATTGGCCGTCACTTGGCGGATGGGTAACCAACAGGTTCGGCGATTTTAACGAGTTGTTCTATGAACATGTTTTCGATCTTTTATTAAGACTCAGAGGAAACTTCATGTGGCCCGCGATGTGGTCTGCAGTTTTTAACAACGACGGCAAGGCTTATCCTGAAGCATCTGCGGTGCTTGCGGATGAACTCGGCATCACCATGGGCACGTCTCACCATGAGCCGCTCATCAGGGCGGGCGAGGAATTTTCGCACATGATGACAGACAGCAATGATGTGGGCTACGGCAAGGACTGGAGCTACTATACCAATCCGAGGGGCCTTTACGAGTTCTGGTCTGATTCGATCAAGGCGCGCGGCAAGTATAAGAACCTTATCACGGTCGGCATGCGCGGCGAGCGCGACAGCAAGATCCTCGGTGAGGACGCGACCATGAAGGACAATATCGATCTTCTCAAAAAGACGATCACCGACCAGAAGAAGATCCTTGCAGAGAACGGGCTTGAGGGCTGTCCCAAAGTGCTCGCGCTCTATAAGGAAGTCGAGGACTACTACTATGGTGATGAGACCGCCGAAGGCCTTAACAAGTGGGAAGGCTTAGACGATCTGACGCTCCTGTTATCAGATGACAACTTCGCCAATCTAAGGACGGTTCCTTCTCCTGAATTAAAGGACCGCAAACCCGGCTGGGGCATCTACTATCACTTCGATTATCACGGCGATCCGATCTCTTATGAGTGGGTCAATTCGACACCGATCACCAAGGCATGGGAGCAGCTCACTTCCGCATATGAATACGGCATAAGAAAACTCTGGATCTGCAACGTCGGCGATGTAAGGCCGGTCGAGCTTCCTTTGAGTTACTTCATGGATCTGGCATTTGATTTCGATTACTGGCAGGCACCGAACAAGACCGGCGAGTATCTCGCGAAGTGGGTCAGGCAGCAGTTTGCCGGAGTGTCTGACGATGTGTGCGCAAAGATCGGAGCTTTGCTTAACGACTATATCAATCTGAACGGCAGGAGAAGACCTGAGGCTACTCATCCGGATACATTCGATGTTCCTTCAAATGAGGCTTTCGTTGAGCTCCGCTGCGCAGAGAATATCCTCAAGGATGCCGATTCCTTGAAGGCCCTGATCCCTGATGAGATCTATGACAAGTTCTACGGACTTGTTTATTTCCCGGCTGCCGCATCTGCTAACCTCAGAAAGATGATGATCCTCACGGGGCTATATGACATCGTCTCAAAGACGGAATTCACCGTCGCGAATTATCTTGCAGAAGAGATCAACAAAACAGTTGACCGCGATATCGAACTCGTAAGGTTCTATAACGAGGATATGTCTGACGGCAAGTGGAAGTACATGATGAGCTCCAAGCACGTGAACTTCAAGCACTGGAATGATGAGGATTCCGAATATCCGAAGCCTGTCATCAGGAAGCTTTCTTCAGCAGAGCAGAGGGCGAAGGTCATTATCGAGCGTTCGGAGTCTTTCTACGATGGCGAGTGCTCTCTTCCCGAGATGGACATTAACGATCCCGCACCAAAGGAAGTCTATGTGCTTGAGACATCCATAAGGGAAGATCCTTTCAGACTTGAATACGACGGTTCCCTCGTAAAGGCTGATGCCGTAAAGATCACTGACGGCGCTTACAGGATCGATATCATGCCTGTTGCCGTGGCCGAAGAGGCTGTCGTGAAGGTTATTTTCGAGTTCCATGAAGTAAGCATAAAGGCAAAGATAACAGACAGCAGGGCAATTACTGATGTCCCTTGCATGGTTGCAGGTTCATTAAGCCTTTTGTGCGATGCTTATGCTTCAAAGAACGAGCCGGGTGACAGTTCCTTCCTTACGATCGACAATTACGGATTGTCGGGCAGGGCATTGAAGATCTATCCGCTTACCAAAGATTATTCTGAAGACCAGGCGCCTTCGGTAACTTATGATTTCTATGTTCCCGAAGACGGCGATTACGAGGTCACCGTTGTAGTCGCGCCTTCAAACAACACGTTCAAGAATCAGAACCTGAGCTTCGGTCTCAAGATGGACGGCGGCTCTATGAAAAAGGTCGACCTGTTCCCTGAAGGCTATATGGCAGGCTACGGCACTGATAAGAACTGGAGTGAAGCGGTGCTTAAGAACTGCCGCGAACTTAAGAGTGAGTTCAGTATTGCTTCCGGCAAACACAGCCTTGAATATGTTGTGCTCGATTCGATGGTCGTAATGCAGAAGATCGTGATAAGGAAGAAATAATTATTGCCGGCGATCAACTAAAGTTGTTTTTAAGTGAACCCCGGAGGTCTTGTTCAACTTCCGGGGTTCACTTTATCTTTATGTAATTTTGCGGGTAATCTTTCTTACCCGAGCATGTCTCTTGCGTTCTTGTAGCAGACTCTTTCGATGATGTTCTTCAGGATGCGCTTGTCTGAGGGGAATCTGCCGCGCTCGATCTCGGTGCCGAGGTAGTTGCAGAAGATGCGCCTGAAGTATTCGTGTCTTGTGTAGGACAGGAAGCACCTTGAATCCGTGAGCATGCCGACAAAAGATGCGAGAGGACTCTGGTTGCAAAGTGACCTCAGGTGATCTTCCATGCCGGAGAGATTATCGTTGAACCACCATGCCGCGCCGTGCTGGATCTTGCCGGGGACGCTGCCGTCGTTAAAGCAGCCGCAGAGGGTGTCGATCACTGTGTTGTCCACGGGATTTAATGAGTAGATGATCATGCGGGGAAGAAGCCCTTCGCTGTTGAGCCTGTCCATGAATCCGGTAAGCGGAGTCACAAAGTCGAATGAACCCGTAATCGTGTCGCAGCCGCAGTTGATGCCGGTGCTTTCAAGCATGACGCTGTTAACGTTGCGCTTGCAGCCGAAGTGGAGCTGCATCGTCCAGCCGCGCTTTGCATATTCGCGCGCGAAAAACAGCATTATGTCACTCTTGTAAGCCGTCAGTTCGCTATCAGTAAGTATGCTGTCAGGAGAAGCGAGTTTCTTTGCCAAAACCTCGTCAGCCGTAATGCCCGTATCTTCACCATACCATATGTATTCAGTGCCGTGATCCGAGATCGTGCAGCCGTGGTCTTGAAAGTGATCAAGCCTTGATGTGAGAGCAGCCTTGAGATCATTCATTGAAGTGATCTTGTTGCCGGAAACGTCCTCAAGCCTTGCAAGGTAGGAATTAAAAGAAGCTTTCTCGATATCAACAATGCTGTCAGGTCTGAATGCGGGGAGGACCCTGGTAACAAAGCCGGAATCCTTGATCTGTTCGTGATAGATGAGTGAATCGCAGGGATCGTCGGTAGTGCAGATCGCCTCGACATTTGACATGGACATGATCTTGCGGGCGGAGAGACTGCCGGACTGTAAGATATCATTTGTCCTGTTCCATACGCTTTCGGCGTTCAGTGCCGTGAGTGGTTCGTCGATGCCGAAATATCTTGCGAGCTCAAGATTTGTCCAGTGGTAGAGGGGATTGCCGAATGCAGATTCGACTGCCTTGGCCCACATCATGAACTTCTCTTTGTCGGAGGCGTCACCCGTGATGTATTTTTCTTCGATGCCCGAAGCTCTCATCAGGCGCCATTTGTAGTGGTCACCTTTGAGCCATAATTCTGTTATGTTCGCGAAAACCTTATCTTCGGCGATCTCCTTCGATTCGATGTGGCAGTGGTAGTCAACGACCGGGAGGTCCTTGGCATATTCGTTATAGAGATTTACGGCGGTGTTGTTTTCCAGAAGGAAGTTGTCGCCTGTTAAGCTTTTCATGGTCCACCTCTTTAATTGATGATTGCATATAGAATAACTTTTTTTCGCTGTAATCGCAAACAAAAATATGCTAGAATACTAGCTAAGAAATGAGAGGTGTTTATATGACATTTACAGATAGAATTTTCGAGGCCGGGATAGTGCCGGTAGTGGTCCTGGAAAAAAAGGAAGACGCGGTCCCGCTGGCAAATGCATTGCTCAAGGGCGGCATCAGCTTCATGGAGATAACGTTCAGGACGGCATGTGCGGCAGAGTGCATTGAGATCATCAGCAAAGAGGTACCGGACATGACCGTTGGCGCGGGAACCGTGCTGAATGCGGAGCAGGCGAAGCTTGCAGTGGAGAAGGGTGCGAAGTTCATCGTGTCACCCGGACTTGATGAGGAGACAGTTAAGTGGGCACTGGCAAATGACATCCCCGTCATACCGGGCTGCGTCACGCCGACGGAGATCATGAAGGCAATAAGCCTGGGACTTAAGGTTGTTAAGTTCTTCCCGGCAGATGTTTACGGCGGAATAAAGGCCATAAAGGCTTTGGCGGCACCTTTCGGGCAGGTGAAGTTCCTCCCGACCGGCGGTGTGTCCGAAGCAAATCTCAGTGACTTTACCGGAAACAGATCCGTTGCTGCCGTTGGCGGAAGCTGGGTATGTAAGAAAGATGATGTTTTGGAGCATAATTGGGAGAAGATAACGGCGCTTTCGGAGAATGCCGTCAGGATAATCAAGGAGACAAGAGCATGAGCAAATATCTGACATTCGGCGAATTAATGTTAAGACTTAAGAGCCCCGGAAGGGAGCGCCTGATGCAGTCACCTTCACTTGAGGCGACTTTCGGAGGCGGCGAGGCAAACGTTGCCGTATCACTTGCAAACTACGGGCTTGAGGCTGAATTCGTATCCGTGCTTCCCGATAATTCGATAGGAGATGCAGCGGTCGGAGAGCTCAGAAGATTCAATGTCGGAACGGATAAGATCATAAGAACGCCCGGCAGAATGGGTATCTACTATCTGGAGACAGGTGCAAACCAGCGCGCGAGCAAGGTCATCTATGACAGGGCCTATTCCGCAATATCGATGTTTAAACCGGAGGGATACGACTGGGACAGGATCTTTAAGGACGTTAAGTGGCTCCACATATCCGGCATCACGCCCGCTATTTCGGAAGAGACAAAGGATGCTTCGTTAATGGCAGTTAAGGAGGCTAAGGCGCGCGGCATAACGGTCTCGATCGACCTCAATTACAGAAAGAATCTCTGGAAGTACGGTGTCGAAGCAAAGGAAGTCATGACTGAAATGACAAAGTTTGCAGACATCATCATCGCCAATGAGGAGGACTGCCAGAAGTCACTCGGACTGAAATGTGAGAGCAATGTCGAGGGCGGCAAGCTCAACCATGAGGACTATAAGAAGTTAAGCGACAGTCTTCTCGCGCAGTATCCCAATGTCAAAAAAGTTGCGATCACATTAAGAGAGAGCAAGAGTGCCGACATCAATTTCTGGGCCGCAGCACTTAATAACGGCAATGAATTCATCGTCAGCCGCAAGTATGAGATGTACGATATCGTCGACCGCGTAGGCGGCGGAGACTCTTTTGCAGGCGGTCTCATCTATGGTCTTAACGAGCTCGGAAATGACGGCGAAGCACTTGAATTCGCAGTGGCCGCAAGCTGTCTTAAGCACACCATCGATGGTGACTTCAACAGGGTAACTGTGGAAGAAGTCATGAAACTCGCTAAGGGTGACGGCTCGGGAAGGGTCCAAAGATAATCATTCAGGCGCTTTGTTAACTGTTCTGAAACGCATCCTTAATTTACATCTGCTTTTTGCCCTGATAAAATAGCATTGGGGAAAAAGAGAGGTTGAATGGGTTTTAAGAGCGTAAGGAACCGTGCCATAAAGGCAATAGCGCTGTTTTCGGTGACCGTGGTTTTCGCGGGCTTTGCAGGCGCATATATTCATCCTGAGAATGTATCAGCTTCCGGTGATCTGTACGATACCCTTTATGAAGTGTTCCGCGACAAGAGCGGCGATCCTGATGATTTCATGAGCCAGGAGCAGCTCGTAAAGAAGATGCTTTCCAACTGCGACAAACTCTCGGGAATAGGCTATACATACGGTACGCAGGAACATTACCTCGGCTGCGACGGCTTTGTCAGCCTGGTATTCAGACTGACTTTCGGTACGGCGCATGACTTTGAGCGCTACAGAGATAAGTTCTGGTGCAAGTTCGATTATCAAGAGGAACACAGGCAGGCCGGAAGTTACGTTGACAGGTACGATATCTACAGACCCGGCGGAACTTCGGTAACATGGCTCTACGAGAATTATATCGGCAAGGTCATCGAACCGCGTGCCGGCAGAAAATATGTTGAAGGCATGACTAACAGCGGCTGGGTCGACTACCTTGAGGGCATAGGCGCACAGCCCGGTGATCTCCTGTTCTGGGATAATGACAAGAAAGACGACTGCTGGAGCCATATCGGCATATATGCGGGTATCGAAAATGGTGTTCCGAAGATGTGGCACGCCTCAGCCATCAAGGAAGAGGTCTGCAAGCAGAGCCTTTCCGAGATCACTTGTGATGTCGGCTACCTCGATTATGTTCTTATTGTCGCAACGACTGACAGACCGGCATCGGTTGGCCTTTATGTTGATTCGGAAAACAGTGAGAGGGATTTCTCATTCTCGGTTTACAAAGATTCCGGCTGCAGCGATTATATCGGCCGTATCTCCAGCATCTGCACACTGTCGGAGCAGTCTTCGCTCGACAACATCCTTATCTATCCCAACAGCGGGAAGACCGCTTACGAGAGAACACTGTATCTCAAGAGAGACATGTCACCGTTTGATTCAGAAAATGCCGGACTAGCGGGTGATGATCAGAATGTCTACAAGCTGTCTATAAAGATCACGGAAAATGGCGAAGGAACAGGAACCCTGACATATACGGTTTACGGGGCGGAGGATATCCGCTACTACTGCGGCGGCACTGTCGGTGACTTTGATTACCTGGCGGGAGGCCCCGTCATTCCTGTTACTGACCTCAGATAAAGGGTATCATCCGTTTTATCATTTATTTGTAATTTTGCGCTCCAGAGTTTTTATAATATAATAGACTGGTGTTTATTTGGGCTGACATAGCAGGGCCGTGACAGCAGCCGTATGGAAGGAGTGCTTTATGGATTTTCTCGCGAAGACTACTGATGAGATCACCAATATGGAGATCAGGCACTTGGACACCGTAAGAGAACTTGCGGCCGAATGCCTTGTACTTCTCGAGAATGACGGTACGCTCCCTATCAAAAATCCCGGAAGGATCGCTCTTTATGGAAACGGCGCAAGACATACGGTAAAAGGCGGCGGCGGTTCCGGAGAAGTTAATACCAGAAATGATGTAAATATCTGCGACGGTCTTGAGAAAGCGGGCTTTGAGATCGCTTCCAAGAGCTGGCTCGACAGATATGACGATATATACGAAGAGACCGTTAATGCCTATATGACTAAGGTTGAGACGATTGCCAAGGCAAGAGGGGTTCCCGCCACGAGCGTTTATTTCGAGATGGCTCTGGAAGCACCTGATATGCCGAAGATCACTGAAGAAGACGTCAAGGAAGCTTCATGTGACACCGCGATCTTCGTTATATCACGTGATTCCACTGAAGGAAGAGACAGGACTCCCACCAAGGGCGATTATTATCTTACTGACGAAGAGGATTACAATATCGACTTTATCACTTCACACTTTGATAAGGTCATCATTCTCCTTAATGTAGGAGCCGTTATCGATACGTCTGAGCTCAAGCACCGTCCCGGAGTCAATTCACTTCTGTTCGTCGGACAGGTCGGTAATATCACGGGACACATCGTTGCAGACTGCATTACGGGCAAGACCAATCCTTCGGGCAAGCTGGTCGATACATGGGCTAAGGCTTATGAGGATTATCCGTTTGCGAAGGAATTTTCGAGCCTGAACGGCAATACCGATGACGAATTCTACAGGGAAGGCATCTATGTAGGATACAGATTCTTCGATTCATTCGGCCTTCAGCCCTCATATCCGTTCGGATACGGAAAGTCTTATACGACATTCAATACCACTGTTACTGATGTGGTCCAGCAGGGAACGGACATCAAGGTTTCCGCGATAGTTTCAAATACCGGAGAGTATGCAGGCAAGCAGGTCATCCAGGTATATTTCTCGGCACCTGAGGGCGAGATCGACAGACCTTTCCAGGAGCTAGCCGGATTCGCGAAAAGTGAACTTATAGAACCCGGTGCAAGCGAAGTAGTTACTGTCACTTTCCCGATCGAGAATTTCGCGTGCTTCGATGATGATTATCCCGCAAAAGTCATTCCGGGCGGCGATTACATAATCAGAGTCGGAACAAGCTCCCGCGAGACAAGGATCGAAGCTGTTGTTACGGTTCCGGAGACTGTTATCAAGGAGAAATTCGACAGGATCCTTGAAGACGATGGAAGATATCTTTTCGAAGACCTGAAGAATCCAGGTATCGGCAAGGCACTGCATCAGGCTCTTGAGGAATCACAGCTTGCCGAGTGCGGAAGAAGATTCACTCTTGATATGTCACGTATCAGAAGAGGCATCATAAGATACAGAGGAGTTAACGAGACCCATTTGGACGAGAGAAAAGGCGAGACGCTCACATTGGGTTCCGTCATCGGCCGTAACGCAGGTGCTGCCGAGTTTGTTGCACAGTTCTCTCTCGAAGAATTAGCAGAGCTTATCGTCGGCAGCTATGTCAAGGATGATGACGATGACGATGGCGTTGTATTTGCTTCATCATCACGCGTTCCGGGCGCTGCCGCTGAGACGACTTCACGTTTTGAATGGTCAAGAAGGATCCCTGTCCTTGTAATGGCAGACGGCCCTGCAGGCTTAAGACTTCAGCCTCACTTCAAGGCTACCAAGACCGGTGAACTTTTGAAGGGCGGAGAGACATTCGGCCTCATAAATAATCCGTTCCCGGAAGATACTCCCGAAGATGCAGTCGATTACTATCAGTACTGCACCATGATCCCCGTTGCCACAGCACTTGCTTCGAGCTGGAATCTCAATCTTATAGAGAAGTTCGGAAGACTTGTCGGCGAGGAGATGGAGGAATTCGGTGTTCATCTCTGGCTTGCACCGGGAATGAATATCCACAGAAATCCTTTGTGCGGAAGAAACTTCGAATACTATTCCGAAGATCCGCTGATTACGGGCCTTTGCGCCGCAGCCGATACGAAGGGCGTCCAGTCTGTTGACGGCAAGGGCGTAACGATAAAGCATTTTGCCTGCAACAACCAGGAAGACAACAGAATGTTCAGCAACTCTCACGTTTCCGTAAGAGCTCTGCGCGACATATACCTGAGAGGATTTGAGATAGCAGTAAAGCTTGCGCAGCCTTTCTGCTTAATGACTTCATATAACCTCCTCAACGGAATACATACAGCAAATAACTACGAGCTGATCCAGAACGTACTCAGAGACGAATGGGACTATGAAGGTCTTGTAATGACCGACTGGTACTCAACTTTTGAAGATGTCGAATTCTTAGGCTACGATGAGAAGAAGATTAAGTATCCGCCGGCATTCTCAAGACTTTGCGTCTATGCCGGATGCGACATGCAGATGCCCGGCTGTGCAAAGAATGCCAGGGATATTGTTACTGCGGTCAACACCGGAAGACTTACCTTGAGCGACGTCCAGTCTGCCGCAATGAACTTTGTGCGTCTTGCGATCAAATGCTTGTAAAACGGGAGTTTAATGGACGAAGTATTTGATTCAGTAAACGTAAATGCAGAGTACAGGAAGGACGATGATATCGTCCTTGTTGTATTGAAGGGCAAAGCAGTAAGAGATGATTTCAGGACTCCTCTGATGCATGCGGCCGATATGGTCATGAGGCATTCGTGCAAGGTCCTTGTCATCGATTTCAGGACAGACATCGAGCCGGATGAAGCTGATATCAAGTGGTGTCAGAAGATCCTGGTTCCAAACCTTAAGAAGAACGGGCTTGAGACGCTTGTCTTTATCGACAACGGTAATATCGGCAGGCTTAAAGAAGGTGCGTCACTTTTCGAGGGCAAGATCGATACAAAAGTATGCAAGGACATAGAAGAAGTCAGATCCCTGACAGGCTCTGCCGCTTCCAAGGCTGAAGGGGAAGCCGGTGATCAGAAGACGGTCAGCATGACACGCGAAGAGGCTCTTATCTACATGGGTCTTGAAGCTGATGCCGACATAAAGGAGATCGACGACCGCTTCTGGCAGATGTCCAAGAAATACAGGGGTAAGACCGATCCCGAATCCATCGCAAAGGAAGACGAGATCTCAGCCGTATACGATATCGCTTCGGGCAGGCGTGACAGAAGGGCCGCCGAGGAGACCCGGAGGAGTACAGAACCAAAATATTTCGGAAGATATAAGAGTGACTGGAAGAACATAATCCACTATAACTGGAAGAACTGGATCTTATGGGCAGTCATCGCCGTATCGGCAATCGCAATCACAATAGGATTTATAACCAACACCAAGTCGGATTGCTCAGTTATCTTTTTCGGTCACATGGATTTTGACAACACTTATGTCAGGGAAGTGCTTGAAGCACAGGAGATCAGGAAGCCCTATGTCGGGTCTGTCAATATCGTAGTCCCGAACGATCAGGAGATACCGCAGGAAGAATACGGCAACGAGATGTTCAATGCCCAGTTCTATACTGACCCTGATGTGCTGGTCTCAGACTCAAGGTCATATAAATTCTATTTCAATGCTTTTAAGGACCTTACACCTCTTTACGACAGGATAATGGAAGACCTTTCTGATGAGGCAAAGGCTTCTGTTGAGCCCGTTTATATGTCTGAACGCGATGCTGTTAAGTATCAGAACATCATGAACACGTTAAACGGCATCATCGATATAGAGGATATGGATCCTGATATGTTCCCGGATACGCCGGTCATGATAGGCATCGAGCTTAAAGATCCTGAAAAGGTCAAGCGGTTAGGCGTCGATTGCTGGTGGAAGGAACGCGAGACAACGCTGGTCTTCGGCCAGTGCGTCAACAGCACAAATGACGACCAGACAGTCCTCGTTATCACGACGATCATCAACAGCGCATTTGAATAAGGTATAGTCCGCTATAGGATCATGACATTCCCGTGGCATCGTAAAGCAGCTTTAATTCGCTTTCTTCAAGCGGACGGAACGTTCCGCATGACCCGGTATCTTCGCTTACTTTGATCCCTGCAAGTTCTATCCTTCGAAGTTCTGATACTTCCTTGTTGAAGTGCGCGAAAATCCTTCTTACCTCATGAGTCTTTCCCTCGGTAAGCGTTAGGAGGGCTCTGCCTGTGCCGCTTTCAAAATCAAGGGGTTCGAGCTTTGCAGGCGCGATCTGCTCGCTGTAGCCTTTGTCCTTTATCGTAAAGCCTGAGGATATCGTGGCGATCTCATTTTCGCGCCATTCAAGGCCTCTGAAGGTGGCAAGATAGATCTTGGGGACCTTGTATTTCGGTGACTGGAGACGGTGGGAAAGCTCACCGTCATTCGTGATTATCAAAAGCCCTGAGGTATGGTAATCAAGCCTTCCGACCGGGGAGAGTTTTTTGGACTTGAGCTCAGACGGAATGTAGTCGGCAACGCAGGGAAGACGCTTGTCCTCCATGGCTGTGAGGACTCCGTCAGGCTTATCAAGAAGGTAATACAGTTTGGTCTGGCAGTTGACGGGAGCCCCTCCGTAAGTAATGAGATCGCTCTCTGAAACATGCGCCGACGGGTCAGTAACAACGGTGCCGTTAACTTCGACGCCGCCTCCCGATATCATGTCCCTTACGCCGGATCTTGTGCCCAGGCCGCTGTTTGCAAGTAATCTGTCAAGTCTCATGAAACTATTATAACTTAATAGTTTATAATTGAAGTTAATTTGCGAGGTTCTTTGAAGATGGAGATCATAAACATAGAACAGGGACATCCGACGGTCCAGCAGGCCATGACCAAGCTCCAGAACGGCATCTACCGTGCGAGGGCCACAGGTCAGCCGCTTGCGAAGATAATCCACGGCTACGGATCCTCCGGCACAGGCGGAGCGATCAAGCAGGCTATCGGTATGGAACTTAGGAAATACATGGCGCGCGGCATGATCAAGGCTTACTGCCCGGGTGAGGATTTCGGTCCTTTCTCGTCTGCGGGGCGCGAGATCAGCGCGAAGCATCCCGCCGCCTCCAGAGACCGTGACTGGGGAGTACAAAATGACGGCATAACTGTCGTTATGTTTAAATAAGGACAAGAGGTTTATATGGCAGACGAATTCGAGACAAAATGGAACTTGTTTGAAGCCAGGTGCAAGGCTTGCCACAACTGCGGATTAAGGGACGGCTGCAATAATGT
>JAEEGL011803440.1_pt1 | contig 13723 bp, 11 predicted proteins | sample 9134231 | NCBI WGS metagenome assembly JAEEGL01 (sample SAMN16246548, study PRJNA631951) | gut metagenome | biome: gut microbiome; feature: rumen; material: fiber-attached | host: Bos | place: Iran: Karaj | collected 2018-10 | reverse complement strand
CCTGAAAAGCATTCCTCTCGCAAGAGAGATGACAATCTTCGATTGTCTGCTCCTAGGCTCGGCAATGGAAATGCAAGCATTTCCGCTGCTCTCGCCTTACGTCGCAGTGCTAGCCTAGCGGCTGCCTGCTTGTCGGCTCGGAAATGGTCCCGCAAGCGGTCCCGCTTCGCTCGCCTCTGTCGCGGTAAGACTTTGGAACTCTCAAAGAGAGATTAATGCCCCATGTCTGCTCACTTTGTAAAGTAGCCCATCATTCGCCTTGATTACTTGTAAGACCATTAAACTCTCAAAGAGAGATTAAGACCTAGGCGTGCTTTTGGCGACCTCCTCTGCTGCAGAACCTTGAAAAACATTACTCTCGCTTTACCCCTTTCTTGCACTTTTCCCAAAAAAATTGGTTGACACTTTTGTTGTCTTTGCCGATATAATTCATGTCAGGCGCTCATTACCGTCTGGCTGAACATATGTACCTCCTGTGGTTGGCGGCTCCGGTAAAAATCGGGGCCGTTTTTTATTTGGCAATTGAGGGCGCGGCCCAAGAAATTTCCCATTTTCACTCAAAAAAGTGTAAATTTAAGGTGTCCGGTCTGCATGGCCGCGTCGCAACTTGACATTTGTTACAGACAACATTCGCGTTACCATGCCGAAATTGAGCTAAAAACGCCAATTTCGGGTGCTTTTTAGGGTTTTGTAAAGAAAAATTAAAATTCTATTAAGTGCTTTTGTGTGCAGTTGTTACCGACGGCCGCCTGGAGCCCTTTATTTATGCGGGTTCCAGAGGGGTACTCCCTGAAAAGCATTCCTCTCGCAAGAGAGATTAAGACGCTTGGCTTCCTCAGCCGTAAGAGGACGCTTTTTCTCCCTGAAAAGCATTACTCTCGCAAGAGAGATGACAATCTTCGATTGTCTGCTCCTAGGCTCGGCAATGGAAATGCAAGCATTTCCGCTGCTCTCGCCTTACGTCGCAGTGCTAGCCTGGCGGCTGCCTACTTGTCGGCTCGGTCATGCCCACGCAAGCGTGTTCGCGACGCTCGCCTCTGTCGCAGTAAGACTTGGAGCTCTCGCAAGAGAGATTAAGACTCTATTATATGTTGTCGTGTTTCCTTGGTCTATTGTACCCTGAAAAGCATTCCTCTCGCAAGAGAGTTTTTTTCAAAAATCTGGTTGACACTTTTGTTGTCTTTGTTGATATATTTTATGTCGACGCTCGTTACGTTCGGCATAACATATTTACTCCTTAGGTTAGGTTGGCGGCTCCGGTAAAAATCGGGGCCGTTTTTTTTATGTGGTTGACGTTCTTCTATATCAAAGAGATATAATGGTTGTCGGGCGCATGGGGCGTTCGGAAAAAAGAGGTAAAATATGAAAACTATTCAGCAAAGCATTTGGACTATTCCATGGGGCGATATCCCGATTCCCCCGAAAATTTCATTTTTTGAGTCAGCGCTTCCATTCTAAAAAACGATAAAAACAGAAGGGTGCAATGTTGCACTGTCAAACCTTAACGGAGGATACCTCAATGAGACCTATTGTCGCATCTGTTGATGAAACCGAAATCGAAATCCTTGCAAAACACTGCTGATCAACGAATAATATTTCAAACTAAAGCTTTAAACCCCGGTGTCAAAAAACGGGCCTTTTTTTGTTGTCAATTGGGGATGCGGAGCCTAAAATTCTCCATTTTCACTCAAAAAAGTGTAAATTTAAGGTGTCCGGTCTGCATGGCCGGGTTGCAACTTGACATTTGTTACAGACAACATTCGTGTTACCATGCCGAAATTGGGCTAAAAACGCCAATTTCGGGTGCTTTTTAGGGTTTTGTAAAGGAAAATTAAAATTCTATCAAGTGCTTTCGTGTGCAGTTGTTACCAACGGCCGCCTGGAACCCTTTATTTATGCGGGTTCCAGAGGGGTACTCCCTGAAAAGCATTCCTCTCGCAAGAGAGATTAAGACAGTCGGATCTTGCAGTATCTTCGAGAACAGCTTTAGGCCCTGAAAAGCATTCCTCTCGCAAGAGAGATGGCAACCTGGCGGCTGCCTGCTTGTCGGCTCGGTCATGCCCACGCAAGCGTGTTCGCGACGCTCGCCTCTGTCGCAGTAAGACTAGAGAACGTGTCATCCTGAACGAAGTCGAAGGATCTCAAGAAACACAAGCTACTCTCGCAAAAGAGATTAAGACATCCAACTGGGCAAGAGAAGTTTTCTGTGCCATAATTCCCTGAAAAGCATTCCTCTCGCAAGAGAGATGGCAACCTGGCGGTTGCCTGCTTGTCGGCTCGGTCATGCCCACGCAAGCGTGTTCGCGACGCTCGCCTTTGTCGCAGTAAGACTAAAGAAAAGCGGAATATACCTCACAATGTCATCCCGGTCCTGTGCCGGGAACGCCATGTTTCTCTGAAGGTAAAAGACCTCTCGCAAGAGAGATTAAGACTTATTATCATCAAATAAATTTCTTTCATAACATAGACCCTGAAAAGCATTACTCTCGCAAGAGAGATTAAGACAGAGTGAACTTGTTATTGTTTTCTTCAACCTTCTTCCCCTGAAACGCATTCCTCTCGCAAGAGAGATGGCAACCTGGCGGTTGCCTGCTTGTCGGCTCGGAAATGGTCCCGCAAACGGTCCCGCTTCGCTTGCTTCTATCGCAGTAAGACTAAAGAAAAGCGGAATATACCTCACAATGTCATCCCGGTCCTGTGCCGGGAACGCCATGTTTCTCTGAAGGTAAAAGACCTCTCGCAAGAGAGATTAAGACTCGTTGAGAGCGCAAGAAACACGTGCAGCACCGATGCCCCTGAAAAGCATTCCTCTCGCAAGAGAGATTAAGACGCGTTCAAGTTAGTGCGGGTTTCATTCCAGACGAAGTCCCTGAAAGGCATTACTCTCGCAAGTGAGATCTTTTTTCAAAAAACAGGTTGACATTTTTGTTGTCCTTGTCGATATATGTTATGTCAGATGCTCGTTACCGTCTGATTGAACATATTACCTCCGTTGTTGAAGGCGGCTCCGGTTAAAATCGGGGCCGTTTTTTGTTGACGTTTGCCGCGCAAAAGCAGATGTATAGATGTACTTGATGCTGACAAAACGTTAAACGAGGAGGATCGCTCAATGAGTATACTTGGTAAGATTAAGAAATTTATTATTGATATAATCGGAGATGCCGATGCAGTTTCTGTGCTAATATCAGATTGTGAAGTGCCTGATAAAGAATTTGATGAAGGCACTAAAGGATACGACAATACGCTTGATGCGATTGCCGATGGCAAGTTCGGTTATCGTCCAGAGTTTGATAAGTTGCTGCGTAGATACGGAAGGACTTTTAAAGGTCCTAAGCCGAACGAAAAGAAGTACCAGGAATCCAATGTATTTACCAGAACCAAGAAGAATGCCTGGCTGTACGATTCTATAAACGAGGCCTTGCGTCAACAGGCTGAATCTGCGGCGCAATTCAGTTGTGATGATGAGCCGAAAAGCTTCAAGGAAAAAATCCAAAAAGCTGAATTTATTGAAGTGGAGATTGTTGACACGGAACGGTGACGTTCATGCATTTAGCTTGTTTAATAGCGAATGCCGCAGTCATCAGTTTTGCTGACACTCCATGAGCTTGCAGAAATTTTGCGATCTTCTTGTCTCGTGCTGCAAATTTCCGTTTCGTTTCGGCTTCGCCTTCCGCTATTCCTTCCTCTTTGCTAATCCGGATGGCAGTGTACAGGCACGCGTTGTGTTCATCTCTATCAATCATACTCGTAGCAACCTCCGTAAGGAACTTGTTTGACGTTTTAGAAATCCGTAGCAGCCTATAGATCCCCTGAAGAACCGGGTCTATTTCCAGACAATATATCTTTTTCGTCGGTAGGCCGGCAAGGTCCCGCATTTTCCCATGTCGGAGTGCCGGAAAAGGCTTAATTCTTTCAAAGAAAAGTGATTAATCAGCAGTTTGTCAAAATGTGGCTTAGCTCAGCTTGGCCATTTTCAAATACTTTTTCCACGCAAAGTCTTTTTTTCTGTAAACTTTTGCTAAAATAGGGTATATTACGAGAAAAGAAGGAAATGCTATGAGTCGAAAAATATTTGTGAGCTTTTTAGGTGTTGGGAATTATTTGCCTGTATATTATAAATCGTGGAAAAATGACGTTAAAGCGAATAAAACCTGTTATGCGCAAAGGGCTATCCTAGAGCTTTATCCGCATTCGGACATTGATTCGATTGTCCTCTTTGAAACCGAAAAATCAAAAAATAAGCATGGGGCGCTTCTTTGGGACGAACTTGTTAACAAGTTGAAGGTTGATCCGAATAAAATTGAAACAGAGATTATCTCTGAGGATGTCTCGGATTTGTCCCTGAGCTGGAAATGGTTTGAATCCCTTCAAAGTAAGTTTAACGAAGACGATACTCTTATTCTGGATGTGACTCATGGTTTTAGAATGGTTCCTATTATTTTTTCGGCAGCGGTCGCATACCTCAAGCGAGTCAAGAACGTTCACCTAGATGCTGTCTTGTATGCAGCGCATGACATTCCTGGATGTCCGATTGTAGATTTGAAGGATTTCTATTCCATAAGCGATTGGACCGAAGGTGTGGGACGTTTGGTTGATACGGCGGATCCCTCTTTCTTGAGAAAAACGGCAGAGAGCGAATCTAATGGTAGCTTTGCTGGGCTTAATAATCAGGATCTGTTGAATAGTATTGATGATTTGACTAAAGCATTCCGTAATGTTGAATTGCAGAATATCGAAGATAAGGCGCGTAAGTCGCTGGATCTCATTTGCGAATTCCAAAAGCAGTCAAGTGGGAACCTTGAGGGTCAAGTCCTTCAAATGATTATAGATAAGTTCCAACCGTTGATCAGCGAACCACCCCTTGATGGCACCTATTCGTTGGATTACCTGAATTTGCAGCTGCGTCTAATCAAAATGCTTGCTGAATACAAATTGTATATGCAGGCATTTACTGCCATGAATGAATGGCTAGGATCATTGGGCGTGTTCCTTTTGTATCGCGGAAATAAGTTCAGAATTGATTCGGTGAATAAAGACAAAAAGGCTAGGATGTATGCCGGCGTGTTCTTGCGCATGCTGGAATTTGGTGATGAGTTCAAGCCTGAGCGTGAAATTGATATTGCGTTCAAGGAGGCTCTTGATAAGCCTTATTGTATGTTGTGCGAACGTTTTTCTAGCCGTGAGCAGATTGAAGCTCTCATTGAAAATTCCAAAAAAATTCGCAACGGATTCAATCATGGTTGGACCGGTGAAAACCGCAATGGTGTTCCTAGTGATATTGATGATATATTCAGCAACGCTATGGCGACATTAGAAAAAATTGTAAGTAAGATTGAGAAGGATGCATAGAACATGAAGTACTTGTGTTACGACATTCGTGGAATTCAGAGTTTCATTTTCAGAATCCCGAAACTGAAATACATCGTTGGCGGTAGCGCCTTGATTGACCAATTTGACAGGGTTACGGTCCCGTCATTGAAATGTGCGGGCTGCGAACTGTTGTATGCGGGTGGCGGCAAGGGTACATTTACCTGCGCCGACGATGCTGCGAGCGATAGTTTGAAAAAAATGATTATGGAAGAAGCTCACAATATTGGGCTTGATATTCGCTTTGGGATAGATGAAGACTATCTGGAGGCGAGTCGTAATGCAACGGAGGTTTATCCGTTCATACCCGAATCTTTGGAAGGCTTGCCCTGTCCGACGAGTGGCCTTTATCCGGTCACGAATGGCGATACGCATTGGGTTGTGAAAAAACGACTGTACAAGCGCGGAGAAAAGACTTTCCGCTGGTACGAAAACGACCTGCTCAAGAATATGCAGTGGCCGAAAAATCTGGAACGCTACAAGGACGGTCAGTTTTTTCATAATGTAAGTGCTCTTGCCGAGGGCGCCGATGAAGAAGATGGTCGCAAGGGCGCGAAGGCTTTGGGGAATAGGAATCGTTGGGCGGTCATCTGCATGGATGGCAATGACATGGGTTCACAATTACGCAAGAAATCGGAATCGCTCAAGGGCGAAGCTCCCGAAAAAATGACAGCGTGGTTGCGGACTATGAGTCGGGCGATTGACTTTTGCTCCCGCGAAGCGACAAAGGCTGGAATTCTTGCGGTACTTGATGCATGGTCGGAGACAAAGGACGACAACGGTTCGCTGGTGGGCGAGGATGTCGTTCTGCCGGTTCGCCCTATCATTGTCGGTGGCGACGATATTTCGGTGATTTGCCATGTGTCGTATGCGATGCTTTTTGTAAAGACCGTTATCGCGAAGTTCAACGAACTTTCTAAGAAATCGCCCGAGGCTTGGCCTGCGACGGGTTGCGAAATTACGATTTCGGCTGGTGTCCTGTTCTGCCCGGTCTCGCTCCCGTTGCATACGGCAATCGATTTTGCCGAATCCCTTTTGGCGAGTGCAAAAAGTCGCGGCCGAGAAACTGCTGTTGAAGGTAAACCGGCCGAACCTTGCCTTGACTGGGAATTTGTAACTGACTCCGTTATTGATAGCCCTGCGGCAAGGCGTCAGCGCGAACTGATGTTCTTTGACAAGGATTTGAACAAGACGATAAAGCTCACCCAAAGGCCTTATACGCTGAAAGATTATGAAGGCGTTGTGGAGCCGTTGGTGGGCAGGTATGCGGCAAAGTCGGAAGATGATGCTGCTGGAATTGCACGTTCGCAGTTGCACAAGGTGTTGCCTGCAATGCGTAAGGGCTTTTATGACCGCTTGACTTTTGTCGCCTCTATTGCCAAGAGGCATAATCTGTCGCAGGATCTTGCCGAGCCGGGTTATGAACTAGGTAAGCAGTCGTGTTGGAAAGATGAAGGCGATACTCGTTCAACGCCTGTGATAGACGCCATTCAGCTGTGCGAGGAAGGTGTGAGAATGAAAAAGGAGACTGTGTAATGCTGAATATTCGTTATACGATTCGGTTGGTTTCTGATGCTGAAACTTCTAGCGGACTTGGCTCCGATTTGATTGACGGTCTCGTTGCAAGGAATGTTGACGGAAATCCTGTGATTCCTGCTTCGCATATAAAGGGGCTGATGCGCCAGGCTGTAAAGGATTTGCCTGGGATGGTTGTCACCGACGATACAAAGAAAAAGTTCCTTGATGTATTTGGCGTGCCAGGAATCCAGCGCGAAAATGGTGCGCTCTTTTCGGTGACCGATGCCTGCGTGGACGGCGAAGCTACTACAAGGCTGATTTCTCGAACTGCAATAGATGATAACGGCGTGGCGAAGGATTCTTCGCTGCGTACCAATGAAGCTATTTCGGCGGGTTGCAAGTTTAGCGGTAATGTTCATCTGAATGTAGAATCGAAATTTGTTGATTTGCTTGTCCGCTATTCGCTGCTTTCTGTATTCGAAGTGGGTGGCTCACGCAATCGCGGTGCTGGTGCCTGCGTGGTGACGATTGCAGATGAAAAGAGAACTCCGGGAATGGTTCTTCGCGAACTTCTCGCAATTAATGACTTTGCTGTTCAAGAATCATCTCTGTCGGAATCTTGCGATAGCGGTAGCGATGAAACTGTTTTTGTCAAGTTGTCCTTCTTTGCCGATTCGTCTATTTGCGTACCGGAATTGCCTATTGTGGGTAACAACACGATTGTTTCGGGATTTGCTATTCCTGCAAGCGCTGTGCAGGGTTGCGTCTTGACTAAAATTAATTCGCTGAATCCGGCTGTAGCTACGGCCGCATTCGAATCCGCTAATTTTAGGACATGGCCGCTGCTTCCTGTTCCGAATGTTTCTGGGTTTGATGGCTGCTATTCTGTGTGGGCATCCGCTTCGCACAAGATAAGTAAACTCGCAAATGCTGACAAAAGCTACAATTTCTGCGACGAGACGATAGAAGCTTATGAATGGGATGAACGTCCTAAGAACGCTCCGATTAAATCAGCGGATGGTGTGTTGATTGCAGAAGGTGCAGACAAGGTTACTCTCTGGCGTTCGGGGGATATGGCCCGCCATTTGTCGGCCCATGGTGTTGTAAACGGTGGCGCCTCTGGTGACGAAAGGGCTTTTTACACGGTAGAATCCTTAGCCGAAAAGCGTTTTGTCGGTTTTGCCGCGATGCCCGAAAAGGCGTTCCGCTTGCTTGAAAATGTGCTTGGCAACGAAAAGAATCCTGGAACGGATCCTGTTGTGTCCATAGGCAAGGCAAGAACGGTTCGTGGAACAGGCAAGCTCTTTGTTGAAAAAGTTGACTCCTTGCCAGTTGAATTGCCGAGGACCAGTAAGGACAACAAGATAGTCCCTGCATTTATTGTGCAGTCTCCGATTCTTGTGGATTCTGACATTACCGCAGAATCTGCTGATGAAATTTTGAAGACTATGGTGGAACGTGCCGGATGGGGCGAAGTCGAAAAGGCTTCTGCTTCTATTCGAATCCTTTTCGGTTGGAACCGTCATAAGAACGGTTTGCAAAAGGCAGAAAGGGTAATTGCTCCGGGTTCCGTATTTAGCTTAAAGCAAATTCCAGACAACCTGTGTGAAAAATTTTTGAAGGGAATCGGTGGCGGCAAGGAACGCGGCTTTGGTGCTGTTCTTCCGCACCCCAGTATTGCGAAGAACCGTTACATTCCGAATCCGGAAAAGAAAACGGTTGCATCGGCGAACGATGCTGCTAAGGAAGGCTGGCTCTTGTGGAAAACATCGCAGCGAAGCGGCAATCCGCTGAGTGCAAGTCAAATATCGCAATTGATTTCCCGAATTGCGGCTGACAATACTGCAGGTAAGGTTAATGTGAAAGCGTATTTTGACAAGCAGTTGCATCGACCTGATAACATTTGGGACCGTTGGAAGTTTGTGATGGAAGATGTTGAAATGCTTCTGAAAAAGGATTCGGCCTATATCAAGGCTGCCTTGAATGTTTGGCATGATCTCAGAGTCGCGGAGGAATAGAACATGGGCAAGTATTATAGAATTTCTGGTGTAGTGAATTTTCCGGAGGGGCTTGCGGCAGGCGAAAGCCGTGGAGCTAACGCGATAGAGATTGCTCGTAATGGTGAGGGTTTGCCGGTACTTCGCGGAACCTCAATTGCGGGTGCATTGCGTAATGGTTTACGAGAAGCAGGTGTGCCTGATAAATCAATTTGTTTCTGGTTTGGCGACAAACTTGAAGGCAAGAATGATTTTAAAGCTTCGCAGATTGTTGTGGCGGATGTGGTTCTCAATGCGGGAGAACAGACTCCGGAAACAAGAATGCACAATCAGGTGGATCGTAAGACGGGCTCGGTTGCTGATACTGCTTTGTTCGGTGTTGAAATGTTGCCGCCACAGACGAAGGGTCAGTTGCTGATATATGTGATTCCCCGAGATGAACAACCTGCTGAAAATATTTTGCGTGCGTTGGAAGGTGTCTTTGCGACAACACTGCTGTTAGGCGGTAACCGTAATCGTGGTATTGGCCGTATGGATGCAAGCGATGTTAAATGTTATGCGTTTGATTGTTCCACGGTAGATGGCTTTGCCAAGTGGCAGGATGTCCGCTATGCAGACCGAAGTGGCTTGGATGCGGATCTTTCCGGATGTGCTCCTGTTTCTTTTGGCGCCGAATCAACGCAGTTCGTAAAAAACTATAAAGTAATATTCAAAATCCCTCGTGGAGAAGATATTTCTGTGGGCTATGGCAAAAACCTGGATGGCGATACCTGTGCTCCGCAATATGTCTACGAAGCCAACGGCACAAAAAAATGGAGAATCCCAGGTTCGTCCTTTAGGGGCGTAATCCGTTCGTGGATGACCCGCCTTGCTGTAAAAGATGGTGCCGGTGAAGAACCGATTCTGGATTTGTTCGGTACACTAAAAAAACGTGGACGAATTCACTTCACGGATGCTTACTGCTTGTCCAATCCGAAGGAAAATTGCGAGCAAAGTCGCGCACACGTTGCGGTTGACCGTTTCTCGGGTGGCACTGTGCAGGGTGCATTGTTCTTTAGTAAGGTGCTTGTCGGAAACTGCGCTTTCGAAATGAATGTTTCTGTGGTCGCTCCGAATGCTAAGGAACTTGAATGGCTCAAGAAAACGCTGCTTGCAATTCATTTGGGCATTATCTCTATCGGCAGTAGCAAGGCAAGTGGCTTGCTTGAAATTGAAAACTGGGATGAACTGAAAAATAAAATCGAGTCTGATATTGCAGAACTCGGTGTGCAAAAGGCGGAGGTGTAATTATGGCTTTTGATCCGATGAGAATCAATATCAAAAAAATTCAGAATCAGTCGAAGAATTTGGTTCGTGCATCTTCTAAAAAAGAACTTGATAAAGATGAATTTCATAATCCTTACACGTTTATCCCGTTCCCGGAAAAAACTGATGCTCCTGAACGCCATGAACCTTCTTTCTTGACGGCGGATGAAAATACAACGGAAAGGCGCTATACGGGTGTTTTGAATTTGACTATTGAAGCAGTTTCTCCGCTATTGTCAATGGATTCCGAAAACAGGAAAGAAGAAGGAAAACACTTTAAGTATAAGGCGCTAAAGATTGGTAATGACGTCATTGTCCCTGCAACTTCTGTTCGCGGTAGTCTGCGGACGTTGATGACTATTTTGAGTGGTGGAACGCTCGGTTACATGGATAAAGATATGTGGCTGTGTCAAGGCCGCGACTTGTCGATGAATATCTATGGCAAGAATGGAGCTAAGAAAACGGAGCTTGCCGAAGTGATGGAATCTGGTGATTCATCACACGATGGAAAAATTCAGCGTGGAATAACGAAAATGGTTCCGCTTGGATCTCTGAGGGAACTGTTCTGGAAAAATGGAATAAAGAATTTAGACGATTATCGACCTGTTAAGGAAAAAAATGTCGTATACTGGTTTGTTGATGAGGGTTTGACCAAACTGGCAAAGCAGTGGTCTTCGGAAACTCCGTGGAAACTGAAATTAAGTGGAACTCGTGTTCCTCATAATCTTGACGATATTTTCCCAGTGAATCAGAAATTGGTTGACGAATTAGCTGAAAAGGCAGGAATAAATCTATTTGATCGGAACAATCCTTCTGAAAGATCTTCAACTGAAATTTGGGTAGATTCACCAACAGAAATGACTTCGTTGAGCCTGCATCCAAATAAACAACATCCCCGGTATTTTTTAAAGTATAACAAGAAAAAGGGATGTGAAAAATATGAATTGAACACTTATGGTCAAGAAGCTATTTTCAAAAAGAGTGTGCCTGGGCTAGAAGAAACGGTTCCTGCAATGATGTGGGGTGACTATTTAGGTCAAAATCAACATGGGTGTCGCCCGAATTTGAATAGTGGAGACTTAGTTTGGTTGGAATTGGATGGGGATTTGTCTGTAAAGTCGCTTCAATGGGCTCGTTGGGGGCGAGGCGGGAAAAATAGCAAACGATTCCGAGATTCTTTACCAGAGTACTTAGTTCCCGATTCTATGCGGTTCGATAGCAAGGTTGATATGGTAACAGATATGTTTGGCGTGGTAAGCGAAAACAAGGATGGAGTTTCGTTTGCGTCACGTGTGCGTTGCCATAATCTTGTATTTGAGGATGCTGCCATAGATGGACTTGATGAAGCTATTCAGCTGGCTCCGTTAGCGCAACCCCATCCCGGGTGCGAAGCCTTCTATTGTAAGGGTAAAGTATTGAATGGTTACAAGGTTTATCGGAATGCAGTTGATGGTGACCAACCTTGGCTTTATAATGTTCAGGGTGTTTTTGACCCAAGTGGCTGGGATATGGAGGATCCCTCAACGCAGAAACTTACAAAGACTGTTGATTTGCTGAAACCTGGACAAAAGGGACGGTTGAAAATAAGTTTCCGCGCTTTGTCGGAGAACGAGCTGTCGTTACTGGTGACTGCATGCAAGGTTGATTGGAAATTAGGTGGCGGAAAACCGCTTGGATTGGGACACTGCAAAGTAACGCAGATGGAGGCCATTGATGAAAATGGAGAATTGATTGATTTGAATGCGGTTTCTCCGATGGAAGTGATAAAGGATCGCATAGAATTGTATAAGAAATCGCAAAAGCCTGTTGAAAGGTTGAGATATCCTAGAGCGTTTGATGAATCCAGAAATAAAACGTTGCAACATAGTGGGTTGCAATGGTTTAAGCATCATGTTGGAATGGCTAGGGCTGAATTAAAACAGACTTTGCCATCTATTCGAGATAATGAACAACAGTTGTATGGGTATGATCGAAAAAAAGTTCGTAATAGTTTGGAAGATGTTAACCCTAGAGAGGGAACGTACCATGAACATGGTCCCAATACCAGTCCCAACGCGGAAAGCAATTTCCAAAGCAAGCTGAATCGTAACAAAGGCTGGAAACACTAATCCCATGTCCCGTCTTTTCAACGTAACAAACCATTCCGTTACCGATGACCAACGAGCAGATGCGATTGCATCGCTCGGCATTGGTGATGTTGTCGATATGCCTCCCGATATCGCTCGTTGCTGGGGGACCGTGCCGCCGGAGCTTGACTCCGTTTGCGGCTATGTTCAGCCTGTAATTGACTGGCTTTCTTCTCAGGCAACAAAAGGCGATGTCGTGTGGGTGCAGGGCGAATGGGGCGCTGTGATAACGGTTGTGGCGTGGTGCGAGGCGCGTGATTTGCGTGCAGTGTATGCAACGACAAAGCGCGAGGCTACTGAAATTCATGGCGAAAATGGCGTGCAGATGACACATGTGTTTAGGCATGTGCGCTTCCGCGATTTCCCGAAACTTGGCACCCGTTGACGCTTCGGCCATACCGAATTTACTACCTTTGGTCCCGGAAATAAGACTATGGGTAACTTACGCGCTATTCTCATGCCGGTCGCCATTCTCGCCGGCATCCTCATTCCTCAGGCGCACTTTCTGTCGCCGCTCTTGCCGTTCACTATCGGCATTATGATGTTCCTGACGTTCGTGACGAAAATTCCGCCGCAGACGCATGGTTACACGTTCAAGATAGAAGCTCGCGCGTTTATCGCAAGTCTCGTGATTATCGCCGCCCTCTGGGGCGTTGTGGAGCTTTTCCACTTGCCGCGTGAAGTGCTTTTGGGCGGTGCGATTATTGCTCTTTGCCCGCCCGCGAATGCGGCGCCTGCGATGGCAAAAATGCTTGGTGGCAGCGCATCCCTTGCGCTCAAGATTTTCCTCAGCGGTAACCTGATTGCATGCTTTAGCATCCCGATTATCTTTGGCTATTTGACCGGTGCCGAGGCGGACCTTTCTGAAATCGCGATGAAGATTTTCAATACGATCCAGCCGATTATCAGCATCCCGCTTGCGTTTGCGTTTGGGCTCCGTAACTTTTACCCGGAACTTGCTGACCGTGCCGCGAAATACCAGAAGTACACGATGTTCGTGTGGACTTTCTCGGTGTTCATTATTTTGTCCAAGGCAAGCTTTGACATTCGCGAGATGGGCTTTGCCGACTTGTGGAATAGCGGAAAGCTCCCGCTGATGGCTGCGGTGTCACTCGTGCTTTGCCTTTTGCAGTTCTGGCTTGGTTGGGTTTGCGAACGCGGTCGCCGTCCGATTGAAGGTTCGCAGAGCATGGGGCAAAAGAACACGACGCTTGTTATCTGGGTTTCTAGTCTTTACGCGGGCCCGGTGGTGGCTCTTGCCCCGACTTGCTACGTTGTATGGCAGAACCTCGTGCTCAGCTACATGACCGCGAAAATCAAGCCGAAGAAAGATAATTAGAACTCCGCCTGCGCGGGCATGACAAAATAAAGTTTGTCAATCATCACATACAAGAAAATTTTAAAACTTTT
>JAEEGL011763809.1_pt1 | contig 13723 bp, 14 predicted proteins | sample 9134231 | NCBI WGS metagenome assembly JAEEGL01 (sample SAMN16246548, study PRJNA631951) | gut metagenome | biome: gut microbiome; feature: rumen; material: fiber-attached | host: Bos | place: Iran: Karaj | collected 2018-10 | reverse complement strand
AATATCAAGTGTTAAAGATAATTTATATTCATTAATATTTACTTTTATTTATACTGTTGTATTTTTAGCACTTAATATAATGAAACTAATTGAAGGACCATATCCATTTTTAATGATTTATAAAAATCCAATATGGGTTTCAATATTGTGGTTTATAGTAATTGAGGGTGGAGCATTTTTGCTTGCTAGAGTTTTAGAAATATGTAAAAGAAAACAAACTAATTAGTTTGTTTTTTTATGTTATAATTAACTTGGTGAAGAAATATGAAAAATTATATGTATCATACAACAGGGACTTGCTCTAAAAGAATTAGTTTTGATTTAGATGGAGAAGTAGTTCATAATGTTAAATTTTTAGATGGTGGATGTCCAGGTAATTTACAAGCTGTTCCTAGATTAGTTGAAGGTCTTACTATAGATGAGATAGTAGAGAAGATTGGTGGCATCCAATGTGGTGTTAGAGGAACATCTTGCGCTGATCAATTAACACAAGCTTTAAGAAAAGCTCAAAAAGAACAACAAGATAAATGAAATATATATTAATATTTTTTATTAAAATATATCAGAAGATACCGGGACCATGGCACAATAAGTGTCGTCATCAACCAACTTGTTCCAATTATGCAATAATTGCAATAGATAGATTTGGAGCAATAAAAGGTACATATTTAAGTATTAAGCGAATATTAAAGTGTAATCCATGGGGAACTAGCGGTTATGACCCTGTTCCAGAAAAGAAAATGTGATATAATTAAGATAGGTGATTAGGATGGAAGAAAAGACAAGTAATATACTATATGTATGTATGGTAATAATGGCTATATTAATAGTAGTATTCAAAGATAATATGTCTGCTATAGTTATCATTTTAGCTGTTGGTTTAGTAGTTGGTGGAATTGGTTATTTACTAGAAAAGAAACCAGCAGGTTATTTAATGTTAGGTGTAGGTATTAGTTTAGGAATAGGCATAGCTCTATATAGAACAAATATATTAAATATCTATGATACATTTACTTTTGTATTTGCTGCTACTATAGCTGCATCAATGATACTTGCTCTAATAATTGAAACAATTAGAAAGAAACAAATATTAAATACACATACTACAATTGTTGAAGCAGAGTTAGTAGATTTAGTTAGAAATGTTAATGTAAAAAAAGAATTATATTTGCCAGTTTATTCATATAAAGTAGATGGTGAAATATATGAAGTTAATTATATTAAACATTTATCTAAACATTTACCATCTATCGGATCAACTAAACCATTAAGAGTAAATCCTAAAAACCATGTAGATGTTTATTTTGAACCTGAAACTAAAGATAAAGCAATGTATATATCTTGTGCTGTATTCTTATCTGTTGTATCAATTGCAATTATAATTAGTTTGTTTATATGAAAAAATATAATAGTTTTGAAGAAGCAAATAAAGATTTTGAATTATTAGAAATTAAACACTTTGTTATAATTGATGCTTATATTACAGGTATGTTAAAAATAGATGAAGTTAAAGAATTCGAATCATTTTTAACAGAGATGAGAGAGGCAATTTACGAGATGGAAGTAGAAGAAGAACATATCGTAGATATAGCAAAAATCAAGTCAAAATTACAACATTATTATACGGAAATATTAGAAGACGAAGAACTTTTAAGTGTAGCTTACAGGAATCAATAAAAGCTATATCTAAAAGTTATATCAGTCTTTTTTTTCTTTTCAAAAAATAATAATATTGCTATAATAGTATCGTTCCCTTTTAAAAGAAGGTAGTGAATATTATATGAAAAGATATGGTTCTTTTATTATTATTCTACTAGCATTATTTGTTAGTATGAGTAATGTAAAAGCACTAAAAATTGATACTTGTGACGTATTAATATCTTATAAAGCTAATAGTAGTTCTGATAATGATATTTATATATGCAAGAATCAAAGATATGGTAATCCAACAGATAATATTTATTATGAAGGTAGTGGTAATAAAGTAGTATTAAATAATTTTAATGCTTATTATTTATCATTAAATAGTAATGTAGTATTTGATATTGGAGAATCAAATAGTATTTCATTATTTCATACTGGTGAATATCAAGTAAATATCACTGGTAAGGGAGTTATTAAATTTAAAGAAGATTCATATGTTAAAAAGGTCAATAACGGGGAGCTAGTATATAATTATTTATATCAGGGGAGAACGGTTGTTAAGAGCGAAAGATTAATATATGAGGGAACAATAAAAGAATTTATAAGTGATTATAAAGAATTGGCTGAAATTAATAACTTACCTAGTGAATATAATGAAGAAGACTATGAAATGGTGCAAGCCATTGATTACATTAGTATGACTTCTGTAAGCATTACTAATGAATGGATGGATAAGCACATAGTAACTAATTTAAGTAAGTATGTAGAAGATGGTTACGGAATAGTTAGTTATGAAGAAGTAAAAAAAGAAGAGACACAAAAAACAGACGAAGATGAAACTAAAACTCTTAAGAGTGAAAAAGTAATCTTAGTTAGCGAGAAAAAAATTAATGCAAAATATAAACTAGATGTTGAAGAGAAGACTCATGAGAAAGAAAAGTATGAAGATCAAATTGAGGATTATCAAATATTGAGTTTATATGATGTAAATGTTTATAATGGTAAAAAATTAGTAACCATGAAAGACGGTCATTATACTATTAAAATAAAATTAGATGATAATGATAACTATCAAAATCATAAAATAATATATGTAGATAATGATGGTAAAGTTGCAGAATATATTGATGGTGTAATTGAAGATGGATACATAGTATTTGAAACATCTCATTTGAGTCAGTATGGAGTTATTGCAGAAGAAATAACTGAACCATTGGTAATTGAACCTACAGTTAGTAAGAAAGAAGTGGCTAAGAAAGTATTTAAAGTAAGTGTGTTAGCAACATACTTAATAGTAGCTTCTTTAGTAATAATGATTGTTATATTAAAGAGTGGTTTAATTAAGCGTAAAAGGAAGAGAAGAGCGTAAGAACTTCTTTTTTTATGTTATAATTTATATGGTGAATATAATGAAGTATTTAATATATTATTTGATAGGTATTAATATTCTTTCTTTTATTATGTATGGTTTAGATAAAAGACTAGCAATAAAAAAGCAATGGAGAGTTAGTGAACACACTTTAATTGTTTTAGGTTTTATTGGTGGATGTTTAGGTTCAATAATTGGGATGAATGTTTTTCATCATAAGACTAAAAAAATATGGTTTTGGATAGGTAATATATTATTTTTAATTGGATGGGTTTATTATCTAATAAAAGCATTTAATTTGTGGTAAAATAAGTGAATGGAAGTGATTTTATGAAATTAAGTTTAGCTATTTATTTCATATTATTTATTATATATTCTGTAATAGGTTGGGCGATGGAATCTTTATTCTGTTTTTATAAAACTAAGAAGTTAGTAAACAGGGGATTCCTAATTGGTCCAGTATGTCCTATATATGGATTAGGTGCAGCAGCAATTGTATTTTTCTTAAGTAAGTATAAAGAAGATTTATTTACTTTATTTATTATGGGTGCATTTATATGTTCAGCATTAGAATATTTTACTAGTTATATAATGGAAAAATTATTTAAAGCTAGATGGTGGGATTATTCAGATAAGAAGTTTAATTTAAATGGAAGAGTATGTGCTGAAAATACTATTGCGTTTGGTGTACTAGGTGTTATATTAGTTAGTTTTATTAATCCGTTTGTAGTTAATAATATAGAGAAACTTAGTAGAGTAACTATTAATTCGATTGCTATTATGTTAGCAGTTATATTAATATTAGATATTATTGTATCTTTTAAGATTATTAAAGGATTTACTAAAGCAGCTTATTCTATTAAAAAGGATAGTACAGAAGAGATTACTAAGAGAGTTAGAGAGATATTAATTAAACGTGGTGGTTTATATAAAAGACTTGTATCAGCGTTTGATTTTAAAGCTTCTTCTAAACTAATATTAGATTTTACTAGTCGTATTAGAGATGAAGCAAAACAAAAGATAGATGAAGTTAGTAAAGAAACAAGAGAAACTATTAAAAAAATAAAAAAGAGAAATAGTGATAGAAATGGTAGTAAATAACGAGAAGAGATTAAAAGCAATTAAAGCAGTAGATAAGTATCTAAATAAAAAAGGTTATACGAAGTATATGACATTGTTTTTGAATGGTTATAATAGCAATCATATATATGTTAATTTCTGTTATGTAGAAAGTATAAAAGCTTATAGAATGGTATGGTTTGATTTGAACTATATTAATTTAAAACATTTAGATAGATATATTAGTGAACAAATAATGACTAGTTATTCTGCTAATAAATTAGTTGAATTATTGAGTAAGATAGAATATAAATCTGCTGAGGTATTAAATGATGAGATTCTTGGAGATAGAGTAGAGTTAAAGTTATTCTTTAATGGGGAACAATCATATGTGTTTGATAGATTTCTACCTAAAAAATGGAGTAAGTTAATTGATCCATTAGTATTAACTTTTTCATATTTGCCAAGAGGAATGGAATTATTCTTAAATGAAATATTTGCTATTTTTGATAATACTGAGAATCAATTTAATACGAGAAAACCTGTTAAATTAAATCTAAAAAAAGATAAGTTTGAAAAGTTTTTTAGTGATATGGCAAGAGATAAAGGAACTAAGTTATATGCTAATAGTAGAGTTACTTTCTTAGAAAAGATCAATGATAAGTATATTGCTATAGTAGATGATATAGATCCGGTATTAGTAATGATAGAAGAAGTTAATGAAGATTTTACTTCTTTGTGGTGTTCTTGTAACAAAGTTGGTTTCTGTGAACACATCTATGCGGCTTTATTAGCTTTAAGAAATAAATCGTTTAATAACTTCTATAAGGTAAGATATAAAGGTGATAATTTCACTTTATTAGATAGAGTTAGAGATGGTTTGTTCTATTTCTGCTTTGGTATTGAAGGAGATAACTTGTTGTTAGTTAGTGATAACGCAGGGATAGTTGCTTCACCAATAGTAGAAGATGGAAAGTGTATGTTTGAAGTAATAGAAGACGATGATGAATGTAGTCTTTCTAAGTATTTAGAACAATATAATAAAGAATAAAGATATTCAATAGAATATCTTTTTTTATGTTATAATTATAATGGTGGATGGTATGGGAAAAGGATTTAGATACTTTTATAACGAAACACAGAAATGTGCTAAAGAAAAACTTAAATGTGCAGTAATAGGTCAAGTGATTGGTAAGGAATTATTATATTGTATTATTGCATATGGTATTTATTGTTTTTTAACAATTAAATATATTAAGTTATATGTATTATTTTTAATATTATTTTTATTATATGTATATGTAATGTATGCAACTAGATATGCTACATTTGGTTTATATAAAAATAGATTAATAATTGTTAAATTCAGTAGAATAAAAAAAGATATTATTAAGATATATGAAGCACCAATAGATGATATTAAATATTTTGATTTTAAAAAAGGTTTGTTAGGTTATAAATTGAGAATATCATTCTTTTCCAAAGATGGTGAATTTGTTAAGTTCAGATATAAATTTTTAAAGAAGTTATATGCTTCTGGAGCAAAAGAATATAAAGATAATGTTGAGAGTATTAAGAAAGAATTAACTAAGATACAAAAGACATTAGATAAGGGTGATTTTTAATGTTAGAAATAAAGAATTATTCTTTAGAATATTTTAAAGGAAAGAAAGTAATAGATGATTTAAGTTTAACTATTAGAGAAGGCGATATATATGCTTTCGTTGGAAGAAATGGTGCTGGTAAAACAACTACTATTAAATCTATAGTTGGTATAAATCATATTACTGAAGGAGATATTATACTTGATGGTGTAAGTATATTAAAGAATCCTTTAGAGTATAAAAATAAGATAGCTTATATACCTGATAATCCTGCTTTATATGATAATATTACAGGAATTCAATATTTGAACTTTGTTGCAGATATGTATGATGTAACAGAAAAGCATAGAATTCAAAGAATAAAAGAATATGCAAAAAGATTTGAATTATATGATGAGCTGGGTGATGCAATATCTAGTTACTCACATGGTATGAAACAAAAGTTAGTATTAATATCTGCATTCATACATGATCCAAAATTATTAATATTAGATGAACCTTTTGTAGGATTAGATCCTAAAGCTTCATTTACATTAAAAGAAATATTAAAAGAGAAAGCAGCAGAGAAGAAAATAATATTCTTCTCAACACATGTTTTAGATGTTGCTGAAAAGTTATGTAATAAAATAGCTATTATTAAAAATGGTAAGTTGATTGTTAATGGTAATATGAAAGAAGTAATAGAAGATAAATCTCTAGAAGAAATATTCATGGAGTTAGTTGTAGAAAATGAACAAAGTAATTAAATTAATATATATTAACTTAATGGAAAGTTTGAATATTAATTCAGTTAGTGAAGCTAAGCAATTGAATGTTAAAGATTCATCTGAAATTAAGTTAATAGTAATGGGTATATTTGGAGTTTTATTTGGTATATTACTTTATAATGTGTATGATGCTTTTGGTTATTCATTAGCTAATAAGTATTATATTTTATCAATGGCAATGATGCTTTCAACTATTGTTGTATTCGTTAGTAATTTAGTAACGATGGAAGATGCTTTGTTTAGAAGTAACGATGTTGAAATGTTATATTCATTTCCTTTAACAAAGGGTCAAATTGTTTTAAGTAAATTATTTAATTTATATATAAGAAGTTTATTATTTATATTTGTTATAAACTTACCAGCTATTATAGTATTTGGTTCTTTTATAAAAGTAACTGATTTAGTTGGTTTGTTATTCTTCTTGTTTTCATTATTGGTACCTTTGATACCAATGGTAGTAACAGCAATACTTTCATATATTAATGCTTATGGTAAAGCAAGGAAAGATAAAAAAATACTATTTAAATCAATAAAGATATTAATATCACTTGGTTTAATTGCTTTATTATATTTTATGTTTAAAGATATACATGTTAGTAGTGCAGATGTTTTCTTTAAAGAAGTGTTAAGTAAAGGATCATATGTTTATCCATTATTTAAATTCTTTGATAATTCTTTAACTAATAATAGTGCTTTCTATGTGTTCTTAGCTATGGTATTACCAGTATATATATTCTATGTATTTGTAGTATTCTTAGCAGATAATTATATTAAATTAATTTCTATCTTAAAGGGTGTTAGAGTTAATAGTAAGTTTATAATGGGTGATCCAAAGAATTATGGTAAGAACTTTGGAATGATAGTTAAGGAATTAACAAATATATTAAATGATAAAGTTTACTTTATGCATACAGTAGGATTACAAATAATAGGTACTATTATAGTATTAGCAGTATGTATTATTAATCCACTAGATAAGTTATCTGGTATGGAACATATAGATGATTTCTTTAATATGATAATGCCAAGTATTATTGCTTGTTTCTCTAGTTTGTGTTGTACAACTATTTCTTCATTATCATTAGAAAGAGAGAATCTAAGTATTTTAAGAACATTCCCAATATCATTTAAGAATATTATTATTAATAAAGTATTAGCTAATATATTAATTAGTATTCCATTAGCTTTAATTAATGTGTTGATATTAGGTTTATTAGTTAATTCTAGTACTACTGTAATATTTGTTAGTTTAGTATATGCAATATTTACAATATTATTTATAAGTGTTTTAGGTATTACTCTAGATTGGCGTTTTATAGATAATAAAGAGAAAGATAAGAATACAATTATAAGACAAAGATTAGTTACTTTTGTTCCATTAATTGTATCTGGGGTGATTGGTGTTTCAGCATTTGTATTACCAATTTATACTAAGTATTATTTCTTTATTGGATCTTATGCTTTATTAGAGTTTGTTGGAACAATAATATGTATTGGATATATGATAATTAATAAGGATTATTTGATAAAAAAGATGGAATTATAGGAGTAGAAATGCTCCTTTTTTTATGGTATTATATTCTAGAATAGAGGGATTCTTATGAATGATTATGATGTAATTGTTATAGGTGCTGGTATTAGTGGTTTAATTGCTGCAAATGTATTACAAAACGAAGGTAAGAAAGTACTTGTTTTAGAAAAGAATAGTTCTTTTTCTAGAGAGAGTAACAATGTTATTAAAGGTAGATTTACTTTTAACTCAACTATTAGTGAAGTAGGTTTCTATAATGGTAATGATGATGTAATCGATAATATTCTTAAGAATATAGGTATTAAAAAAATAGAATATAAGAAGTTGAAAGATGCTTTTCGTTTAATTGCAAAAGACGAAGAAGGGCATAGATTAGATTATGAAATGCCTTTTGGTATAAAAAGATTTGTTGAAAAGATGGAAGAGATAGTTCCTGAGTCAACAGAAAGTGTTACTAGATATTTTGATTTAGCAGATGAATGTTGTAATGCTTTAAAGTATGTTTTATCTTGTGGTGGTAGAACAAACGATGAAATAATGAAAAATAAATATGAAGATTTTATGAAAGTATCTACTTATTCACATAGTGAAATATTAGATATGTTAAATATGCCATTACGTGCACAAGAAATATTAAATTCTTTCTGGTTGAATTTTGGTTCTTCAGAAACAGAAATTTCTTTTGTTCATTATGCAACTTTTGTATATGAATATATTAGAAATGGTATTAGTGCATTAAAAGAAGGTAACTATGGCTTATTACATGCATTAACTGATAAGTTTATTGAAAAAGGTGGAACTATTAGATATAGTTCAACTGTTAATAAAATTATAACTAATGATAAGGTGGTTAATGGTGTTAGTTTGTTAGATGGAACTAATATCTATTGTAATCATGTAATATATAATGGTAGTGAACATGATTTATACGGTAAGTTGATTGATCCAAAAGAAGTACCAAGTGGTGCGATTAGAAATTGTAATATGAAAGAATATGGATTGAGAAGATTTACTGTTCAATTAGGACTTAATAGACCTCCTGAAGAATTAGGCATTAATAATCCTAGATATTATTTATATGATTCTTTGGATAGTGACTTAGAATATACTAAGATGAATAATCTTCGTATTGATAGTGGCTTTTGTAGGTGCTTTAATGCAATGTTTGATGATGTAAGTCCAGAAGGAACTACTTTATTAGAATTAAATACATATTTTAGTGGAAATGTATTTGAAGAAGAAGCTAATGAAAAGAATTATAATGAAATAAAAGAAAAAGTAGCTGAAGAATTAATTAAGTTATTTGAAGTGAAATTAAAAACAAAGATAAGACCTTATATTGAAGAAATAAATATTATTACACCAGTAGATTATTATATGATGAATGGTAATTATTCTGATGGTTATAAGTTAACAGGATATGAGAATTTATTATATAGATACTACGATATGATTAATATTAAATATATTAAAGGTGTTTATGTTTGTGGACCATTCGCTTGTTTCGGCGGAACAACTGATGGACTTTATATGTCTGGACAGGTCGCTGCATTATTTACTTTGAAAGAAATTGTGGGTGAGTAGAATGGCTGGATATAAAATTGGAAATTTAGGTTATAGTGATGTTAAGAAATATAAGAATCTAGTTGAGATGTCTGTTCGCTATGTAGAAGAAAAGAATGGTGAAAAGATTGTTCTTAATAAAGGTTATGAAAAGTTAACACCAATTATCTTTAATGATAAGATTAAAATGATAGTATCGAGAGTAGAAGAAGTAGATAAGCATTTTAAGAAGATTACTATTAGAAATGAAAAAGAACAAAAGATAGCATTATTTAAACCTGGTCAATATATATCTATTACGATTGTATTAGAAGGTAAAATAATGACTAGAATATATACTATTGTTTCTACAATTAAAGAAGCTAGATTATATGAATATAGTTTCATTATAGAAGAAGATAACAATGGTAAGATGAGTGATTTCTTATATCATAGTTTAAAGACTGGAGATGACTTGATTGTTTCTGGACCTTATGGAGATTTCTACTATGATGAAATAAGAGATAAAGAAAATATGATTTGTCTAGCTTCACCAAATGGTATAATGCCATTTATAGCTATGGCAGAGAATAGTGCTTCAGGTGATTTTAATAATCATATGAAGATATTCTATAGTGCTAAAACATATGATGAATTAATACTTATAGATTATTTAAAAGAAATAGTAGGTAGAGCAGATAATGTTGATCTATATATTTTCTTAAGTGATGAAGAGAAGAAAGGTACAATTCATGGTGTAATTACCGAAGAACAAATAAAAGGAATCTTTGATAAGAATTGTACTATATATGCTTCTGGTGAAGAAGGATTCTTAAAATATCTAAATAAAGAATTAGATAAAATGAAATTACCTAAGAAGTTTATTAGATGTAATATGTATAAACCAAAATGTAATATTAAAAAAGTTAAAGCATATTTGATGACTGTTAATGTACTAGAAGAACAATATCAATTCCCTTGTTATAATAACAAGACAATATTGGAAGTTATTGAAGATAATAACTTATATATTCCTAATAGATGTCATATCGGTATTTGTGGTTTGTGTAAGACAAAATTAATAAATGGTAAGGTAAAAGTTGTTAATGACAGAAGAAGTCAAAGTGATATAGATAGAAATATAATATGTCCTTGTTCTTCTTATCCAATGAGTGATATTGAGATAACAATAAAATAAAAAAGAGTAGTTTAAGGTTACTCTTTTTTGTGGTATAATTTTATATAATAGAAAGGTATGGTGGTGATGCTATGAAAAAAGGTTTTACATTAGTGGAAATGTTGGCTGTTATTGCATTAGTAGGTTTACTAGCAGTTATTGGTGTCGCTACTTATACTAACGTTAATGAGTCTGCTAAGCAAAAGACTTTAGAAGCAAAGAAAGAACATATTAGAGCAGCTGCAATTAAATGGGCTAAAGAGAATAATATTACTAGTAAAACAGTAATCTCTGTTAATGCCTTAGTTGTTGAAGGTTATTTGACTGCTGATGAAAATAGAGTTGACGATATAGGTTTAATTGAGAACCCAGTTACTGGGGAAAATATGATTTGTAATACTGTTGATATTTCATTTAAGCAAAGTGAAACTGTTGCTGAAGTTAATGATACAGTACAAAATTGTGACTTAGCTACACAATCATTAGTAGATACAAAGATTAATATTCAAGTAATAGATGCAGATGGACATAATAAGACTGGTGGAACTAATAGTTCAATATCTAATTGGACAAATAAAAATGTAATAGTAGTAGTATCTAGTTCAGATTATGATAGAGATGTAGTAAGTATTTCATTTGATTTTGAAGGTAATACAACTACTAAACAAGTATCAGGTTTAAATAAATATACTGGTACTAGTTATTTAGATTCTGATCAAGCGAAGTCATATTACAATGTATTTAATATAGATGCTAATTTGTTATTAAATAATAAAGTTGTTGTATCTTATAGTTTGACTAATGGTCAAGTAAAGAGTAGAGCTTATACAGTAAGAATAGATAAAGAAGAAGCTACTGCTTCAGTTAAGTCTAATAACGAATGGTTAACAACAGATAAACCAATATATGTGTTGGTAGATGATGGAAAAGGTAGTGGACCAAGATACTTCTATGTTACTACTGCAGATAATAGTCCATTAAATGATTCAAATAAATATGATGCTAATAATTTTGAGGGAACAGCAACCGACTTGGAAGTTGGTAAATACTTTATTTGGACAGAAGATAATGCTGGTAATAGATCAGTAAAACCTAAGATGATATTAGAAATTAATAACGTTGATAAAACAATACCAGAATGTGAAGTTGTTTTCGATGGTACATTAGGAGATCATGGTTGGTATAAAAAAGATGAAGTTAAAACATATGGACATAATACTGTACCGGCTGGAATAAGTGGAGTTAATATCGGTGTTAATCAATCAGAGGATACACCAGTTTATACTGCTTATGCTTATTATGGAACTGATAATTATGGTCAAGGTGAAACTAGAACTACTGATACTTTAAAGGGTGGAGAGTTATATTGGTGCCATGCTAAAACATTAGCAGGTAATTATGCTCAAAACAGTTTAAGATTATTCTTGGATAGAACACCACCAACTATTAGTATTTCTGTTACAGAACCTAATACACATACACAAACTAAAACAGTAAGTATTACTATTCAAGATGTATTGAGTGGTTTAAATGCGAGAACTAATTTTAGATATGGTTTCTCTTTAAGTAATACAACACCACCTTCAGTATGGCATGATTTTAGTATTACAGCTACTGAACAAACTAATGACCCGGTTACTGGTAGTTTTACTACAACGGATTTAATAACTGGAACATACTATTTATGGATAGATACTTCTGGTTTAACTGATTATGCTGGTAATTATGCAGAACCACCAGCTGGTTCAAATGGTAATTTGTTTAAATATGGAACATTTAAATTTGATAATACACCTCCACAATGTACAAGTAATAATGGTAAAACAAATTGGACGACTGGATCATATAATATAAGACAATATTGTGGTGATGCAGAAGGCACAACTGACCAAAGTGGATGTACTCAAGCTAGTTGGTTAATACCATACACAGTATTAAATAATGTATGGTCTGATTCAGTAGTTATTAGAGATAAAGCTGGTAATACTAGAACATGTACGTATAATGTTTATTTGGATAATGATTTACCAACATGTAATGGAAATAATGGTAAATCTAATTGGACAAATGGTACATGGACAGGTAACCAATATTGTAAGGATGACTATAGTGGATGTTCTCAAAATCCATTTACTAATACATGGCGTTCATCAACTGATCAAAGTTCAATTACAATAAGTGATAATGTGGGACATACTAGAAGTTGTGGTATAAGTGTTAGATTAGATACGAATGCACCAACATGTAGATCAGTGGCATCTCCTGATGATTGGACTAATCAAAATGTTTCTATTTATGGATATTGTAGTGATACAGGTGGATCTGGTTGTAAGACTCAAGGACACAATTATGGTGGAGTAAATTATTCTGGTACTTATGCAATGAATCAATATTCTATTGAACAAGATGCATATCATAATCCTGGATATGTTTATGATAACGCTGGTAATAGAGGAGATTGTGCAGACGTTCGCGTTCGAATTGATCATATGCCACCATCTTGTGGAACTTTATCTTATGGTTCTGATAGTACAAGTGGAGTAAGTGTGTCAATAACATGTACTGATCCTCAAAGTAGCGGTGTATCTAGCGGATGCTCTAGAAGATCATTCTCAGGAGGAACTAGTACTGGTCCAGGAAGTATTACTATAAGTGATAATGCGGGAAATACACAAAAATGTGATTATACAGTATCTAGCTATACACAGCATCGTACGAGGGGTTGGAATACTTGTGCTTCTGGTAACGACTGTGTAGCAGGTTATGATTATAATGGTACATCTTGTACTCAAGGCTGCTCATCCGGTACATTCCAAGCAAACTGTGAAAGTTCAACTGGTTCAACTTGCTGTTGTAAGGTATATAATTCTTGTAAATCAAGGACACCTTGTGTGGGTGATTGGGATCCATGGGGTGGATGGTCTAATGGAGCTTGTTTAGATTCATATACTGGAGCAACAGTCGATTGCCAGGAAAGAACAATGTATCACGGAGGTTAATAATTTAAAAGGACAATTATTATTGTCCTTT
>JAEEGL016454164.1_pt1 | contig 13724 bp, 12 predicted proteins | sample 9134231 | NCBI WGS metagenome assembly JAEEGL01 (sample SAMN16246548, study PRJNA631951) | gut metagenome | biome: gut microbiome; feature: rumen; material: fiber-attached | host: Bos | place: Iran: Karaj | collected 2018-10 | reverse complement strand
CGTCTTCAATGAAAGCCGCGCGCTCCTCGGCGCTGATATCGACGATCTCGCTGACGTGATCTCTGTAGGCGACGATGCAGCGTCCGGGATGACTCTGCTCACGGAAGAGGATCAGTTTGCTCACGGAGAGCTCGCAGATGGGGATGCCGAAGGCGTCGAGCAGTTCGCCGCCCATACAGTAGCCGCACCTGCTACGCGGAGCTTCTTGTTCGGTCATGGGTTGCGCCTCATTTCTGTATAGAATATCCGATTTAGACGGCGTCCCGGTCACAAGTGCCGTGTCGTCCTCAGACACTGTCATTATAGCGCAATACACGTCTGCCCGCAAGCACTTATCTGTAGGCGGCAAGGTTGATGAGAAGAAAAATTGCCGATGAAACAAAGACCGCGTTCTTCATAGTTTCAACATGTTGAAGCGTTGGAAGGAATAATCGAACAAACCGAAGAAAAATCCAACGAATCCATAAATTGCCAGGAGATCAGAAAGACTGCATATAAATATAAATGGCCGGTCCCAGGAGCATCCGAGATCGGCCTAGAACGCTGAAAAGCTCAGAAATACTGGGGTTTTTGATAAAAATAACAATACCCTGATTCTATCAAAATCAGGGTATTGTTATGGAAAAGGTAGGTTATTTTGATACAATTTGAAAACGGGGTTCAACTCCGGCCGGGGTGGGGTTCACTTTCTTCCCGGCTGGGGTTCATCTTTTAGGCTGGGGTTCAGATTATGTAAACCTATCGCCCGGGAAGAAAATTTTTAAAATACAACCAGCTGGACGTAGACAAACAGACATTTCTTCGAGATTAGTTGACGATATTATTTATGTAGGGCTGGATGTACGGCCATGCTGCAATAAAGGCTTGGGCTATTGTACATCCGGTTGCTATTGCCTTATAAACTGTTTCTAACAATTTCTTCTTTTGAATATTTTTTATACTATATCTCATTATCATATTACCTGTGGTTCCTGCAATATCAAAGAGATTTTTCTCATGGTTTCCTTTCGAAAAGCAGGTGATATATCATCCAGAAGGGCATCCCGTATAGCAGCATGATCAAAACAGTAACAACCATCAGATGTAGAACGCACGAGGGAGTAGTTCATTGCCTGCTGTAAGGCATCCAATGCGTCGTCTGTCTGCAGATTGGCAACTTTTGAAACAGCTTCAAAATTAAACTGCATCCCGCTTACAGCAGCTACATAGAGAAGGCGGCAGGTCGATGGCATCAGTTCAGCCAAGCAGTTAAGAATATAGCTGCGAACAGCCTGCGGTACAAATTCTCCTTGAAGAAGAAATGAGATGGCGTCTTTTTTATTTGCTGTTAAACTAATATACTCCAATGCATATTTAATATAAGCTGTCATGATGTACGCATTTCCTGATGATTTTTCTTCGAGCCATCGCCGAACAGACAAATCATTTATGCTAATCAGATTCGCGAACTGTGCAACACAGCTGTAATCCAGTCTGCCAAGCCGGATGCGTTTCAGATTACCGATATAATTCTGCTCCTGCAGAAACATGTTCAGATCCACATTATATTTAACAGAGGAGAGCGTGATAAGAAAGCGGATATGGCCTTGCGCAGAATCATTAATGATGTGCGATAAAAGCTTGACAGTATCTTTAGAGCACTTATGAATATCGTCAATAGCTACAAGGACTTCTTCCTCTCGGCTTAAAATACTCAAAAAACACTTTATTGAGTCCATAATACTCAACTTGCTTGTCGGCTCAATAATAGGCGAGGTATCAAAGGGATCAATCTCCGGCATCAACCACCGTAGATTGCGCCACCAAATAAAATTAATTTGCCGCTTGAAACTACTGTATTGGTCCACCCACACTTCTGAGGAGATGACAGACTTGATAGCCAAAACAAAGGGTTCAAAATAGATACTTTCATCTCCATCTGCAACCGTACTGTATAGTGCGATGCCCGGCCATGAATTTACACATTCCTGGAAAAACCTTGTTTTCCCAACTCCGGGGGGTCCCTCAACCAAGAGAACAGCATAAGAATCCGCATGAAGAATTTCTGTTGCTGTTTTTATCTCTTCTCCTCTTCCTATAAATGGCATTAATCCTTTTTTCTGCCTTTGCCGATGAACACTATGTAGGGGTGCAGCTCTCTGGTCAGTACCCTTCTGCGTGCTGTTTCGCATAATTGATGCATAGAGGGCGGCGGTTTCGCTCATGGGTTCGATATTGATCTCTTCTCGCAGAACCTTCTTCAATCGATTGTATGTATTTTGAACCTGCAGGTAATCCACGTTTTTACTGTGCAGTGTCATGAGCTTTCGATATAAATCCTCTTTTAGAGGGTCAATGCTCAGTGCTTTCTGGATAAAAGAAATAGCAGGTATCAAATCACCCGCCGCGGCGTAAATATCCGCGGCTCGAATAAGTGCATCAATATATTTTGAAGAATAATACACCGCCTCTGTCGCTTTCCAGTTATCAAAATCCGGCGAATCAGCCAGTGTAAAGCCATCCAGGAAGTCGCCTTGAAAGAGATCAATGGCCTGCTGCAGCTGAGACAGAGATACACGATCCGCTTCCAGAAGGGAATTGAAAAACCTGACATCCACACTGACATTGGGGGCAAGCTGAACTCCGTTTCCATGATCAGCATTCTCTATAAGCCCGGGGGCTTGTTTTTTTATCTCATACAAGTTGACATTGAGATTATGTTTTGCTGAAACGGCATCTGCATCCGGCCAGAACATCGCCTGAAGCTTATCTCTGCTGATAGGATAATCAATCGATGCGAGATAGTATAAAATGGCCCTGCACTTTTTCCGGTTTATAATCACCGCGGAATCATTTCTCCGGATATACGGCTGTCCCAGAAGTGTGATTTGAAAAGAGGCATAATGATCCATTTGTCCCACCTGCTGTTGATTTCATAAGGATCGCAAATAAGCAATTTTGCATCAATCGTTTATTTTATCTGACGATTATTAATATAATCTGTAATTCGTTTAAAATCAAGGCAGAGTCACAAACTTTTTTGGGTTTGTTGATGATTAAGTTATCGCTGAGTTATCTTCATATGATACTCTTTTATTTAAGCAACGGGAGGTGTATGTATGAAACAAGTTTTTGCCGGTATCGATATTGGTTCTACAACATCCAAATGTGCTCTCATCGATGAAAATGAAAAGCTGCTGGAGTTTTCCATCATGGACACGCTCTATGACAGAAATCTCAGTGGAGAAAACGTATTTCAGCTCAGTTTAAAAAAGGCTGGCTTATCTGAAAGTTCCATCGCACGAATCTACACCACAGGCTACGGACGGGATTCTTATCAGAAAAGTGATAAATCCATTCCGGAAATCATCTGTCATGGACGTGGGACCGTCAAACTGCATCCAACTACAAGAACAATCATTGATATTGGTGGTCAGGACTCCAAAATTATCGAGCTTGACGAATACGGATTCGTTTCCAAGTTTGAAATGAACGACAAATGTGCCGCTGGAACTGGCCGATTTTTTGAAGTTCTCAGTGGCCGCCTGCTGAATGTTCCTCTTGATGAACTTGGGCCACTGGCTCTTTCAGCTACGAATCCCTGTATGATCAGCAGCACATGTACAGTTTTTGCCGAGTCGGAGATCGTTTCCTACCTCTCCCAGGGGGTAAAGATTGAAGATGTAGCGATGGGAATTCTGGAATCTATCGCCAGGCGTATTTGGTCGATGGGTACGCAGACAAGAATGCGTATGCAGCCTGATATTATTCTTTCTGGTGGTCTTGCCAGGAATCAGGCTCTGAAACAGGCGTTTGAAAAGAAATTCGGCAAATCAATGGTGGTGCTGGACATCCCGCAAATGCCCGCTGCCTTGGGCGCCGCACTGATGGCAAAGGAAAATTACCAGTAATACTGGAAATTTATAATAAGATAGGAGGTAATTATTCTTGAACGCAATGGAAGAACTCAGAAAGAAAGCTGCAAATCGCGCCTTTGATCTAAGCCGGGACAAAGAAAACGGCTCAAAAATCGTTGAGTACATCGGTAATTTTGTCCCGGAGGAACTAATCCATGCATCTGGCGCAAAAGCTTATGTCAACTGCCGCGGCGGTGAACCGGAACCGCCTGATGCAGTTCTGGACGACATGTTGCGCTACACCAATCCTTTGGCACGCTCCCAGGTCGGTTTTTATAAGCTTGGTCTTGACCCGGTGACCCCTATGGCCGATGTGGTAGCAGTAAGTCACTATGAGTGTCACCAGGCTAGAATGGCCGAGTACATGGAGCTGCATGGTATTCCTGTATTCAAGCTGGGTGTTCCTGACGACTGGACGCGTGACTTCTCCCAGGAATTTTACTACGAAGAGCTCGTCCGTTTTAAGAAAAGACTGGAAGAAATCACCGGTGCAGTAATCACCGATGAGAAACTCTCTGAGTCTATCAAGCTCTATAACAGGATTTACGCACTTCTGTCAAAGATTTCCGCATTGCGGAAAACCAACGCTTCCCCCATCGGCGGTCTGGATTTTATAAAACTGAACCACAATGTGTTCATGAATGATCCGGAATATGCAGTTGTCAAACTTGAAGAGATCTATAAAGAACTGCAGGATGCTCCTGCGAAATTTCCGGAAAATGCACCTAGGATTCTGGTGATTGGACACGCTGTAGCAATCGGCGACTACATTGTCGAATCCAAAGTGGAAGAGCTCGGTGCCATGATCGCAGATGAATTTCTCGAGGAGGGTATCTATTGGTATCAGTGGCCGGTCTCAGAGACTGAGTCCGATCCTCTGCGTGCCCTGCAGAAACAGCGTTACCTGGAAAAACCTCCCATGGATAACTTTGAACCGGCATGGAAAGACAGAATCCAGTACTATGAAAAGCTGATCAGGGATAACAGCATTGACGGCGTAATCTGGTATCAGCTTCTGTACGATGAAATCTGGGATCTCGAATATTCCTGCGTAGCAAAAAGAATGGAAGAAATCGGTATTCCTATGATTCGCATTGAAACATCCTATGAATACACTCGAGAGGCAATGCTGCCTTTGAATACCAGATTAGAAAGCTTTATATCCCTTCTTAAATCTAAAAAAGGAGGAAACTAAGATGAGCATGAGCATTTATGAAGAATTCCTTGAGCTGGTTGCTATCGACGGCGAGGAACGTCAGAAACTGCTTCCGGAATGGATCAAGTGCTGTAACATCATGGGGATGACGGAAGAAGATGTACGCTATGCCGTAAAGGAGTGGCTGCCTAAAACTCAGCAGATTGAGTACCTGGGAGTACGCAAGGTTCTTGGCGCATTCACCCGCGAGTGCATCGATCATTCAAAGCTGCAGGAATATAAAGACAACGGTGTCAAACTGGTTTACGGCGTTCTGCCTTGCCAGACAACGACATATTCCGCCATCAAAAAAGCCGGCAGGGAAAAAGTCTTCGTGTCTTTTCCTGATTATAACCTGATGGCCATGGCACAGTGCTTTTTCAACAAAGGCTATAAATTCTTTGAGTTAGCGGAAAATGCAGGTATGACATACGGAGCCCGGCATTGTGCACTGAACAAGATGCGTGTAGGCGGACGTCTTTCCGGAATGGTTCCGACTCCGGACGTAGATTGGATCTGGGGGCTGGTGTGCGATGAAGCATCCAAAATAGATGAATATATCGCCAACATGTATGACAGCTCATGGAAGACGGTCACAACGCGCATTCCTCACAACGTCGTCGCCGGTGTCAATGCGGCAGAAGATGTAAGCCGCGTACAGTTTCTTGGCAAAGAGCTGCGCCGGAGCATGAATGAAGTAGAAGAAATCATCGGCATTAAAGTAAGCGATGAAGCTATGGCAGAAGCAGTTGGTGAATTCAACAATGTTCTCCAAATGTCTGCGCAGCTGACCATGCTGGCAACGACAGCCGATCCTCAGCCCTTGACGCTCTCGACTCTTCAGCTGGTTTGCGGGAGTCCCGCTACATTCCCAATGAACACCGGTTTCGACTACTACATTGACGGTATGAAAACACTCCTGGAAGAGACAAAACAGGCCGTAATGGAAGGTCGCGGTGTGTTGCCCAAGGGTGCGCCCAAAGTTGGCATCTATTTTGTCCCCTGGGCTATTCCCTGGGTGGAACAGTTGTTCATTGATAACGGAGTTATTCTCAATCTCAGCGTCGCAACAACATTGAGCCCAAAAGCCCTTGCGCCGAGCAATTTTGAAGATCCGTATGAGCAAGCGGCAGAAGCCTGGTTAAGAAATATTTTCACGATGGGCTGCCATGAGGAGGTTCAGGACTGGATTGAGAAAGTCCAGACTTATAAACCGGAAGGCTTCATTGCCGGTTTCCTGGACTATGACCGGTGGATTGGGGCTCTCCATAAAAGGATGGCCAGACAAGTTGAGGAAGCCACCGGTGTAACCAGTTTTTATCTCGAAGCAGATTTCTATGATGGACGCGATTACAGCGCGGAAGCACTTCGGACGCGTGTAGAGAGCATCTGCCAGATCATCAAGACCAAACACGCCCGAAAAATCGCTTTGGAAGCTGCCGCGCCCAAGAAGGATTATTCAGCTCTGGAAGCCATGCTGCCACCAGGAGTCAGCCTTGCGATGATTGAAAGAATGCTGCCGCCGGGAATAACCCTTGACACTCTGGCTGCCATGAGTCCTGAAGAACTCAAGGCCATGATGCCTCCGATGAATTGAGGAGAAAAAAGCGCTATGAATATCGTCGTATGCTGTAAGTTCTTACCGTCAGTCGAGGATCTGGTCACAAGGGAAGACGGCTCCGTTAGTCTCGCAAACGCGGAATGGAAAATCAATGAAGCTGACCTGAATGCCGTTCAGGCTGGTTTGGACCTGGCAAAAGTAACCGGAGGGAAGCTTATTGCGCTGACGGTCGGAGACCGCCATATTGAGTCAGGGAAACTGAAGAAGGATTTGCTTTCCAGAGGCCCCGAAGAACTCTTTCAGGTTGTTTCCGATGATCTGCAAACTGCAGACCCATCTGTCCTGAGTCGTATACTTGCTGCTGCGGTAAGTAAAATCGGTGCAGATGTTGTGATTTGCGGTGATGGGTCAGAAGACTATTACAATCAGCAAACTGGTATCCAATTGGGAGAAATACTTGGTTGGGCGAATGTAAATAACGTGAACAAGATTGAAGTTGAAGATGAACTTCTCGTCATAGAGCGTCTGCTTGAGAAAAGAATTGAGGTCCTCGAGGTTCCGATGCCTGCAGTACTCACAGTCAGCAAGACCATCAACGTTCCGCAGCGTCCGAACATGCGGGCAGTTCTCGCAGCAGGGAAAAAGCCAGTCCAGGTTAGTAGTGCTGAAGAGCTGGGCGTCAGCTTCCAGACTTGCCTGAAAACAGTTTCTATTCAGGCGCCTGATTCAGTTGACAGGAAAAATATTGTGTTCTCTGGAGGAGATACGGAAAAGATGGTTAATGACTTTATCCGCGGACTGAAATCCGAGGGTGTGCTGTAAGGAGGCTGGCTGTGAAAGCTTTTGTATATTCCGAAGATGTCTCACTTCGAAATGAACTGATTTGCATTGCACGACAGGTCGGCCCTGTAACGGCAGTTATCATCCACAATGAGGATGAAGCCATTATGGCTTCTGAATATGGCGCAGATGTCATGCTGGTTCAGTCAGATGAGGTTCTGCTGGATAATCTGGTACCTACTATTACCGCTATCATTATAGAAAACAAGCCGGAGCTCTTTCTCGTTGGCGCAAGTATCAGTGACAGGATGGTCGCATCCCGTGTAGCCGCAGCCATCGGCGTTACCGCAATTACAGCTCTGAAACGGTTGGAAATGAAAGACGATATTCTTTGTGCAACACAGATGATTTTTGGCGGCGGCGCCAACAGGACTGTTACCTCAGAAGGTAATACCTTGATTGCCATAGCCAGACCCGGTATGACAGAGGCCGTAAAAGCAGAGGTTGCCGGTTCTGTCGCGGCGATGTCGATGAAACCCGCTGAAAAGAAGCTGCGCCTGAGAGAAATCAAGGATCTGCCGCCGTCAAATGACGGAATCCTGACAGCAAAGAAGGTTGTCGGTGTTGGAAGCGGATTTGACAGTTACGAGCAGATCGAACCGGCACGTGAGCTTGCTTCCGTTCTCGGCGCCGAAATGGGATATTCCCGCCCGTTGATCGAGGGAGATCCGCCTGTCGTTCCGAACAACCCTTATATTGGCGTATCGGGCATTCAGATCAAGCCGGACCTCTACATTGCGGTTGGGATCTCAGGACAGACACAGCATGTGGTCGGTATCAACGAATCCAAAGTAGTAGCGTGCATCAACAAAGATGCAAATGCCCTGATGTTCCGGCACAGCGACTACGGCATTGTCGGAGATATGTATGAAGTGCTCCCCGTTCTCACGAAAGCGATTCAGGAGCTCAATCAGTAAACTCCCGTAGTATTACGGAAGAAATAAAAAATATTAGGAGGATTATTATGGACTTTATTCCCGAAATCACTCACAATGGCGAAGGATACTATCTGACCGAGGAGCAGTGGCTCCTGAAGCAGAACGTGCGAGAACTGGTTGAGAAGGAAATCGCCCCCCGATTCAAAGAAAACTATGAGGAAGAAACCGCCGATAAGTTTTATCATGAGTCCATTAAAAAGCTTGGCGAAGCCGGATTCCTACGTGTATGGCCTCCCGAGGCGTTGGGCGGAATGAATATGGGCTGCGTCTCTCTCGGTATTGTTGTGGAAGAGGTTGCCCGCGGAAACGGTGCAATTGCCATCCATGCGCTCGAGAACCCGCTGCTTGGCATTTCCGGTGCCATGTCTGATCCGGAAGGCTATCAGCGCATCTTGGACGGTGAACTGATTGCCGCTTTCTCCATGTGCTCTCCGGAAGGACAGGCCAATTATCCCGAACAGGCGGATATCGCAACATTTGATGAGGAAACACAGGAATGGGTTCTGAACGGTGAAAAGGCTTTCTGCTCCGGCGGCACCTTCTGTGACTGGCTTTCCATTGCCGGCCTTTACAAGGGCGAACAGTACGGTTGGGTCATTGGCAATCCGAAGGATCATCCGGGCGTCATCATTCATCACAATCCCGAAATCGGAGCAAGCCCCACATCTGCTTCCATCACGCTGAAGAATGTCCGGCTTCCGAAGAGTGCAGGAACCCCCATGAACACGGTCAAAGACCGCAAGGCTCTGCCGAAGAACCCGTCATCCAATCTGTTCGCCTGCTGTGTTGCTGCCATGGCGCTCGGATCTGCAAGTGCAGCTTTTGATAAGACCGTAGAATATCTTACAAATCGTACCAGCAACTTTAAGCCCATTGCTTCTCTGGGCCAGATTCACGGAAAACTGGCTGAAATGAAAGCAAGACTGGAAGCGGCGCGCTGCCTGACATACACAGCACTGCATATGATTGATACCAATTACAAGGATGCAGTTCTGTATACGCACCTGGCCAAATTCTATACCTGTGACATGGCCCGCTGGCTGACCGGTGAATGCGTACAGCTGTGGGGCAATGTGGGTGCGAACCCGGATTCCGGTATCAGCCAGCACATGATGGATGCCGTTGTCTTTTCCATCGGAACTGGCACCAGCGAGCTGCATGTAAACGGAGCTGCTCTTGCCATGAATCTGCCGAAGTCGGATAACCCCCTTTGCTTCTGATCGTCTGATTCCAGAATTGCGTGTTCTATATTAGTACACCAGTTTTTTCCTGAGAACACCTTAACAGGACCAACCAATGAGTCGGTAGCCTTTGCCGAATTGGCTACCGACTCTCGTACATCACTATTCTGAATGGAGGAAAAATGGACGAAGAAAGATTTGATGCAATCGTCGTTGGTGGCGGATTGGCTGGACTCACGGCTGCCTATACACTCGCGCAGGAAGGTCTGGCCGTTATTTTAGTGGAAAGAAGCACAACCTGCGGCAGCAAAAATGTTACTGGCGGAAAGCTCTGTACCCACAGTATTGAAAAAGTATTTCCTGACTTTATTAATGAAGCTCCTCTTGAGCGCAATATTGTAAAGGAAAGGATTTACAAGTGGGCAGATGGGCAGTCGGCCTGCACTGGCATGGATCCCAGTGCTTATAACCTGTCTGTATCCCCTTCCTGCACCGTGATTCGGGCGAAGCTTGACAACTGGCTGGCTGAACGCTGCGAGGAAGCAGGAGTTATGATGATTCAGGGAATTGTCGTCAATGACCTGCTTATACGGGAAGGAAAAGTCTGTGGAATTGTTGCCGGCGATGATGAGCTGGAAGCAAATGTCGTAATTCTTGCCGAGGGAATCAACGGACTTCTGGCACAGAAGCTTGGTATGATAGGAGAGCTGCTTCCGGAAGAGACTTGCGTCGGCACCAAAGAAGTCATTGAGCTTGGTGAAGAAGTCATCAATGAGCGTTTCAGCCTGGAACCGGGTAAAGGTCTTGAATGGATGTTCCTGGGTGATCGCGAGAAGGGACAGTATGCAGATGGCTTTATCTACACCAATAAGGACAGTGTCTCTGTCGGAATCGAATTCCTGATCAGTGACATCTATAAAACCGGGAAAAGTGTTCCCGAGATGCTGGAAGAGTTTAAAGCATTGCCCGAGGTTTCCGCCTTGATTGAGGGCGGAAAGCTCCTTGAATACTCCGCACATTTGGTGCGAAAGAGTGCCTCGGAAAAGATTGGTACTCTGTATGGGGACGGCGTGCTGCTGGCAGGAGATACGGCGGGACTCGTTGCAAATCTGGGTTGGGTTGTCCGCGGTATGGATTTGGCTGTTGAGTCCGGGCGGCTGGCTGCAGAAGCTGTTATCCGGGCATCTGAGAAAGGTGATTTTTCTGCTGAAGAGCTTGCCAGTTACCAGTCAGCTGTGGAAGAGAGCTTTATTGCCGCTGACATAAAAGCCTGTGCGGACTATCTGAATAGATAAAGGAGGCGACAAGCATGGCAAAAATGACAGTTGCCGATAAACTTGGCACAGATAAATTTAATATATTTGAAGAAGGAAGCCATATAAATGTGGACAGAAAATACGCAGACAAGGAAGAAGTGGACCGAGTTGTGCGCATCTGCCCAGCAGCGCTCTATGTACAGGAAGGTGAAGGCGTCCGGTTTGACTATCTCGGCTGCCTGGAATGTGGGACCTGCCGCGTTCTCAGTGGGGGAAAGGTAGTAAAAGACTGGAATTATCCTGTTGGATCATTTGGCGTCAGCTTCCGCCAAAGCTGAGGAGGCCGCTATGCTTAAAATACTTGTGTGTGTAAAACAGGTCCCGGATGTGGACCTGATGAAAATGGATCCGGAAACAGGTACTTTGATTCGTACCGGTGTGCCGACAATTCTGAATCCACTGGATGCAAATGCGCTGGCAGCGGCGATTGCGGTCAAAGAGCAATACGGCGCCGAAATCACACTCATCACCATGGGGCCCCCCATGGCTGAGGGGGTGCTGCGCGAGTGCATCGCCTGCGGTGCAGATAAAGCGATCCTGGTAACTGACAGGGCTTTCGGCAATGCGGACACCCTTGCTACCAGTTACTCCATAGTTTCTGCAGCAAACTGTGTGGACCATTATGATCTTATTTTCTGCGGAAAAGAAACAGTTGACGGAGCTACCGGTCAAATGGGCTCTCAGCTGGCAGAACGTTTCGACGCCGCTCAGATCACCTCAGCGTCCCTGATTAAGGCAATTGATGAAGAATCAAGGACTGTTGTTGTGGAGCGCGAAATCGAAAGCGGTATTGAGACACTGCGGGCTTGCATGCCATGCCTCTTCACGATGGAAAAAACCCATTATCCTGCCAGAGTTCCCAATCTTAAAGGCAAAATGCGAGCGAAAAAAGCAACTATCGTGACATTCACTGCGGAAGACATTCCCGACCTGGACAGAAGCCGTATCGGAGACCCGGGTTCTCCGACAAAAGTCCCAAGAATGTTTCCGCCAGTCATGCCGGACCCTGGCATCATACTGGATGAAGGCTCTACCAGTGCAACGGTAGAAAAGCTTCTGAGTCTGATCAAGGAGGAATGAACGGTGGACAAGAATAGCTATAAGAATATGTGGGTCCATATCGAGCACACGAATGGAATCGTTCATCCGGTTTCGTTGGAACTCTGCTGTGAGATCAGGAAGCTCTGTGACCTTTCAGGTGATAAGCTGATCGCGGTAGCGGCCGGCGATCTTCCCAAAAATGAGACTGAAAAAGTCATCGACTGCGGCGTTGACGGCCTCATCATGGTCAGCGGCACGGGATATGAACGGTATAATACGGAAGCTTATACCAATCTTTACGCTGTTCTCTGCGAAAAATACAAACCGTCTGCCGTCATGGTAGGTGGGACGGTCAACGGGCGGGATTTTGCCCCTCGTTTTGCCGTTCGGCTGGATACAGGCTGCACCAGTGACGCTACGGAACTGATCTACAATCCCGAGACAGGAGACATTGAGTTTGTGGAACCGGCGGCAGGCGGCAAGATTATGGCGGTCATTACGATACCGGTTCTTCGCCCGCAGATCGGCACCATCCGGCCTGGTACTTTCAAGTATGAGCCCGTGGGAAAACGAGATGCCGTTGAAATCATACATGAAGAAATCAATTTTGATCCGGGACATATTCGTACTGAACTTTTAGCTTTTGAAGCAGATGCGTTCGATCCGGAGCTGGATATCGCAAATACAGATTGTCTCATTTGTGTAGGGTCTGCGCTGAAAACGGAAAGCCTGCCCAAATACCGAGAGCTTGCAAAGCTGCTCGGTGGAAAGCTGGGCTGTACCAGACCTTTGGTCGACAGAGAAATCTTACCTTACAAACTGCAGGTCGGTCAGTCCGGTGTTATGATCAAGACCAAGCTTTATATTGGTTTTGGGATCAGCGGCGCAGTTAATCATGTCACTGGTGTGGATGCCGAAAAATTTATCGCCGTCAATTCTGATCCTGAGGCCGCTATTTTCCATTATTGCGACTATGGTATTGTCGGGGATATGGATGAGGTTTGCGAGGCTATGATTGCGGCACTGAAAACGTGATCTGTTTGTACTGTTCTAATTTTATACGCGCATGGGTTGGATCGATCTGTTTCGTCCAATTTATGCGTGTTCTTTTACATCATAGGAGCCACAATAAGAGTAAAAGCTGAATGCGGGTTGACATAGAAAACGGGGCTGTTGCAAAACAGCCCAAAAGAACAAGAATCCGAGATGACCCAAAAGGGTGGCCTCGGATTCTTGTTTGTGGTAAATATTTCTCGTCATCACACATGTGTTATGTCGGAGTCCCACATTTGCTGCAATGAAGATAATAGAAGCGCCTAAAGATTTTTAGAGAACAAATTGAACGATTACTAGTACAAAGTGAACGATTGCCCCTAAAAGTGAACGATTGCTGGGACAAAGTGAACGATTACTCGGAACGAAAAATGGCTGAAATTGAACGAATGGGGCTAATTTCAGAACATTTTCAGGGCATATTATAATCGAAGTTTTTCATTATAACGCGAAAAATGCGAGGATAAGGCAGGATTTCTGCTAATTCCTCGCATTTTCACATAAAATTATTAGCACGAGCATTCTATCAAAACACTCGTGCTAATATGGCTAAAGATTGCGATTTTAACAAAACAGGGACAATCGTTAGATTTGGAAAAAGCAAGCAGCATAGCCCTTAGTCTTATTTGGTCACCTGGTATATTTCATAGCTGATTTTAGTCAGTCCGCCCAGGATGGCGGTAAAAACAAGATACACGACCGG